>Ga0131853_10002889_pt1 | contig 30814 bp, 27 predicted proteins | sample TergutLab28metaG_FD_92764 | JGI IMG/M metagenome (GOLD analysis project Ga0131853, IMG submission 92764) | Labiotermes labralis P1 segment gut microbial communities from Petit-Saut dam, French Guiana - Lab288 P1 (version 2) (version 2) | ecosystem: Host-associated > Arthropoda: Insects >... | reverse complement strand
TTATTCCGTCTGTTTTCCGCATTTTTCAGTTAAATACTGCTAGTATTCGCCCTCAAAATCCAAAAAACAGGCGAAAAAATACCTCGCAATTACTTCGGGCGGATTTAATCAGCGCTTACCTAAAATGTATTTATTTACATTTTCCCGTATAAATTATATAATGTTGTAAAAATAGGAAAACAAAAAGGACGATAACTATGTACAACAACATTCTGGAAACAATAGGCAATACACCGCTTGTGAAAATCAACAACCTAAACCCAAATCCGGCTGTGCGGATATATGCAAAGCTTGAAGGCTTTAACCCAACAGGCAGCATAAAAGACCGCATAGCACTTAAAATGATCGAACAAGCCGAACAAGAAGGCACCCTTACAAAGGATAAAATTATCATCGAACCGACCTCAGGAAACACAGGCATCGGGCTTGCAATGATCGGTACTGTAAAAGGATACCGTGTCCAAATAGTCATGAGCTCCGCAGTCAGCATTGAACGACAAAAGATGATCAAAGCATTCGGCGCGGAAATAATTCTGACCGACCCTGAGCTTGGAACAGATGGTGCAATTATGAAATCTCGAGAAATCATTGCCGCAAACCCCGATCTATACTTTAACCCTAACCAGTTCTCAAATGAATATAACAAGCTGGCACACTATAACACAACCGCGCAGGAAATATGGTTTCAGACCAGCGGGCAAATAACACACTTTGTATCATCAATTGGAACATCAGGGACAATCATGGGTGTTGGTATGAGACTCAAAGCTATCAACCCGGCTATACAAATTATTGAAGCACAACCGGTTAAAGGTCACTATATTCAAGGACTGAAAAACATGGATGAAGCAATTGTGCCGGAGATTTATGATGTAACAAAAATAGACGAAAGCATTATGATTGATACGGAAGAAGCTTATGAAATGGCAAGACGCATTGTTCTTGAAGAGGGGATTTTCGTTGGCATGAGCTCAGGCGCTGCGATGATTGCTGCCCTGAAAGTGGCGGAAAAATTAGACAGCGGAATGGTAGTGACGATATTCCCAGATAGGGGAGAAAAGTATTTAAGCACAAACCTATTTAACGTATAACAATGCGAATGCGCAAATGCGCAATATCATAGAGTCACACCCGCCGCATCGACCTTATAATAACTCTGCAAAGGAAACTATACCATGGCATTTGTGCATCTGCACGTTCACAGCGAATACAGCCTTCTTGACGGCGCGTGCAGGATCCGGGACCTTGTTGCACGCGCCAAGGAATTAGGGCAGACGAGCGTTGCAATTACAGTCCACGGCGTTATGTACGGCGCCGTTAATTTTTATAAAGAAGCAAAAAGCGCAGGCATCAAGCCGATAATTGGCTGTGAAGTCTATCTAGCCATGCGAACACGCTTTGACATGGACTATGACCTCGACCACGAGCGACATCATCTTGTTCTGCTATGCAAGAATGAGATAGGATACAAAAATCTATGCCATCTGGTAAGCACCTCTTTTACAGAAGGTTTCTATATAAAACCGCGTATAGACTTTGACTTGCTAAAAGACTATAGTGATGGATTAATTGCACTATCCGGTTGCCAATCAGGCGAAATACCTAAGCTGATCCTAAACAAGCGATACGACGAAGCTAAAGAAAAAGCAATGAAGTATCAAAAATTATTCGGTGAGAATAATTTTTATCTTGAAGTACAAAAGCACGGACTGGAAGGACAACCGGAGATAGTCGAAGGACTTATAAAGATAGGGCGCGAAACAGGAATCCCGCTCGTAGCAACAAATGATGCACATTATGTTGACCGCGACGGCGCAGAGATTCAGGATGTTCTCATGTGCATCCAGACCGGAAAAACAGTCGAAGACACAGAAAGAATGCGCTTTGAATCAAAAGAACTTTATTTAAAATCCGAAGAAGAAATGCGCGAGCTATTCAAGGAAGTACCGGAAGCATGTGATAATACAGCAATGATCGCGGAGATGTGTGATCTCAGTTTTGATTTTGGAAATCATCATCTGCCTGAATTTATCCTTCCCGAAGGTAAAGACAGTGCAGAAGACTATTTAAGAGAGCTCTGTTTAGAAGGACTACAAAAACTTTACCCGCCGGAAAGGCAAGATGTTATCGAGCGGCTTGAGTACGAACTTGATATGATAGCCAGCATGGGCTTTACAGATTATTTCCTGATAGTTGCTGACTTTATAGCCTACGCCAGAAGCAAGGACATACCAGTCGGACCGGGGCGCGGCTCAGCAGCCGGCAGCGTCGCGTCATATTGCCTTGGAATTACAACGGTTGATCCAATAAAATACAGCTTATATTTTGAACGATTTTTAAACCCCGAACGCATATCAATGCCAGATATAGACATAGATTTCTGCGAGCGACGACGTAGCGAGGTTATCGAATATGTCAAGAAAAAATACGGCGCGGACAGAGTTGCGCAGATAGTCACGTTTAATTCACTTAAAGCAAAAAACGCCATAAGAAGTGTTTCAAAAGCGCTTGCCCTAACATTTCAGGAAGAAAACGAACTGGCAAGCGAAATTCCAAATATTTTGAATATAAAGCTTGCCGATGCGATCAGATCCTCAAGCAAACTCCGCGAAATGTGTGACAAGGATACAAGGATAAAGCGTGTGTTCGACACAGCGCTCGCAATCGAAGATATGCCAAAGGACTCCGGAACACATGCCGCCGGAGTTGTCATCACTAAGCGACCTGTGCGCGAATACGTTCCCCTGACACTCTCGAAAAAAGATGACTCCATAGCAACCCAGTACTCGATGAACACCCTCGAAGAACTTGGGCTGCTCAAAATGGACTTCCTCGGACTCCGCAACCTGACAGTCATAGAAGATGCGGTTCATGAAATTCGAAAAAGAAACCCTGACTTTTCAATAGAAAAAATACCTGAAGATGATAGCGATACATTTTCAATGCTGGCGGCGGGGAAAACCTCCGGTGTATTCCAGCTGGAATCACAGGGCATGACAGGTGTGTGCGTTGGACTTGGACCAAAGAGCATTGAAGACATTACTGCTATCATAGCCCTATACCGACCCGGTCCGATGGAATCAATACCAAGATTTCTAGAGTGCAGCCGTAACCCGGACAAAATAACATATAAACACCCGCTGCTTGAGCCGATACTCGCCGTCACCTACGGCTGCATTGTCTATCAGGAGCAGGTAATTGAAATATTTCGCAAATTAGGAGGCTTCTCGCTGGGACAATCGGATATGATCCGAAGAGCAATGTCAAAAAAGAAACTCGGAGAAATAGAACGTGAGAAGAAAGCCTTTATGGAAGGCGATCCGGAACGAGGCATAAGCGGCGCGGCAGTAAATGGTGTGTCAAAAGCCGTTGCATCAAGCATTTATGATGAAATTTATGCATTTGCAAACTATGCATTTAACAAATCCCACGCAGTTGCCTATGCGATGATATCATACCAGACAGCGTATCTAAAATGTCACTACCCGCACGAATATATGGCAGCGCTTCTCAGCTCAATATTGGATTCATCCGGCATGGTTGCCGAATATATGGATTCGTGTCGTGAGATGGGTATAAATTTGCTTCCACCTGATATAAATGAATCGGACGCTATGTTTACAGTATCAGGAAAAGACCTGAGATATGGATTAGTGGCGGCAAAAAACATAGGGCGAGGATTTGTTGCTGAAGTTGTAGCGGAACGTGAGACGAATGGTCCATTCATCGATTTTGAAGAATTTTGCAGACGAATGCATGGCGGAGCATTGAACAGACGCGCCCTTGAAAGCCTTATAAAATGCGGATGCTTTGACAAACTTGGCGCAAATAGACGGCAACTCATGATGATTTGCCAGACCATTATTGACAGTGTAGCCGAGCATAGACGTCGAAATGTTGATGGACAGATGGATTTGTTCGGGTTGTCGGGTGATACCGGAGAAACCTCTGTAAGCGGAATCGAATTGCCGGATGTACCAGAATATTCTAAAGGCGAACTCATGAGGATGGAGCGTGAGGTAACAGGGCTATACCTTTCCGGTCATCCCATGGATGAACACAGGGATATGATAAAACGTGCTGGTGCCGTTGGAATTGGAGAAATTCTTGCAGACTTTTCAGCTGAAGAAGGAAATATCAAGTTTAAGGATAATCAAAAGCTATTTGTCGCCGGGGTAATTGAATCGGTCAAAACGAAACCAACACGAAACAATACCCTTGTGGCATATCTTGATATAGATGACAGTACAGGAAGCATCGAACTTCTGGCATTTCAGAGGGCAATAGATGAGTCAGGAAATTACATGCAAGTAGGCACAGCGGTTATATTATCAGGAAGGATTTCTGCGCGAGACGATAAGGCTCCGCAAATAGTTGTTGAAAAACTTCGCCCGATTACGGCTGCAACAGCCAATTTGACGCCGGAAACAATAGACAAAAGCAATTCTGACAACCACGCCCTCTTTGCCCCCAACCGCACCCTATTTCTCAAATTACCCTCCGAAAACAGTCCCGAATACGAACGACTGAAACTGATTCACATGATGTTCCCAGGAAAAGAAAGAATGATAATACATTTCAGTGATACAAAAAAGAACGTCGGAACAAAATGTGTAATCCACCCAGCCCTTATAACAGAACTCAATGAAATGCTCAGTGAAAACAACGTTGTGGTGAAGTAATGAAACAAACTTTAATAGAAGAGAATATCTTCACATCGCGGGAAAATTCGTCAACAGCACAAACAGTTACAGTCACAGGCTATGGCTCTGGTGGAGAAGGAATCGCAAGGCTTGAAGATGGAAGAGTTGTGTTCATACCCAACTCCGCTCGCGGAGATATTCTTGAAATAAAACTAACCGAAGAGCAAGCACGAAATGCACGTGCTGAAATATTACGTATTCTTACCCCATCGCCGCACCGCATCACGCCGGATTGTCAATACTTCCCTGGATGCGGAGGTTGCGATTTCAGACATATAACCTATGAAGAAGAACTCAACGCAAAGCTCAGGCGTGTCAACGACGCGTTACAACGCATCGGCAGACAGAACATACAAGCGACTGAGATACTACATACCGGGCAAATAAATGGATACCGCAACAAAGCGGTTCTTCACTCCGATGGCAAGAAACTAGGTTTCTATCGCGCAAAAAGCCATGGAATCATTTCGATCGACCACTGTATGCTGCTCAAAGACGATCTGAACAATGTGCTCAAAAGCCTAAAGCCGGGAGGAGATATCACGCTACGTTCAGGGCGAAATGGAATAGAACCGCCACTTGAAGAAAAATTAGATGGTCTCGTATTTGAAATCTCAGGATTTTTCCAGGTAAACACCGAAGCAGCATTGTTATTATATAGAAAAGCTCGCGAATATGCGAAATTAGCAAAAAATGAAACCCTAGTTGATATGTATTGCGGTGTTGGAACATTAACACTATTTGTAGGACGCGATGCAGGACGTGCAATTGGTGTTGAGCAAAATTCCTCCGCTGTGAAATCCGCGAGGAAAAATGCAAAACGCAATGGACTGTCCAATATAGAATTTATCAACGCGGACGCTGCAAAATGGGAACCAGAACTTAAAAACCCGGACTGTATAATAGTTGATCCTCCGCGAAAAGGACTTTCGCCCGGTGCAATAAATAAAATTATAGAACTATCACCAAACCGGATTGTCTATATCTCATGTGACCCCGCAACACTCGCCCGCGACATGCGTTTGCTAAAAGACTATAGTGCAAGTGAAATCTGCGCCATTGACATGTTTCCGCGCACAGCGAATGTAGAATGTTGTGTTTTGCTATGTCGGAGTGATACAAATTAGCGTCAAACTTCACCTTTGGCTGAAATAATCAATCTTGATGTAGGCTATTTAGGTCAGTGCGAACGAGGTGAAGCGCAACTAGGAATAGCAAAAACTGTGCAAATTATTGAATACTTTAGAGTATCACCACATGAAATCATTGTAATTGATATTATCTACTTGAAAATCACCCCCAAAAAGGTTGAGATCATAAAGCTTTGTCATGAGGGATTAGCTCCTATCACTAATTTCTGTACCGTTTATTTCGTACCCCGATACCCATGCTTCTCTGCATTCCCGAGCAAGTACAAAAACGCAAACGCCGGTATTCTCAAAAGACCCTTTTCTCCCATCGAACGCTGCACACCATAATCATCTTCGCGTTTTGTAACAACAATCGCGCTTGCGGCCTCATCTGCCAACTCGTAAATTGCATCCTTTTCACCGATGGATGCATTCTCCCGGTACTTAACCTCTATCAGTATCTCCCCAGTTGGAAATTCGACCACAATATCAATTTCATTTCCGGTTTTACCACCACGATAGTATCCTATTTTGGTATTGCCTTGATAGTAGAATGCGGCAATATGCTTATACACGGCGGTTTCAACTGTAATTCCAAGCTGCTCAGGGTCAATTAGAAGATTGTCATCCATCAAAACAGCATTGCGAATGGCAGCATCTGCAATGTATATTTTGCACTTTGCCTTCAAAATTTTTTTGCCACCTAAACTGGCTGGGTAGCTACGATAAATCAAGCTGGCACTTTCCATGTAGTCTATATATTCATTTACAGTGTTCCTGCTAACACCGTCCAATTCTTTTGCGATTGCATCTACAGCAATAATATTGGAAGAATAGTAGCAAAGGTACAGGAAAATACGCTCCAACTCCGTTGAATTGCGAATATTATAGAGCGATGGAATATCACGCTTTAACACCTTGTCTACAACATCTTCGCGCATTATTGCCTGTGCCAGAAAGTCATCTTTTGCCAGCGCAAGCTCTGGGAAACCGCCCACAGTTAAATAGCGGTGAAAATGCTTTTGAAGCCCCGATAATTTCATCATGAGTACAGACAAATCTCGCTTGTCATACCGCGCGAGAGCAGTCGGGCGAATATCTCCGTCCAGATGTGGACGGTCTATATCTAGCAATTCGCAATATTCATAAAACGATAATGTTGGAACTTGTATCACCGTCCAGCGTCCAGCACCACTTTCTGTAGCTTTCTTTCTAAGCACTGGGCTTGCAGACCCAGTTGCCACCATGCGAGATAGCGGCATGGTGTCATAGATGGTTTTTACCCATTGGTCCCAATCTGCGGCATATTGGATTTCGTCAAGGAAATAGTAACAATCTTCATCGCCATACATATTTGAATGATAACTGTCCAGTATTTCATTTAGCTTACATAGCTTTAAAAGTGGGTGGTCTAATGATATAAATAAAATACGCAGCGGATTAACTCCCGATTTTAACAAGTCATCAATCATCTGATACTGGATTGTGGTCTTACCAACACGGCGCGTTCCGGTAAGAACAACGGTACGGCGAATATCCTCATGTTTGAAAAGTTTGGTTGCTTCATAAAAGGCAAATCTTTTGTATGTTTTACTAAACTCCGCACGTACTGTTCTGGATTTCCACCAGGGATTAAAAGCCGTCAAGACTTTCAAAACATTTTCTTGTGATGTAAGATTCATGATGCCACCTCCAAAGTGTTAAGCATACTATACATTATTGACGGAAAAAGTGCAATATATACATTACATTTTAATGGATAAAATGTAATGTATATATTGCACTTTGTCGAATAAGTAGGGGTAGCATAGGTGTCGAAAAGAGATAAAATAATGAACACAGAGTGCAAGCACAGGCAAATTTAGCCGATATAAAAAACGTGGTCATGATGCATAGGGTGACTGGGACGATTTAGAAAAAGAGATTTTCACTCCAGAATAAATTGCGACCAGTGATTTGGGGGCAAATACTATGGTTGCTCAATCACGATTGAAATAAAAAGAGGTGCAAGCTCGCAAGCCAAACACCCCAGAAAGTGATTCATTTTCAAACTTGCGTCTTATACTCCGCCCGCAGGTACGCGGCGAACGTTGGCAAGACACACACTTATACCCCGTGTAATGCATTTATATTTTAAGGGATAACTTGCGGCGTTATGGTTTATGCGGACACCCTGAATGGGTGATTTCTCTACATCTCGTAGAATAACTGCGATTTATGGTCTAATGCTGAATGCAGACGATAACAATTGTACTACACGTCAATCCAGTTCGTCAATCCAGTTCCATAATGAAGCCTTCGCCTGCTCAGTTGTTTGAAAACATCTCTTGTTAACATAGACCTGAATCCGTGAAATTCATTATCTTTTTGTGTATCCTGTCATCAAAACTTAAAAACCTCACTATTATCACGTTAACGCGAGCTCGCCTGCGACCAATGCCGCCACCACATAGAAATACTCATAAATCATCGGTCGCTGAACAAGCCGTGCGAGCAGTCATGCATTCGGTTGTCGAGAGAGCTGTTAGAAATTACTGCGCTATGGCGAACCGTTGATACAGACGCATAAATGAATGTCTGATTGACGGTGTCAAAGAATTTCTCCAAGTCCATATCGACTACATATTTATATCCTGCGTTGATATACTCTTGGCTTTTCTTCAATGCGTCATGAGCGCTGCGATTTGGTCTGAAACCGTAGCTTGTACCCACGAACTTTGGCTCATATATTGGCGTGAGCACTTGCGCGATGGCTTGCTGGATTACCCTGTCTACTGATGTGGGTATTTCTACCCGCAGTACTGGATTGGGACATAGGGGGAAAGAAAAGGTGGTCAGAATGGGCGAAAAGCAATCAATCCTACATAACTATTATGTCGATGGATGGGGGAAGCAAATATATCACTTATTCTGTCAAACAAGGGGAAGGTGACGGATCTGTGCAGCCCTTAGTCAATTACATGCTTGGTAATTTGAAACAAAGATGATGATTGTAAGCTTCCGAGTTATGCGCAAAGTTAACAAAAAAACAACAAATCCACCGGCAAACGCCAACGAAAACCAACGAAAACCAACAAAAACCAACGAAAACCAACAAAAACCAACAAAAAACACCAACAAAAACCAATATATATGATTGTTCGGATGTGGTATCTTGTGTGCAGATATTTTGTGGGGTCTGGCATATCTATATCAAAAGGCAGCCCGAAAGACAGTGAAGGGAGCTTGTTCAGGTAAGGTCTTGGCATACTTTATGTTGAAATGGCAGGGGGATTATAACCAATGCAGAATGTAACGTGAGCTCGCTTTAATCTAGATGAATTAATAAATTGTGACAAAATGAGAGGAGCAAATAAATGGAAAATATATTGACAAATCAAGAGTTGTGTATGTCAAATGTCCTGTCATTTCGTCGGAAATTGCCAGTACATGAGCTACAAAACAAAATTGAATATATGGAAAAGTTCATAGAAGATGGCGGTTATAAAAAAACAGGGTCGCCTGTATCTGCAACACACGCAGTTGGGCAACAAAATAATGAGCAAATTCTTGATATTGAGGTGCTTATTCCGTTGGACAAGCATTTCACGCCACCAGAAGGATATGTATGCAAGCCTGAGTTTAAGTTAACAAACGCCATATCAATCCGACATGATGGAAATCCAGCAAAGTTACAAGAAACCTGCGATAAACTTACGACGTTTATAGAAGAACACGGCTTGACCCCTATTACCTGCGGTTACAATGTAACAAAATCACAAACCGATGCTGAAAACGCGATTGTTGATGTTTACATAGGTATCAGTTCCAACGTATTGTAACAAGCGAATATCATGCAAAGCGCAATGTTATAGGACGACCGCCTACGACAGCGTGTATTGCTTTGGTATAAAATAAAGATAATGGAAAGGATTTTATTATGAACAATGCAGTATTGGAAATGAATCCGCAAGGATTCACAGATGTTAATCATGATGAGATGCTAACAATTGATGGCGGCAATGGATTGCCGCAAAAGTGGGCATTTCTCGGTCCGGTTGGTGCAGTTGTCGCAATTGGAGTTGGTGTTTACCACCTTGGTCATGGTGTAGGGGTGTTTATTGGAAACGCTCTAAATGCTCGAGGATAATTGCTAAACAGATTGATCTCTTGCAAAGTTAGTTTGCCTTAGCTGGCTCGCTGTGTATTTCATTGCGAAAATTTTCTCGAGGTCATAATGGGGCGTACTTGAAATTTGAGATGATTTAAGGAGAAATTAAGAAATGTTAACAATGATTGAACAAAATAAAAACTCCAGTTTCTGCCAAGTGTCTCGGGAAGAGTTGCTTGAAATTAATGGTGGCAGCCCAAAGATTATAGTAGGTGGTGTCCTTCTAGTTATATTCGTTATCGGGGTTGTCAATGGTTGTAATTCAGTACGTAATTAACGCGATGGGTCCCTTGTGCCACATATTCTTGTTGGCACAAGGGGCAATTTAAGTGTTATGCGCTCGAAAGGAGATTGACGTGTATGCAGAAAAGTAATGCAGAATATATAATCGAATACCTAAAAAGCAGACCATTAATGTCATTCGCCCTAACGGCACTTTTTTTAGTTGCCACAGCATATTTTACGTACTTACTCGGAGAAGCGTTTGGACGTTTTCTCTACTATGCTTATGAGTGGCTTTCAGCGTTGAGTTAGATAATGAAACTAAAAATAAATCAGTACGAAAACTATGAGTGAGGGGGAATCTATGACGAATGATGATATGAAGAAATTACTTGTTAATGTGTTTCTGGCGGGAGCTTTAATTGGAGGTACTGCGACGATAATATTCTACGCAGTGTCGTGATACGTGTTTATTTGCTTTTTGAAAGATCAATTAGCCTGAATTATTCATGGAAAAAACGATCTACCTTCGTTCCAAATCAAAATAATATCCATCATCCCCTGATGGACCCTTCTCTGCACTCAAATTAGGTTAAGCACCCCTAAAAAAGAGATCGCTAAACACAAGGTTGCCGATTTGCTGCTTTTAAGTTTTCAATGCATCTATGTAATATGTCATGGGTTGTTACCACACTGCTGTTAACTGGACAGCATATTTTACCTAAATAGATAGAATAAATAAGGATGGCATCAATGAGTATAGGACGCTACCATTGCATAAGACAGCACGATATAACTGACTGTGGGGCGGCGTGTCTCGCTACAATTTCCAAGCAATATGGTCTGAAAATACCAATAACCCGCATCCGTGAAGTTGCCGGGACAGATAAGCAGGGCACAAATGCATATGGCGTAATAAAAGCAGCCGAAAAGTTAGGATTTAGCGCAAAAGGTGTGAAGGTTAATATTGGTGAGGGAGATGATGTGGGGGCAGCCGCTCGTGAGGCATTCTTTTCGCCATTCCCACTTCCCGCTATCGCGCACGTTATTGTTGATGGTTCACTACAGCACTACGTTGTCATACACAAAATTACAAAAAAGCGAGTTGTCATCGCCGACCCCGGAAAAGGATTGCGCAAGGTTACGCCTGATGAATTTTTTGAAGAATGGACAGGTGTGCTTATACTCCTTTCAAAGACACAGCAATTTGAAAAAGGAAATCAGACAAAGAGTATCTACGCTCGATTTTTCAAGCTACTCATTCCGCAGCGCGGTCTTCTCATAAACATATTTTTTACGTCTTTGATTTTCATAATACTTGGAATAGGTGCAGCATTCTATTTCAGATTTATGATGGACGAAGTGTTGCCAAATATGCTCCATCGAAGCTTAACCATTATATCAATAGGCGTTATTGTGCTGTACGTCTTTCAAACAATGCTAGGTGCGTTTCGTAGTCATATGCTCATATATATGAGCCAAAAATTGGATATAAACTTAATTCTCGGTTATTACCAACATGTTCTGGAATTGCCTATGAGTTTTTTTGGTACGCGAAAAGTTGGTGAGATAGTATCACGATTTATGGATGCATCAAAGATACGAGAAGCCATAACCGGGGCATCGCTCACGATAATGATAGATACGGTTATGGCAATCATCGGCGGTATAATCTTATATATACAGAATCCACGCATGTTTGTTGTGGCATTTATTGTTGTTGCGCTTTACGGCATAATAGTATTCTCGTTTAACAAGCCTTTGCGCAGCATCAACGAAAAAACTATGGAAGAAAATGCACAGCTCACATCTTACTTGGTGGAATCACTCAACGGCATTGAAACAGTAAAAGCATTCAATTCAGAACGTACTGCGAAGATAGAAACAGAAAAGAAATTTGTGCGGCTGCTCCGAGCTGTATTTAAGATGGGATGGCTTGAAAATATGTCTGGCTCGATGAGTGGTCTTGTCTCAACGGTTGGGGGCGTGGTTATTCTGTGGGTAGGCGCAATAAGTGTTATGGAGGGCGATATGACGCTCGGTGGTCTTATGACATTTAACGCCTTACTTGTATACTTTCTTGACCCTGTAAAGAACCTGATCAACTTACAACCGACCATGCAAACAGCTATAGTAGCATCAAACAGGCTGGGTGAAATACTTGATTTAGAGCTTGAAAAATCTGAAAATGAAGATAAAAAAATATCACCACAAACATTACGAAAACAAATAACATTCAAAGATGTTGACTTCCGCTACGGCACACGTCAATTAGTTTTACAGAACATAAACCTTAACGTTGCGTCGGGTGAAAAAATTGCACTTGTTGGCGAAAGCGGTTCCGGCAAAACAACACTTGTGAAGTTGCTTTTGAATTTCTATTCTTGGGAAAAAGGTGAAATATCAGTCGGGGACTACAGTTTAAAAGAGATTAACATTGAAGCCCTAAGGGAAAAAATAGCATACATATCGCAAGACGTATTCCTGTTTGCCGGTACGATATATGAAAATCTTACATTGGGAATGGAATATCCTGACATGGAAGAAGTTGTCCGGGTTGCGTCTATGACGCGGGTGCATGATTTTGTCAGCCAAATGCCGCTACGCTATGAGACGATGCTTGAAGAAAACGGTGCAAATTTGTCAGGTGGTCAAAAACAACGCATTGCCATAACACGCGCCCTGCTAAAGAATCCTGATATTTTGATTATGGACGAAGCAACAAGTAACCTTGATAGTATAACTGAAAGAGCAATAAGCAGCATGATAGATGAACAGACATCAGGCATTACGACAATTATTATTGCACACAGACTTAGCACTATCATGCGTTGTGACAAAATTTATCTTATGGACAGCGGAAAGATAGTTGAGAGTGGAAGCCATGCGGAACTTATGGAATCAAAGAGTCGATACTATAAACTTTGGCGTGAACAATTACCGGAATTAAGTACTTAGTAGTATAAAAAGGATTATAAGATAGCATGAATAAAACGGTTTTTAGAGATATATCTGAGATATCCGACAGCCGCGAAGTCCTTTCTGAAAGACCTAGAAAATTTGTATCCATATTTGCGTATATACTTATTGCCCTACTTGCAATTGCAATAATATGGTCATTTGTCGGTGAGATAGACAATTTTGTCAGGGCGGCAGGAGAAGTCCGCCCAAATGAAAGCATTAGCACAATACGCAGTACGCTTTCCGGTAGGGTGCTGGAATCGCATTTAGAAGAAGGAATGAATGTAAGCCGGGGCGATATACTTCTGGTGGTTGATGTACAAGACCATTTAAACGCCATGGAAATATGGGAGCGGCAACAAGTGACGATAGAAACCGAGATAGCCAATCTCGAATTATTTCGCGAGAGCATACTCGAAAGAGAAAACCTGTTTGACCCTAATGATGCAACCCAGCGTGATTATTATTTTAGATATCAAAGATTTGTGACTGACAAAGAGTTCAATATAGAGCAGGTGCGAAATACCAACCTAGACATAGCTAGGATGGGTTCAGACGCACAAACATTGCACAATGCCGCATTAGCAGGTCGTAACCGTGCAAACTCAGAACTTCAGGCTTTACGCCATTTGCTTGGCGCATTGGAGAGGGGAGAAAATAGAGTAGACCCAACGCATGCAGAGCATGCTCGACGTTTTGCCAATCATGAAATGGGGATGGAGCGGTACGCAAATGTAATAGCTCAAAGAGCGTCCTCCCTTTTGAATATGGAAGAAATGATGGCAGCAGATTTAGCTCAATTTGAAATAGCGATAGAGCGCAGCAGTGAAACTCTCCTTAGTTTGGAGTTGTTGTATGAAATAGGCGGGGTTCCGAGGGTTGAGCGCGACGCTGCACAATTTGAATTTGATTCAATATTGCTTGAGCGCGATAGATTTATAGAAGGCGCCCAACATGACATAGATGCAGCGCAGCAAGAAATCAATTCGATCTTGCTGGAACAGGAAAGATTCACAAATGAAACGAAGCTATTAGTATTACAGGAAATCACCGTGTTGGAAAGATATATTGCTGATCGTGATACAGCAATGCAAAGTGCGTACTCTGTGCTAGTATCAGTGCACGGTATGGGCTACAGTGAGGACTTGGTGCGTGAGCGCCATAGGCTTGATATGCTAACGTCAATAGCAGATACGCTATTTTCGCTACAGAGCAATCTAAGCACTCTTATGATGGAAGTGAGCCGTCTCCGCTTGACTATTGATGAAGCGCGGATAACCGCGCCTATAGATGGGGTAATAAGTATGTTTTCGGAGATAAACACCGGAGATTTTATTCAGGCAGGTGTGGATATTGCAACCATTATCCCTGCTTCCGATGGCGAACACAGAGTCATGCTTGCTGTATCAAATGCTGATATAGCTGAGATAGATATAGGTCAAAGCATAAACTTTCGATTTGCGGCACTACCATTTGCTGATTTTGGAGAGATGCCGGGGCGTATCACAAGGATTTCCACAGATGCACGTGCCGGAGCTGATGGACAAAGTTATTTTCTTGTTGAAGCGGAAATGGACAGCGGGTCACTTTTTGATAGGCGCGGTGTTGAAGCACAAATACGAGTTGGTATGATGTGTGATGCGAGGGTTATCACAGGCTCGCAAAGAATTATTCATTGGGTACTGGATAGGTTGAATTTCATTGATTAAAGGGCTTAAATCAGTTTTGTTTTTGTAAAGAGGAGTGGAGACAATCATGGAGTATAATTTGACAAATGGTGTATGGGAATTGACGATGGCATGTAACATGCGCTGCAAACACTGCGGTTCAAGTTGCGAGGATAGGCAGGATGACGAATTGACCACAGAAGAAGCTCTGTCCCTTTGCGATGAACTAAAAGAACTTGGTATGAAAGTTATAACCCTGTCCGGGGGCGAACCTACCTTACGTTCTGACTTATTTGTGATAATAAAAAGATTAGTCGATAATGGAATTATGACAAATGTTATTACAAACGGCTGGCTTGTAGATGAAAAAATTGTACAGCAGCTCAAATCAGCTGGGGTGACAGGGGTTGCGATCAGTATAGACGGTTTAAAATCAACGCACGACCAGATTAGATTGGAGGGTTCTTTTGAAAAGGGCATCGCTGCACTGAGACTAATTAAAGCTCATGATGTTTTGCCTGCGGTTATAACTACTGTCAATAGTGTGAATATTGATGAATTAGAAGGCTTGAATAGCCTTTTTCGAGATATCGGCATTGACTCTTGGCAAATGCAACTGGCGTTGCCAATGGGTAACCTTAAACACAACACCGAGTTTTTTCTGCAACCGCACCATGTAAATCAGCTTATTGATTTTGCACACAGCAAAATGTCGAGCGAAATGGGAATTTTTTTGGCAGATAACGTAGGATATTATAACAAGAAAATACTGGAGCTTCACCAAAAAAGCATGCCCGATGTGGGTCAGTGGAGCGGTTGCGGCGCGGGCAAAAGCATCATTGGGATATTGAATAATGGAGATATAACCGGCTGTACTTCAATCAGAGACAGGCAATTCATTGCAGGAAATATTCGCGAGCGTTCTCTAAAAGACATCTGGTATTCCGAGGAAAGTTTTGCATGGAATCGGCAAATAAAAAAATCTCAATTAAAGGGATTGTGCGCAAAATGTCAATTTAACGATTGTCTGGGTGGCTGCACAGATTCAAGACTGTGCATGAACGGTGACATCCATAGCCACAACGAATACTGTTCATATTATATTGAGATGAAAAGAGTAGAAGATAAAGTTTCCCTAATAAACGACCCTTTAAAGCTACTACATAACGCTTATTCTCTTGCAAACAAGAAACAGTTCCAGTCCGCGGAAATTGTCCTTTCAAAACTTATGGGAATAACGCCGGACAACACCGATGCAAAGGCATTGCTTGGATATGTTCATTATGAATTGGGAAACTATGAGCTTTGCGAGAAAACGAACAGGGAGATACTTATCTCGGACCCGGAAAATGCTTATGCGTCCAAAGGATTGGGATTGTCACTCATAAAGCTGGGGCAATCTGAGGATGGACTCGACTATATGTACCGTGCAATAAAAATGAAAAATGCTACTGCTGAGATATTTTATGATTTGTATGTTACCCATTTATCATTACGGCAATATCCCGAAGCTATGAAAATAAAAGAAGATGCAAAAGAATGTAGCGATTACTTAGACTGGGAAGAACGATTCAACACAGCCGTATCTAATGAAGTTTTAGATATTGCGCAGTGATTTTCAAGGTTTGTTGTCCGATGATAGCCCACTGTGTAGATACTATCATTTCTACAAGGGCTGTTGTGATGGGTCAAGACTTGGGGAATATTATGAAAGGAGAACGCAACTATGGAAAACAATTATTTCAATGATATCACGGCTGATGAATCTCTAGAGATAGATGCGGGCGCATTTGCATTTGTTAGGCCACCTCAAGGACCCTTGGAACCTATAATGCCAATGTATGGGATAGTAACAAGACCACCACAGATGGGCATTATCCCAATGTATGGAATAATGCTACCACCCCTAAGGTTTTAGAGATTGTAGCATCAAGTAGAACCATTATCTAGCGCAAACCAAATAGGTATAGCAAACGAAACACAATTAAATCAGAAACATCCCTAACATTGCCCATTCTCGGAAAACATATTTTTCGCAAACCATAGAAACTCCCCGCCGCCCAATATGGGCGGCGGATTTTAGGGTGCACAATCCATGTTTTTGACTTCAAACGGTGTAACGTACCATCGGGAATTAGTTGAGATCAAAATGCGCCACTTCTCAGCGGCGCACCTATGTACGAACTACTAATTTTCTGCCCAATTCTCAAGAACTAGACCCTCCACGCGCTCAAACTCGCGAAGATTGTTTGTTACCAGCGTCAACCCCTCGGCTCTGGCGTGTGCCGAAATTAGCGCATCCATCGGACTAATGGGTGTCCCTTTGCGCTGCAGGTTTGCTTGAATAATCCCATACACAGTTGCGGACTTACCGTCAAAAGGCAACACATCAAAGATGGACAGGAATTGAGCTAAGTTGTCAGCGTTCCGTTCCGGGTAGGCACTCTTTGCTACACCATGTTCCAATTCAGCCAAAGTAATTGCTGAAATGCAGATACCGTCTAGCATATACTGATGGACTTTCTCCATGATGTGCAGCGGTTTATTGTTGATGTAGTAAATGCAGATGTTTGTGTCTAGCATATACCTCATAGACTTTCACGCTCTTTTAACTCGCCATGTGTTGGGCGACCACCTGCCATGAAATCATCAGAAAAACCATGCAGACCCTCTAAGTGTGTTTCCCATATACGATCCTTTGGGAACAACATTACAGTCGTACCTACTTTTTTGATATATACTTCATCACCGGAAAAGCGGTACTCTTTTGGAAGCCGGACAGCTTGACTTTGACCGTTTGCAAAAATTTTCGCAGTTTCCATATAGCCCACCCCCTATTAACAGTATATATTGAAGTATATACTGTTGTCAACGGTTTATGCACTTTTTGACAGGACAAACACATTGACCGCTGTTAAAACATCGTGTTAAGATTCTAGTTGACACTGAATAAATCCGCCCGAAGTAATCAGCGCTTACCTAGGCAAACGCTGATTAAATCGCGCTCCTCGTCTTTGCGTGTCTTTTTCCGTCTGTTTTCCGCATTTTTCAGTTAAATACTGCTAGTATTCGCCCTCGAAATCCAAAAAACAGGCGAAAAAATACCTCGCAATTACTTCGGGCGGATTTAATTAGCGCTTACCTAGCGATAATAAACGAAGAACGTTGTTGTCTGATGTAAGAACAACTTTAAACATTTGAAGCAATAATATGGAGGATATTATGAGAAGAAGCGAAAGAGAAAAAGGCAAGGGATTTGCACTTGGTGTATTGCGAGACAGCGAATATGCGACACTCGCAACGGTGAACTCCGATGGAACACCATATTGCATACCCATTTCCCAAGTTCTGATTAACGAAACAATATATTTTCATTGCGCAACAGAAGGACAGAAACTGGACAACATAAAACAAAAAGACACAGTATGCATTAGCTGTGTCAGTTATACAAAACTTATACCTGAGAATTTTTCAACCCAATATGAAAGCGCAGTGGTTACAGGGAAATGTGAGATAGTTACAGATGATTCGGAGAAAATAAAGGCGCTGATGGCAATATGTGAAAAATATGCAAAAAGCAACATGAGTAATGCCGAAGCGGCGATATCAAAATCTTTGCATCGAACCTGTGTATGTAAAATAACAATAAGTCGGATATCGGGCAAGACTAATGCAAAATAATAAAACTGAGATCGCAACACATATATAAAAATACTCCAAAAGCCTTGCTGACGCCTGATGTTGTGGCTATGCTATAACACTCCATTGAGGTTCGCAGAGCAATAGGCGGTGCAAAAGCCATCACAAAAAGTGCAACGACTTTCGCAGAGTGCTTACGTTGCTACACGCGCTTCTTGTTAAAAGCGGAGGGCACAAACCTGTACGCCTCTTTCTTATCCATCTTTGTAACATATCGCGTGGCAATACGCTCACCGCAATTCGGACAAAAGATCGCGCCAAGATATTGCGAGAAATCAACAGAACCGTCAATTATGCGATCATTGTACATCTTTACAAAATTGCTCTCGCCTACCTTTTGATAATTTGCAATGAAACATTTACAATAAGCGCAGCTTACTTCAAGAACATGGCTGCCCCTAATTTTTTTGCAATTTGGATTCTTAAAAATTTCCATTGCTACCCCTAGTCCTAAAAACGGCGTGTAAATGATTCAAACGAGAGAACCCCAACCCTAAAGCAGACCGGTCATATAGATGGGCAAGTGGACAACTCCACCTTTTTCCATAACATCTTTCGTATACAGAACATAAGGTGTACCAAGATTAGACTCAAACTTGCGTCTGAACTTGTCCAGTGATGAATTTGCCCTGTTACTTGAGGGCTTTACTTCTACAGGACATATCACCCCATTCCTTAGTATGAGGAAATCAATATCCATTATATCCTGCCGACTATTAGCGTCCGTCCTTGAATAAAAAAGCAAATCATGTCCGCTGCTCCGCAGCATCTGAGCCACGACATTTTCCATTAACATACCATCATAGACAAAATAATTATCAAGCAATATATCGAGATAGAGATTATTATCCATATATTGCTTGTCGCCGAATGCATGCGAAACCAGCAATCCGGTATCAGCCATGTACAATTTGCGCGTCAAATGGTCATTGCTAGGAAAAAGACCGGCATTAGGATCAGCAGCGTTTGAACAAATATTTACGCTCCCCCAATCGCTGAGCCACATAAGAGCATTTTTACAATTGCGAAAACGTACACCTTTGCCAATGGATGAGAAAGCAAACTTCTTCTCCTTTTTCGCAAGCTGGTCTGGCAATAAATCATATATAGCGGAAACCTTGTGAGAATAACTATCGGCAGACTCAGCAATGTCATCTCTATAACGCTCCAGAATGCACTTCTTGACTTGGTCAGAGGTTTCATAATTCTTTTCTTTGGCAAATTCTGCCACCGGTTGCGGCATTCCCCCTACCAAAAGATATTGGCGAAAATCGTTCAGAACCCTCTTATGCAGAGCTTGACCAAGCGGCTTCCGATTCTCGAAGCATAGTTTCAGGTAGGGGTAAGTAAAATCATCGCCTATTGCATTAAGAAATTCCTCAAAACTCAAGGGACATAGCTCTAATTTCTCTTCTTGCCCCGAAAGCACTGCGATATCCTGTATGTTTGTTTGCGCAGATAGAAACGAGTCTGTTGCGATGAAATCATACCTGCCGTCTGCAACAAGATGCCTCAGCAATTGCCGGGCTTTTGGATAAAGCTGAATTTCATCAAAAACGATTAAAGACTCCCATTTGTATAGCGGTGTGTCATAATGTAATGATAACTTTGAAAAAAAAGCATCAAGATTAGCGCTGGCGTTTTCAACAGCATCAAGATTAATAGCATCATTTTCAAAGATACAAAGGACCTCATTTGAAACATCTGCAAAATCAATGGTAATCATGCTTTTGTATTCATTTTTTCCGAATAATTTGGCAAGAAAGCTCTTTCCGACTTGTCTTGCACCAATGAGCAACAATGCACTATTGCCATTACTATGCATTTTCCAATTTAACAGTTCCTGATAAGCTTTCCGTTTAAGAATCATTATTCAACACCCCAAACCGACTGCAATTGTATCATGAAATACATAGCGATTCAATAAAGCTATTTCCGAATCGAGTACTAATTGTTAAGCGCGATTTAATCAGCGTTTACCTAAGGCTCGCTTTATGCTAAATCGTGTGATAAAATAGCATCAGATAAAAAACAGCAACTAGTTAGATCATAAAGTAGCCCAAAGTAGCCCCAAATAGCCCAAAGCAGCCCATAAAGCAACAGGTAAACACTGATTAAATCTGCCAGAAGTAATTAGCGTTTACCTAGGAGCGGAAAAACAACCCGCGCACGTAACACCCAGCTAATCACAACACAGGAGGACAAATAATGTCAACATTTGCAAAGGTTTTTAAAGTGATCCTGTCAATTATCCTCAGCATACTGGGCTTTATATTTATTACATCATTCATAGCACTATTTGTTGTACGCCCTGCTCATATCATTGATATAGTCAACATGGAAATCCAAGCGCTTGTCGAAGAAACCGAATTCAGCGAATTTCTCACCGAAAGCTTTCAAGAAGCGCTCCCGCCAGAAGCCGAGGTTAGTCTGGAAATCGTTAGGGAATTTCTACAGCGCGAAAACGTTTCCGATCAAATAAATTCGCTTGCCGAAAGATACATACGAGCATTCACAGAAGGAGACTTTGATTTCTACATATCCTCAGGTGATATTGCAGACATGGTCGAAGTGCTTGCGCCGGACATCCTTGAAGAGTTCGGTGTTGATCTGACACAACAATACATAGACCAAATCGCAGAAATAATTGACGACTATGTTGATCTAAGTGAACTTCGCATAGGAAGGGTTATTGAAGAAACAGAAGTCGATTTAACCGCGCCGCGCATAGTGTTCTCGCCCTACCCGCTTATAATCATGGGGATATTGAGTGCGTGGTTTATTGTGAATGCATTTCTGATTCACAGGAAAAGAATAGCGATAGCATTCATAATGGTGGGTATGCCATTGCTTTTAGCCGGATTGACTTTTGTCGGAGGCGGATTTATTCTCAATTTTCTATCCGGAATGATCGGTGAGCTCGAATCCCAAACCATCGAAAACATAGCCTCGAGTGTAGTCGGATTATTACTGATACCGGGCTCTATATCCTTGGTGATTGGTCTGGTCTCTATTGCTATATTCATAGGAACAATCGGCAAAAAAACACAGAAATCGGTGCGAATACCCGAAAAAATTGGCGGACTATTCTGGATCATTATTGCAACTGCCGCAAATGCAGTGTTATTATATACATGCATTTACCTCGCGGCTCTTGTTTATCGAAACTACTTGGCATAATATTCGAAAAACGAAACGCCGGAGCATCAATGCGAGCAATGGTAATCATCCAAATGAGTGAGGCAAGAAGACTATGAAAATAATGTTTTACGGAGCAGCAAGAGAAGTAACAGGAAGTTGTCACTGTGTCGAAGTGGAGGGGAAGAAAATCCTTATCGACTGCGGTTTGCAACAGGGCGTAGATAATGGAGTAGGGCAGAGTTTCCCTTTTCATCCCGGTGAAATAGACAGTGTTGTCATAACTCACGCTCATATTGACCATTCGGGTAGGCTTCCGCTCCTTGTTAAGCAAGGCTTTAGCGGGAATATCTATGCCACAGAAGCAACCTGCCGTCTGCTTGAAATAATGCTGCGCGATAGCGCTCATATACAGGAGCTTGAAGTTTCTTGGCGAACGAGAAAACAACGTCGCGCCGGTGATGAATCCGCACAGCCTCTCTATACTATGGCAGATGCGGAAGCAGTTTTCCCCATGCTTGTTCCGTGCCAGTATGAAAAAACGGTCAAAATAAATAACTCAACCGAAATAAGATTCACGGATGCGGGGCATCTGTTGGGTTCTGCATATGTAGAAATGTGGATCAAGGAAGATGGGCAAAAGAAAAAAATTGTCTTCTCAGGTGATATCGGAACGCCGAACCAACCGCTGATACGTGACCCCGGATATATAGATGAAGCGGATTTTGTCGTAATGGAATCGACATATGGAGACCGAAGCCACGTTGATAAATTTGATACGGTGGGAGAGCTTGCCGAAGTCATAGAAAAGACACTGAAAAAAGGCGGAAATGTAATATGCCCGGCATTTGCTGTCGGCAGAACGCAGGACCTGCTTTATCACATTCGTGAAATCAAAGAACGCGGTCTCGTACCAAGCAATCCCGATTTTCCGGTATATCTTGACAGCCCGCTTGCGACTGCGGCGACTAGAATATACTCGGGTGATGTTCTTCAATATATTGATGACGAGACTTTGAAACTTTTAGAATCAGGCATAGATCCGCTTTCGTTTGACGGACTTCGTTTCGTCGAAACGAGCGAAGAATCGAAAAAACTAAACGATGATTGGACTCCGAAAGTTATTATATCCTCGAGCGGCATGTGCGAAGCTGGGCGCATAAGACACCATCTCAAGCATAATCTGTGGCGTCATGAATGTGCGGTAGTTTTTTCAGGATTTCAGGCTCACGGAACACTTGGGCGAATCTTGGTTGAAGAAGTCGCCGCCGCCGTAACGCTTTTTGGAGAAGAAATAGCCATACAATGTAAAATCTACAATTTCCGCAGCATGAGCGCACATGCCGATAGGGAAGGATTGTTAAAGTGGATTGGTGCGTTCAAAACGAAGCCTGAAAAAGTCTTTGTTGTCCACGGAGAGCGTGAAATATGCAGGAATTTCAGAGCAAGGCTCATAGGCGAAGGTTTTCAGGCAGTTGCACCTAAATATGCATCAATATATGACCTGCAATCAGGTGAAATGGTCTTTGAAGGACGCGATCTCTTTTACCGCGAAGACAGGAGTGACCCAAAACAGCGAGAATCAGCAGTATATAAACGACTTATGCTTGCTGGAACGCGGCTCATTGAGGTCATCACACGCAACCGAGGCGGGACAAACAAGGATCTTGCTAAATTCGCCGATCAAATTGATGCGCTTGCTAAAAAATGGGATCGGTAATTGAGCCATAAAAAAATAATTGAAAAGAAGCGAAATATTGTATATAATGACTTGATAGAATTGTCAGTGGCGAAAGGAATGTACTTCTCATGGGCAAGGTTATAGCCGTAGTCTCCGGGAAGGGCGGAACAGGAAAAACAACATCTTCGGCAGCCATATCATCATGTCTTGCGGCACTTGGTCACAAAACACTATGCATTGATTTTGACGCGGGGCTAAAGAATCTTGATCTCTCGCTGTGCATGGCTGACTTTACAGTTATGGACTACATGGACATAATGAATGGGAACTTGGATGTTTTGGATGTTAATGAAGCATGTTCCGAAAGTCCGCTAATCCCAAATCTGTTCTTTATTGCCGCCCCTACAGTTTTAGAGGCGACGGAACAAGATGCTGATCAGCTTGAAATTATGTTTGATCAAATCCGAAAGGAATTTGATTATTGCATTGTTGATGCTCCCTCCGGCATTGGAACAGGATTTAGACAGGCAACCTCAAACGCCGATATGACAATAATTGTAACAACAGGTGAGATGCCTGCAATGCGAGACGCTCAACATGTTGCGAGTATTATTCGCGATGTGGGAGAAAAAGACATGAGACTTCTTGTAAATCGTGTTAAGCCTAAAAATCTTAGGCAAATCAAACTTACTATTGACGATGTGATAGACACGATAGGCGCAAGGCTGATAGGGATGATTCAGGAGGATAGATCTGTTTTTTTGGCACTCCATGCAAACACTCCGCTGATATTATATAAAAAAAGGCGCGCCTCGTACGATTATCTTGATGTTGCCAGGCGCATCACAGGTGACGAGATACCACTTAGGAAATGGTAAATGGGAGGAATATATTTTGAATATAGCACTATTGGCACATGATAGAAGAAAAGAACTGATGGTTCAGTTCTGCATTGCATACTGCGGGATACTATCCGGACATAATATTTGTGCGACAAACACAACAGGACGCTTGGTAAGCGAGGCGACCGGGCTTACGGTGATGCTCTATATGTCATGCAGTCAGGGTGGGGCTCAGCAGATTGGATCAAGAATAGCATACAATGAGCTGGATCTTGTTTTGTTTTTCTGTGACCCCCAGAATACAGAAGATTATCAGACCAGCGTTATGGATATCGCAAGGCTCTGTGATCAGCATCAGGTGCCGTTTGCAACAAATATCGCGACGGCAGAAGTGCTCATTCATGGGCTTAAACGTGGAGACCTTGACTGGCGCGACATTGTAAATCCCAAATAAGGGCGAACGAGGAGACATTATAATGGAAAGAATCAAGCCTCGGACATTATCGGGCTTTATGGAATTATTACCGGAAAATCAAGTGCTGTTTGACTCAATGAATCGTCGGCTTCGTGAATCATTTTCACTTTACGGCTTCACGCCCTTGGATACGCCGCTTATGGAAGCTGCGGAAATCCTGCTCGCAAAGGGCGGCGGCGAAACGGAAAAACAAATATACAGCTTGCGTAAAGGCGATACCGACCTTGCCCTCAGATATGAGCTGACAACATCGCTTGCGAAATATGTAGCAATGAACTACAGTAAGCTCACATTTCCATTTCGCCGATACGAAATAGGAAAAGTCTACCGGGGCGAACGCGCACAACGCGGGCGTTTTCGTGAGTTTTATCAGGCAGATATCGACGTAATCGGCGATGGAGCGCTTGACATTTTAAATGAAGCCGAAATACCGAGTGTTATATACAAAAGCTTTAAATCACTGGGACTTCAACGATTCATTATCCGCATCAACAACCGCAAAGCGCTGAGCGGGTTTTTCGAAATAATAGGGGTTAGCGACAAGCAAGCGGATGTTATGCGCTTGGTGGACAAACTGGAAAAAATAGGCGCAGAAAAATTATCTGCATCACTTATATGCGATCTTGGACTGACACAGCAACAAGTTGATGAGATAATTGAATATGTCACGTATAAAGGCGACCCCTTTGATGTTATAGATAAATACCGAGACAGGAATGAGCTTTTTGACATAGGCGCGGATGAACTTGCCGCGGTAAAAAAGCATCTTTCCGGTTTGGGAGTTCCTGATGAGTATTTCAAAATAGACCTATCAATAGCCAGAGGGCTTGACTACTATACAGGCACAGTCTATGAGACCTACATGACCGACCATCCAGACGTCGGATCAATTTGCTCAGGCGGAAGATATGATAATCTGGCAGAATATTTCACAGATAGGAAACTTCCGGGCGTTGGAATCGCGATAGGCTTGACCCGCCTTTTCTATGTGTTACAAGAACAAGAATTACTAAACAAATCAGTTCTTGCCGCACCCGCCGATGTGCTGATTATACCGATGACCGACGACCTTTCACATGCCGTGACTTTGGCGACAACAATGCGCGAAGCCGGGATTCGGACACAAATTTACGGTGAAGATAAAAAATTCAAAGTAAAAATCTCCTATGCCGACAAACTAAGAATACCTTATGTCATATTTCTCGGAGAAGATGAAATTGCAAACGAAAAAATCACAGTAAAAGATATGCTTACCGGTGAGCAAACAACAGTCTCGCCCACCATGCTAATTGCAGGCATAAGCGATAAAATAAAAGAGTTCCGCAGCGGAGCGCCTATATGTGAAAATTAGAGAGCAAAAAGAGAGCGAATACAGAGTTCTGAGTGAGGAGTGATTCACTCGTTTACAAATTATTTAAACTTAATTCACAGAAAAGATGCATAAAAAGCTTATCATAGCATTAAACGAAGGGGGTCGGTCTGCCGTACATCCCACCGACGCAAAATGTGTCGGCACACTCCCTCCCCCAATGCGGTTATGCCCGCCTCCTCTCGTTTTTTTGTTAGTACGCGACCATATCTTCCTCTCTTTTCACGAAACCCCCGATTTTCATCGGGGGTTTCGCGACTGATGTTACTGCTTCTCACAAACCGATGTAGCCATGTTTAGGAATATTTGAGCCACCTCGGCGCGGGTTGCCGTGTTTTGCGGGTTAAAGCGATTATGGTCATCACCCATCATTACACCAATAGCTCTCATCGCTTGTACGCCTGAATAAGCCCATGGTGAGACATTGTAATTGTCAGTAAACTCGCCGGAATATCCTGTGGGCAAGTCTTCTGTCATGCTGAATAGATTGTAAAGCATTGTTGCAATTTCTTCCCTAGTTATATCTTGATCAGGGAAGAAATTTTCCCCTTGGACAAACGAAAGAATCCCATTCGTATAGGCCCAAGATACAGAATGACCATACCATCTTCCTTGCACAACATCCTCAAATGGAGTTTCCTGATATCTCCAAATGTTTACATTTGCGTGTCGGGACAGTACTGTAGCGAACATTGCTCGCGTCATTCCGGTATTAGGAGAAAACATTTGTGGTAATGTTCCTGCAAAGATCCCCTGATCCGCAACATGCATAACTGCATCAAAATACCATGCGCCTCGACGTACATCACTAAACATCGGGGATACGGCAGAACCATAAACAGGCTGATAGTCGCGAGCCGGGAGTACGTTGGTAATATTTCCATCCAAAGGTATTTGGGAAAAATACGTTTTAATTGCATCAAGATATGCAGCAGCCAGTCTGCTCAGAAAATCATCATTTTGCAGATTTGCGCGGTCACGAGGGTTTGTGTGAAAGCCATTTTCAACAAGTACAGCGGGCATATTGATTTCACGAAGTATGAAAAAATTGGCTCTTTGCACGGTTCTTCTTTGGATTCCGACAGCGTCAATATTGCCGATCAGAATTTCGCCAAACTGTTGGCTTTGCTCACTAAACCCAAAACCTGTGAAATAATTGCGTGTATTTCTGTGATAGTTTGAAATGAAGAAAATATCAACACCATTGATGGCTGTATTTATAGGTCTGGCTGTGGCGTTTGAATGAAGAGATATTGTAAGGAATCTTCTTGCGATTTCAGGATGATTTTGAATTTCAAGCACCCTTCTCATACATGGATGAATGCTTGTTAATGGGTCGAAAGGTGTGTTTTTATATATTTCACCTTTTTCCCGAGGATTATCTATTATGCTTTGCATCACGGTTATTAGCCTGTCGATTTCAGCAATTTCACTTGCAGCATATTCGCAATTCGGTAAATCTCTCAGGTGTGCATCACGCACAGTATTAAGTCCATGCATGTTTATTATTGCAGTCCGCGCAGGAAGCCGTACATCTTGGGCGGTGGGACGTGTCATATAAACCGTGGCACCTTGAGCCTCAAGTAATGGTTTTATCTTATTCGCAAGGCGAAGCATGGCAACGTGCTCATTATATCCCTCAAAAATATTAGTGCTTCCCTCTCCGTGTCCCGGATCAAGGATGATTACTCTGCCTGCAAGTTCGCCTGATATAGCAATTGAGTTGTTTGTGCTAATAATTGCGCCAAAAATGATCATAGCACAGCATAGTGCAAATTTTTTTAACATATTTCTTCTTCCATTAATATTTTATTTCGAGATCAATTATACGTTGACTTCGAAATAATTACAAGCAAATCTTGAATTTGAGTTTGCTACAATATCAAAAGAAAAACATTATGGATAAGTATTTGGGGTGGATTTACCCTGTTGCGCTTATTATTGCTCATCAAGCACAATTTCATAATGCTCCAGCGCATATTTTAGTAATATCCCAATCAGTTCGTTGCGAGAACGCCGTGTCTTGGTTGCAATTTCATCAATTTCTATAACGGTCTCATCTCTTATGCGAATGGAAAATGTCTTATAACCATCTTCACCACGCGGAAGCTTAGGCGAAATTATCAGCTTTTCACTAGACATTACACACCACCTTAAATCATTATCATCGTTATTATGACAATTGATATAACGAAAATATATGTTATAATAATATGTGATATTCTAGGCAACTTAAAAGGAGGAAAGCGACGTGAGAATAGCTATTTGCGATGACAGCGCAGACTGTAGTTCAAATTTAACTACGCTACTTATGGAACACCCGCAAGACCCCCGAAAGATAGAAGCCTATAGCTCTGCAATAGCACTACTCAGAGCTTACAAAAATGGTGTCAGGTATGATTTAATATTTATGGACATTCAAATGGGCGAGCTGGACGGATATTCAGCCGCGGAATATTTGATTGAGCATTATAAAAGCGAAAGACCGCTTATTGTATTTGTATCTGTAACAGCCGAGTATGTCTTTGCCGGTTATGATATTGGTGCATTGGGATATCTAAAAAAGCCGGTTGACAAGAAACTTTTATTTAAAAAGCTTGACCAAGCATTTGAGGAAATTTCAATAAACACAATATTTATTCGCATCGAAGGTAATGGGCTGACCATTCCTATCAATGAGATACTCTTTATAGAGTCCAGTAACAATCATGTTGTGATCAATACGGTTTCTGACCAGCATATTGCCAGAATGACATTTGATGAAATCTGTTCAGTGTTACCCGAAACCAAATTCATCCAAACCCACCGCAGCTTCATTGTAAATATGGAGCATGTTCGCAGACATGATGACAAACATATACTGTTCGCTGATGCCCGAATTGCGCATCTCAGTCGCTCCAGAAGAAAGGCAGTTATCCAAGCCCTTTCAAAATATTTTCGGAGATAGCATTATGTCGAATTTAATATTTTTGATTGCTCTGGACGCAGTAGCGGTTTCTTTTGGTATGTTTATCATACATATGTTTTTGAAAGTGTTTTTACCGAGGAAAAATCACAGTGTATTTGGGTTCGCAGCATATGCATTGTTAGGGATATGTTTATTGTTGATATCGATCATTTTGCAGAACAAGTTTGCATTACTTCCGGTTACAGTTTTGGGCGTTCTATCTGTATCGTTTTTATTATTTGATGCACCATGGCATTCGCGCATATTTACAGCGTTGGGATTTTGCTTTTTAGCGATAGTTACAGAATTTGTAGTTGGAATCATCATGTCAGCAATTATAGATGCTCCAATTTCTGAAATTATTGAATTTGGAGCACTTCGCATAGTAGGCAACATTATGTCTAACCTTCTGTGCCTGTTTGTTATCAAAATTGTTGCTGCGGTGCTCAAGAACAACGCCAAGCACACCATGAGAAAAATATGGGAATTAACCCCATTGCTCGTATTCTTGGCGTTTTCTATCGCACTGTTAATAATCTTTATCATGGATATTTTGAATGCCCTAAATAGTGCGCCCGGTATACTCCTTGTTAAAATAACTGCATTATCGTATATGAATATCATTGCATTTTGGTACTATGACCGTGTTATGCGTACCAAAGAAATTGAACATGAAAAAGAAGTGCTGGAGATCCAAACCGACAGCCAAGTAAAATATTACGAGATGTATCAGAAGCAGCATGATACACGAGTATCAGTGCTTCACGATATAGATAAGCATCTCAAAGTAATGGAAGGGCTGGCTTCCGGTGATTTTGATGGTAATCGGGTCGCCGAATATTTTGATGGCTATAAGGAGATTCTATCAAAACTGGAACTGACTGTGCATACACCCAATCCGGTCATCAGCATTATACTGAGCGACTGTATTGTTCGCGCTCGGAACATTGGGGTTGAGCCGGACATAGAGGTTCATCTGAATAAAGATTTAGAAATGGACGCTGTTGATATAACGACAATACTTGGGAACTCTATAGACAATGCATTTGATGCACTTTCTAGTGTGCCGAAATGTGCGAAGAGGCATCTCAGTATTTTGTTACGTCAACGCGGCGACTTTCTCACATATGAAATAAAAAACAGCTTTGTCCCGAAGACAAAACCAGTGATGCGCAGAGGATATGGGCTGAGGAATATCCGGGCGTGTGCAAGCAAGTATCATGGCGAAGTCATATGTGAAGAGGAATCCGGAATGTACACGTTTGCTGTGATATTGCAACTGTAGTGGTCGAATTACAGCTTGCTACCCTTTTATCTAGCGTGAAAGTTTCCCATATTGTTACAAGCGCGGCGTGTGTAAGATTTTAAAAACTATGCAATTCGCCACGGAAAAATCACTGTTCGCCACAGAAGTATTGAATGATTTTATAAAATAAGCTATGCTCCAACAAATGCAATTGAAGGTGTATGACCATGATTGACAAATTGGCCGGAAGCATAGCTTTGTGTTGTGCTTATGAAAGTTCCGGTAACTGCACAGAACAAACCGATATCGGATTCTAAACGAAAGAAATTTCGGAGAATTTGCACTATGATTTCATTTATGAATATTGCTATCGCAGTATTGGTAATAAAGTTTCTTTTCAGACAATATTTGTTAACTACGTCATATTTTTTAGGACTTTTTGCTGTATATCTTTCACTTTTACCTGAATCCGTGAAATTCATTTTCTTTATGTGTATCCAGTCATCAAAACTTAAAAACCTCACTATTATCGCGTTAACGCGAGCTCGCCTGCGACCAATGCCGACACCATATAGAAATACTTA
>Ga0131853_10002888_pt1 | contig 30816 bp, 22 predicted proteins | sample TergutLab28metaG_FD_92764 | JGI IMG/M metagenome (GOLD analysis project Ga0131853, IMG submission 92764) | Labiotermes labralis P1 segment gut microbial communities from Petit-Saut dam, French Guiana - Lab288 P1 (version 2) (version 2) | ecosystem: Host-associated > Arthropoda: Insects >... | reverse complement strand
AGAACAGGACACTCACGGATAGAACAGGACACTCACGGATAGAACAGGACACTCATGGTTAGAACGGGACACTCATGGTTAGAACAGGACACTCACGGGTAGAACAGACACTCAAGGATAGAATAGGACACTCAAGGATAGAACAGGACACTCAAGGATAGAACAGGACGCTCGCGGTTAGAACAAGACACTCACGGATAGAACAGAACACTCACGGCTAGAACAGGACATTCACGGTTAGAACAGGGCAGTCACGGACAGAACAAGACACTCACGGATAGAACAGGACACTCACGGATAGAACAGGACATTCACGGTTAGAACAGGGCACTCACGGACAAAACAGGGCACTCATGGTTAGAACAGGACACTCACGGGTAGAAAAGTCACTCAAGGATAGAATAGGACACTCAAGGATAGAAAAGGACACTCACGGTTAGAACAGGACACTCACATTTAGAACACGTAACACCACATAACAGGTACTTTAAACCTTGATTTAAAATTTCCATTACCACCTTAAATTATCCGTGCTGTTTAAATTTAAGAGGGACCCCAACACTACTCTTATCTCGAAACCATTGCAAAGTTTCAGTGCGCAGTAGAGCTGTTTCGGGATATTTGACACTGTCCAACCTGTAATGCCTTATAAATCTTCGGATCTTTTCCGACAGCGCAGTAAATGGTAATCAAATTACAACCTCCGCATATTAAAACAATCTCCAATAAAATTTCCAATAAACAGTCCAAATACAACCTTCAATAAGCAGTCCCCATTACAGCTTTCAGTGAACAGTCCTGTTCCCAACACTTGAGCTTAAGCAAGTAAATAAATCCTCAACTATTTTCAAGCAATAACTTCCTTTGCAGGAAATATTTTACTCCAATATTTGCCGTGCACATTTGTTTCCTTCAACGCTCTTTAATTTTCGTAATTCCCGTCAGTGACACTCTCCCAGCGGCACTCCATCTCACGCGTGTCATTATAGCTTTATCCTGATATGCAAACAGCTGAGGTGGGAATATTAATGAAGATGTCGCCCGATATAAGGAGGACTGCCCATATGACAGACCGAGACATCAGGCATTACTGCGGTGTCCAAGAAACAGCAAAATGGGTTGATGCAATAAAGGCGAATTGATGGATGCTACAGGTAGCAAGATATAACAGTAGCGAAGAGAAAAGCTGCGGAACATGGCGGGATATACCTTCTTGAGATAGCTGGAACGTGGCTTAAAGAAGGGACGGAAAGCAGGGCAGAAAGAAAGATGTTTATTATAAAGAATTCATGAAAGATTTAATTCACTGTCTGACATTCGGAAGGACACTAATGATTCCCTCAGGGTGCAAAAACCTGGGTAAAAAGGGCGGTGTTGTTGTCGTGGTTATTCCGGATACGACGTCATAATGACGTATGATCTCTAAGACACGAGGCATTGTTTATAATTTAGATATGACGTATAAAAACCTGTTCTGGCCATCAAATTGTATGGTAAGAAGCACTATCCAATTACAGGATCTTTTTTCACTACACTTGTTCAGAAATTAATAAACAGCATTCCACAAAAACAGCATCTACGCACAACCATAGGGAATACGTCACTACTTCAAAACACGTGGGCACGTGGTCTGTTTAATGGAGCTGAAATCTGGCCAATTACTGAAACGCTGAGCAGTGAAATAAAGACCGTTGATGTTGAGTAATTAGCGAAGTGACAAAGCGAAAGACAGCGAGGAATTGCAAGGTCACATCGCACGGATGTCGGACATAGTGTTAAAGAAATGTGCTGAACTGGACACATATTGTTGGGAAACATGGGAATGTGTTGTGAATACAGCAAACATGGTGCACAATTTTTCTTCATATGTTTATTTTATTTTCTCTAAATATTTCGAGCGACTATGTGCCCATCATCAGAAGAAACGACTGTATTTATGCGACACTCGGAACTTGTTATTCTGAAATGAGTGGCTAATTTAAAATCACAAGGTCGTATGTCATATAATGAACGATGTTTCTTCCAGGCAAGTGATAAAATGAGCATGTCTATTGTGGAGGTTCAAAATCAGGAAAATATAGACTGGGAGAACAGACTGTTGAGGAAAGTGAAGAGAGCGAACCGACGAAGTGATAGAGCCAGAAGTATTCAATTCACATTGTCGAATCCAACTTCCATAAAAACGAATTTTAATATTATCCGTTTCTACGTTTATGTCTTTTGAGAGATCTCGTCCTTCCACTTGTCCCGACTCAAAATCATGTAAGCAATTTTGGGTTTCCTTATGTGTTTCGCGTGCTCCTCTCTTCTACCCCCCTTTCATTTTGTCATCCTAAGAATATCTGACGCCGATATCCGGTGGCTGTGTGGTCTAAGAAGTATGTCTGGGGTCGCTTGATTGATGGGATCGCGGGTTTGAATCCTACCGAGAGCATATATGTTCTTCTGTTGTGTTTGTTGCGTGTTTTGCAGGTAGCTGCCCCTGCGAGGGGCTGATCATTCCTTCAGGGAATGTTACCAGGTGTGAGTGCCTTATTTTGTGTGATCTAGAAACACTAACAAAGAGGCGACCTAGGCCCAAATTGGGCTGTCGCAACACAGAGGGGCACAATATTTGACAAGCTTTAGGAAAAACGAAGTTCCTTATTAAGTAATTTACTCTTTCCTCTCTCTTTCCATCATGTCCAAATTATCTCAAGAATCACTTGTCAAATATGACTCTTGTATGAAAATTCTTATATTTTCAGCGTGGTCAATGGACAATATTAAGATTACTGTCTCATCAGATGTGACGTCATATAGCTATAGATTCGTTCCCATCTAGAACTCCACACATAAAATTTCTTCTCGTTCTTTGAGATATTTTCCTATCATCATGGGTAATTATTTCTTATATTTCTTTACTATCATTCAAGTCTCCTTCACCATTCCTTCCTTCCTTCCTGCGTCTTGTCTATTTAAAGTTCCCAGTAGCTCTCACACCTGCCAGTGAATTCTCTCTCACTGTCTCTATGAATTTTATTCATAGTCTGCCAACATATCATGTCCCACCTATCCGCAAGATGATCTAGTTCTTATGCATCCACCGAGACATTTCCAAGTAATGGCAGATTCAGCATCTTCCCACAGATAAAAGTACGTCTGGCTTATTATGTACAATGTGACGCGACAAGTTCAAGGAACACCCGGAAACGAGCAATGTCCATTTCACTTGAAGCAATAATATTGTTTGCTCTGTACAAACTTATGTCACAAAAGTTCTGTACCGGGACAACCGAAAATTTCTTACGCTTATGGTGGGAAAATTAATAACGTTTATTCCCCTTGTTTAAAAATTTGTAACGATTATGAAATTTAGCAGGTGCAATAATTTTGCAAAATTTTATTGAATTCAGATTTCAGTACGAAGTGACCGTTTGGAACAACCCGTTATTTCAGCTCAGGTACCACTTGTGGCACGGAACTAACTTTGTGAAGTTCTGTTGCAGAGTATTTTATTATTTCAAATTCATAGGCGTGTTTAGCACATTTGGTTAGGGTGTGCAACAGAGAATTTCATTTGTTATTATTTTCAAAATCGAAAATTTACTGAACACTCGATCATGAAGAATATCACTTTTATTCACCAAACTTGCTGAAATGAACCGAAACTTAAATAACTTCTTTAAAATTAACAATTAAACTCTACTTAAAAATACTAACTTCCAAAACTGTATTGAAAATACCAGACTTTGAGACATTAGGGTGTGTCTGGACACACCCAGCACACCGCCTACACACGCCTGTGTTTGATTTGACTGTTTATTAAGACCGGCCTACCTTTAATTTCTTGTCACGTATCTCTGTATTCCTTTTATGTGTGTTATTATTTTTATATTTCTTTTCATGTTTTTACGTTTGTTTTCTATTGTGTACATTCTGTGCGTTTGTATTATTTTGTGTATCGTTCTCCTTCTGTATACACTCGTAGCTGTCTCCTTCCTATTTTTGTACCAGTTTACCGACCACTGCCACCGGGTGGAAACACAATTAAAGTAATAAATATCAAATCATATCTTATAGCCCTGAGTTCTTTGCCCTTCTGGGATGTTATGCAGCGTAGATTGGAAGTTAGTTACCGACGTTGTGGACAACCAATTGACCCCATCTTCAAGGATCAAGCAGTCCAAGAACCAATGAACTAACTACCAATCACTTCTGCGTAACGCATTAAGAGAGCGAAGACTTAATTTAAACCATGACGGCAACCTAAAATCACACATCTTATGGCCTTCCTGGTGACAGTGTGCCACTTTGATAGAAAAAAAATTGGCGACAAATACAGCGAATTGCAACTTCAAATAATCACGAGTATGAAACTGAGTCTGTGCTTGTTTATTACGAAAAATACCGGCTATATAAATTCGACTATTTAAAATAATACGACGTTCTCCCTGAAGATGGTGTGTAGCACACCGAAACATGTCGGAGAGATTTAATAAAATATTTATTTAATAAATCAAGTGCATTTGTTTGAAATATTGAGGAGGTATTCGAAAGGCTGACAAATGCACACACCCACACACACACACACACACACACACACATACACACGCACATACACACGCGCACACACACATACACTCACACACACAAACACACGCACACATGCATGTACACACGCGCACACACACATGCACACCCTCAAACACGCGCACATACCCACACGCGCGCGCGCGCACATACACACAAGCGCGCGCATACACACGCACGCGCGCGCGAACACACACACGCAAACACAAACACACGCAGACACACATACACACGCGCGCGCATACACATACACACACAAACATACGCACATCCACGCGCGCGCGCACACATGAACGCGCGCGCGCACATACGCACACGCACATAAACGCGCGCGCGCACATACACATGCGCGCGTACGCACACACACACACGCACATACACACACGGGAGCACATACACGCGCGCGCGCACACACACACACACACAAACACAAACACACGCACATACACAGGCGCGCGCGGACACACACATACACGCACGCAAGCACACATACACATAAACACTCTCGCGCGCGCGCACACACAAACACATGAGCACACGCACATATACACACGCACATATACACACGCGCGCGCGCACACATACACACACATAAACACACACATAAACACACACATGCACACACATATACACACGCGCGCACACACACACCCGCGCACACACACATATTATTTAATCTATATCACTCCGACATGTTTCGGCCCTCATAGGGCTACGCTCAGGTAGTACGACTGACATTTGAACAGCAATGTTAACAGATGTAAAGTTCAACTTTGTCAGCAGTGGCAGCTCACCAAGTTAAATGTCACGTCCGGTAACTCATTCTGTTCAAAGGTCACTCGTACTCCCTCAGGATAGTCCTTTGAGAGCCGAAACATGTCGGAGTGTTACAGAGTTAATAAAGTGGTATTAATAACATATGTGTGAAATCGTCGGTCTTTATATCAAATAGTGAAACTGGTGTAGGATATGAACATAACGAAGTTTACAATTTCGACTCTCCTGGCCAGCATCACCCCTACAGGCAATGCGGTGTTATGTTGACAACACTTTGATGGATGCTGATCAGCGCCCAATTAGTAATAATAACACTGGTCAACAAAGATTTTGGCCCATGAGGAAAAACGTCTGTTTCTGACGTATTTTTGAGCGCTGAATTCAAATATATTTCCAGAATTTCTCTATCACACACACCTTTCGCTCCAGGTTAAAGGGCTGGAACTTCTGCGCCAGAACATTAAGGTGCGTTTTTACCTGAGCGCCATGAAGAATTCAAGGATTTTTTCTCCCAGGAAGATGGTGTAGTGTTTTGCAATGATGTTTGTTTCGTTACGGAAGTTCTTGGCCATGAATGTAACCCAGATCAGTGGCACTTGTTCATTTATTCGTCAAAAGTGAGCTTGAAGGTGGTTCTACTCCACAACGGAAAAATTTCCCCTCCGTTCCTTTGGCTCGTGCAGCCAACATGAAGGAAAGTTATGGAAGCATGAAGCTGCTGTTGGGAAAGATTAAGTATGACGAATTTAAGTGGAAGTTGTGTGGTGATCTCAAGACTGTGGCACTGTTACTGGGAACGCAACTCGGGTATACAAAATGCTGCTGTTTCTTGTTTGAGTGGGACCGCTGGCATAAGAAGAATCACTATGTAAATAAACTGTGACCTAAACGAACTTCACTGACGCCAGGGGAGAAAAATGACGTCAATCCTCCTCTTGTTCTTTCGGAGAAAATTTTTCTGCCCCCTTTGTACATAAAGCTGGGCCTCATGAAAAACTTTGTGCAAGGTATGGATAAAATCGGCCGTGGATTCGAATATTTGAGGAATAAGTTCCCAAATGTGAGTGACGCAAAAATCAAGGAAGGTATATTTAAAGGGCCCCAGATCAGGGAACCAATGCAAGGCAAATAGTTGGATGGAGACCTGAATGAGACTGAAAGAAATACATGGTTGTCTTTTAAGAGGATTTGCAAGGACTTCTTAGGAAATCACAAAGCAGCGAACTATCAGGATGTTGTGCAGGACCTGTTGACTTCGTACAAAGCGATGGAAGGCAATATGAGTCTGAAAATCCACTTTGTGGAGTCACACTTGGATTTTTTCCCAGAAAATCTCGGCGAAGTCAGTGACGAACGCGGTGAAAGATTTCATCAAGATATTTTGGTTATGGAAAAGCGGTACCAAGGCAAGTGGACCTCAAGTATGTTGATAGACTATGGCTGGGACACTGAAGAGGGATGTACCTGAAGCCAATTACCAGCGAAATTCATAAGCCTGTACATTTTAGCGGTAAGTTTCTGCCTGTTTCATTAGTACGTAAAGTACTGTTTTGCACAAATACGGCCCTCTGTATCTTTGAAACTCTGCATGATAGAAAAATTCTGTATGCGTATCTGAATTTAGCAAAAAGTGCTGCTAATTTCACCTATTGAAGTTCGTGGGCCAAAAAAAAGTTAAATTTTGTTGTCCAGTATAATTATCACATTTCAGGGCACTTATTTGTGATTTAACAACAAGTGCGTCTGTATTAAACGGAACCTTGGCATGAAGGAAACCCGTCTATAGCAGGAAACTTCCACAATCCAAAGTACCTGCATGAAACGTAATCCTCCTGCAACGAAACACATTTCGATCCTTCGCGGTTCCATTATGGACAGATTTCACTTACCTTATTGGAAACAGTTTTATTATCATATTATAACATCAGATAATTCCACATTTAAAAAATTAACAGCAGAAATTAATGTTAGCCTTGACCGAGCACCCACTTATATCGATTCAAGGAAACAAGCAATTATAATATACGCAATTAGACGAATGCCGAGACAATCCACGTAAGTTTCTCTTTTTTAATTTATTTGCTCTTGCTTGCAATTTTAAACGCAAGTAGTTATAGTGGCTTGGAAACACGCGCAAATCTTGATCAAGGGCAGTCAGAGATATACGCTATTGCAGAAGAAGAGGGACATTGTAAGCAACCAGAAAAGCATCGAAAGCCCTTTTACTCCAGACCGCGCCAGCATTTTCACATTGCTTCGCGCGTGAGAGACACGCACACAACTCTGCATAATATCCTTGCTTATTCTCTAAAAAGGAATGCAGCATGCATTTCAAGAATATACGACGGTGAGTCAAATGAAAACCTCAAATATTTATATGTATATAAATATAAACTTTTACGGTTTTCATTTGACTCTCCCCAGTATGTATTAAAAATTTTAATATGTGCTACAATTGTTAGGCTACAGAATATACAACCAACGAATAGTAGTTCGATTCCTGGCAAAGGAAAACCATTTCTTTCTTAACCAAAGCGTACAGATAGGGCCTGGAGCCTACCCAGACCCCTACAGAGTGGACCCTGGTAACTCTCCCCCCCCCCCCGAGAGTAGTGCGGCAGGCGTGCGGTGTTGACCCCTCACCTAGCGCTGAGGTGAAGAGTTACTGGAGCCACACCTCCACTGATCCATACGATTTCATGGCGTGCACAGGGATAAATTTACTCCTATCATTCGCTTTATGGTGGTAAATTTTATCACGTTCAAACAACCCAAGCCCAGATATGACACTTTGCTGTCAGGAAACCAATTTCTTTCTCTTCCAGCTTTGATATCACGACACAATAAACTCAACTCCATCCTGACCCCCTAAAACTCGAAGACTTGAAATAGCGGCAACGTGGAAGCCACGGCGCGAAAACGTACCAAAGTGCCACACAGGAAGAGGAAGGAAAAGAAGTACCCGATTAATGGTTATATATGTAGCTCTTACCTCTCCCGACTCCCACCGAATTTTACTCAGTGGTGTCATCGAACCCCCTCTAACGGCGCTCTAAGTTTCCAGAACTGTGATTTTACGTCAATATATAACGGTAAAGCAATCCCTCTACAGGCCTGGAGAGGCGCTGAGTGTTCCAGGAGGTTGAGGCTCCCAGATTTCAAGGCAATCGGCACATGAAGGTGGTAAGAATGTCAGCCCTACGCATCGGCCACCATTACCCTACAGGAAATAATCATGTTACTTATTTCTGTTAGAGGTTTAGTCCACCTCAGAGCCACAGCGCGGCTGGAGGTAATGAATATGTCAAGTTACCGCTTTCAATAAAGCTCCAAATTTTTATTCTGACAAGCACTGATGTCCTCCCAACACCCCCTGCATAATCTAAACACAGTAAAATCAGGAAGGGTGCTTATGATGTCTCACATCACAGGTTCGAGTGACCCGCCTGCCCGGAATGGCCAAAAGTCAGTTAACTGTTCAGTAAACAATACACTACAATATGTTAAGTGACTTACGCCACCTGTACACACGGTTTCAGCAAGTGTCATTCAGTCTCCGACTGAGGCTCCTGACGAAACATTCTGCTCGGCCACTCGAAGAATAACACTAAGTCAGATTATGAGAAAGTCCCACACTGCAAGTTTCCTAAGATGGTCACCGTCCGAGGCTCCATTGACTGTTTCAAGCGTAAATACAAGACATAGTTCCAAGAAGTTGATTATTATTAAATCTATATATGGAAATATAACAGCTCTTCGTTTACTACACATGTGTATTTATATGTACACTTACATTTCCACCCAGTTATTATTAAAACTAAATACACCACTGATACCAACCACCTCTTATAGTTAAGTTACCGCTAGAATGTTTCACAATCGGCACGATTCGTATCATTAGGAGGAGTACGAAAAGATACACAAACAATGACAGAAGCCCAACACTGTGTTCCCGGAATTTTTCTTTTCCACGGAGGAATCCTTAAAATAACTTTTAATATCCCGCGGAACCCTTACACATGGAAAAGAAAACATAAAAAACAGGCAGTTGGTAGCTCACACAGATTGCTCCAGTACTGCCAACTGATGGACAAAAATTCCGCAAGATATCTTGAGGGATCTTTATCGTTGCACCGTGAATTTTGTAGTTTATTTAAGTAACACACCAACGAATGCACATATATATAGTCTTTCGATCATACGATCATCCTCAAGGAGCATATGCCCCCTGAGGATGATCGTGTGATCGAAACATGTAGGAGCGTTTTAAGTGTTTTAAAGTAAATTTTAGATAATTAAAGACTATATATGTGCATTTGTTTGCGTGTTACTTAAATAATCTGAGGGATATTTGTCATTTTTTGCGACATTTCAAACTTTTTATTAATTTCTTCCAAGATTTCTCGCGGAATTCTGTTTGTGAAGTATACTGTGTTAGACCATCGCGTGGTTATACAAGAAGGAGCTGCATGCAGTAAACATGTCCATTTCGGTTACTTAAACACAAAAATGCCTCCTTGTGGGAACTGTGAAAATGCCATCCACGGTAGGCATCGTGTTTGCGGTCTGTTTTGTCTGATTTAGACACCGAAGTGTTTATACGTAATTTTAGTATTATTAAAATGTGGCACATCCGATTGAGCAAGGCGCGATGGAAAGAACCGGCACAGTTTGCTGGCGGTGTAAGGTTCTCCACATGGGTGGACGGTGATGTATTTCGACCGTTTCTCGCTGGAGAAGGAAACTCCATCCAGCAGCAGTCTGAAGACCTTAATGACTGTCGGGTTGAGGAAGGAATGAGACTGACTGGTATAATGTGGCCGTTCAGCTACGTATAAGCTGTACTCACGGTACGCACATGACAGAACATTCGAGGTCTACCAGCAGTGGACACGCGGCTTACGAGGTCGGACAGGAACAGCTAAATGCAGAACACTGTACCCGAGTGACATCACTGATCGTGAGATTAAAAAAATTACTCATACAAAGTGTTTAACCTGGCCCAAAACAATAAATTCCAGCGGCTGACAATCTTGCTCTTTCAGCAGATTTGTTAGCATAGATTACTGCGTTTTTCCACTGTCACAATTAAGTTTCGCAAAAACCTGTGAACGACGCTTTTAAACAAAACATGAAGAGACACGATTATGTGGTAGCAAATGCCACAAGACACGACTTGACTTACAGCCAGTAACAACCGCAGCAACGGTTTGTCTGACAGCCAGTTACGACCGGCAGAAACGATTTGTCTGACAACCAGTAACAATCAGCAGAAACGATTTGTCTGACAGCCAGTAAAAATCAGCAGACACGATTTGTCTGACACCCAACGACAATCAGCAGATTCGATTTGTCTGACAGCCAGTAACAATCAGCACATTCGATTTGTCTGACAGCCAGTAACAATCAGCAGACGCGATTTGTCTGACAGCCAGTAACAATCAGCAGACACGATTTGTCTGACAGCCAATGACAATCAGCAGATTCGACTTGTCTGACAGCCAGTAACAATCAGCAGATTAGATTTGCCTGACAGCCAGCAACAATCAGTAGACACGATTTGTCTGACAGCCAGTGACAATCAGCAGACACTATTTTTCTGACAGCCAGTAACAATCAGCAGACACAATTTGTCTGACAGCCAGTAACAATCAGCAGACACGATTTGTCTGACAGCCAGTAACAATCAGGAGATTCGATTTGTCTGACAGCCAGGTCTTTCTGTCCATCATCAGGAGTTCAAGACTGTACATACGGCGACAGGCATATGTCAAACAGACACTGCTGACTGCATGATAGCATGCTAGCATGCAGTCAGCAGTATCTGTTTGACATATGCCTGTCGCTGTATGTACAGTCTTGAACTCCTGATGATGGACGGAAAGACCGTCCGAAACATGTAGAGTGTCGTTCCAGAATAAATTTGAGACACTGGTGCATCTTGTTGGTTTTACCATAGAAACATACTGTTATACCACAACACTGTAATTTTACCTTATCAAATGTATGTGTCTTAGAATGTTAATACTTTAGTAATTCCAATTAGGGGGAAACAGTACCTTGATTAGCGTGCTGAGCTTGTGCATTTTGATCTGCAAAACTCCCTGAAGATGGCACCCCATTGCCGAAATATTTCGTAGATTAATACCTGTCATAAACGTTATTTTATTAAGAAATTTTTTCGGTTGAAGTATTAGTTCTTCTTAAATTTTTAAACTAGTGTTTGCCAACAGTCCTCCATCAGAGAAACATCCTTGGCATCCGAAGCTGACGTCAGTAAAACAATGATTACCGCATGCCACTGCAAAAAGGACGACGTTAAAAAATTGATAATTGCATATAATCTGTAATTCGACTGTAGTAGGCCTACAGATGATTTGGAGTTTGCACATTCAAGGTAGTCGAAAAACAGTCTGAAGGCAGTGTGCTTCTTCCAGACGTCGGCAGCAAATTACCAATTAACGCCATGGCATCTTATTCCAAATTATAGTCTTAATAAAAAACGATCTGAAAACATCCGATCATGTAATTCGCTGGTGTTAGAGATGACGCACCTAGGTTTTTATTCTGATTTGTTGAGTAACCTTTCAACGTCAGCCTCCGTACATCGTACGGACCTTTAATTTTTCACATTATGCCGACCTTGGTGTCATGTACAGTCGCGGAAACATTTCTGGTTCCCCAAATTTAAAGTCCCTGCTTCTTTGGCACTATTTGAAACTTAAATAACAGCGACACTGAAGGGTTAAAGTCGTGTCTAATGATAAATGTGCAAAGGGAAAGGGAAAGGGAAAGCAGTTACTAAACAATGAAACAAGGAACATTGTAAGTACTTTACTTTCTATTCAGGTTCTTCAGACGCCAGCAACGCAGATTATTCTGCAGCTTTGTACCCAAAATCAGATAGATTTATAACCGTTACAGGCCATTTACATAGACAATCACACATGAGGTAAAATGTAATGGCCAGTTGCAAACTCTGATTCATAAGACCAAACGGAATATCGCGGTGTGACTCGAGTGTTGTTAAACTCAGCAGTAATCCTTTGAAAACTAAACAACAGGTAAAAATACTTCTATCCAGTTCTCCTGGTTTTCGTAACAGCATTGATTTTTGGAAGAATCACAGATTTCACTCATTTGTCCTTCTGGTATGAGCAACATGTAGATGAGGATGAGTTACCGAGGGGGCGGGAAGCGGGAGGCGGGGGGCGGGACCGAAGTCCTCGGAAAAAAAATTGTCCTTGTACCCCTTTGTCGACGACAAATGTCACACGGAATGACCTGGGATCGAATCCAGGCGTCCGCCATGAGACGCAAGCGAATAACTGCCTCAAGCAAAGTACGGCCTTTGTAGTCCGAATTTAACAGCTTGCACCGAGCAACAAGCACAGCACTGACTCTCCGTCTCGGTTAAAGAAGAGAGGCAATGTACGTATAAACCTTTGTGCACCCATTGTTGCAATCGAAAAGCAACAAGTATTACACATTGTGAGTGCGTATGTGTAGCCTTAGGTATCCAGCGCGCAATGCACACCCACCATACTGTCATCTGCACCTTGTCCGACTGTACAATATTTTCCGCATTATCTCAAACGGCACGATTTGCGAAAAAAAAAAAAAAAAGTTGTTTATCATAAAACATTTTTCGATTTTCTCCACGCCTTTTGTCTGAAATATATCTCATGTTAAGAAGAACTGAGAGAGATATGATCACAAATGTGTATTGGTCTTCATGTAAATTACCTGTCATTCTTTTCAGATTTTAATAAGATTTGAAATTTCTTGGCGGATTCTAGAAAAATGCTCAAATATCAAACTTCACGAAAATCCGTCCAGTGGGAGCCGAGTTATCTCATGCGGACGGGCAGACATGACGAAGCTCATAGTCGCTTTTCGCAGAACGCGCCTAAAAACTAGTCAATGCCGTGTCTGGGAAGTATCGCTATTTGTTCTGAGTACCATACAAAACACACAGAAACATTTATGTGGGCAGAAGGTAGAAAACAGTGTTAATCCTGGTAGCACATTAAGTGACAACTGGACTTTAAAAGCGCTCAAGGTGGTCTGTTTTACGTCCCGCCTACTTTACTCGTAATGAAAGAGCCTCCTTTATACATTATACAGGGACCTGGGTGGACCCCAAACGCCGAATTGAACGCTGTGTAGGTGATGAAGTTCTCCGGCCCCTGCCTGGAATTTAATCCCAATTGCCCTCCCATTTACCTCATACCCTGGTCACAACAGTAACTGACATATCCTGGCTTTATAAATGGTCGCAGTTTGTAAGAAGAACCAGTAACATGCACCCTTTTTTCCATTAATGATTCAATTCAGTTATTTAATTCAATTGATACTGTTCAGTATCAAACACACCTGTCTGCGACTAGACTGCTTATATAGATGCAAGTTAAAATACCGTAAAGCTGCTTGTGCAGACTTCCTGTTGATGAAAACTTAGTTGTTCAAAACATGTCGAAGACAAGAAAATTGAATTTAATCGTTAATATAAAAAGTGTGCATTATGTTGGTTCTTATTGTATATATATATATATATATCACGATGCACGGTTCAGAAAACGAACAGGACACCGTTTGTTAGTTTGAAGAATGACACTGGGCTAAACTTAGCGTGAACAAGGAACACGGTTATACAGGGTGGCGCGGAGCCGACAGACACATTTCAAATTTGAATATTGCGCCACCGCGATAGCTTGTCGTGGTTGGCGTGAAGGAGAACGGCAGAGGAGAGGACGCCATTTGATGTGGTCAGTCGCAGTGGAGCGTTGGAACGTGCAACAACGTGTTACCTGTGTTCGTAGTTTCGGCGACATCGCTTGGCCTGCTCGGTCGCCCGACCTCACTGTATCACATTTTTTCCTGTGGGGGTTCCTGAAAGACCGTGTGTTCCGGAGGGCGTATCGTGACTATTCAAGAACTCAAACATGCCACTGTTGACGAAGTTGCGGCTATTGATGAGGACCTACGGAGGCGCGTGTACGGCAACTTCCAGACACGCTTGCAACAATGCATTGATGTAAACGGAGGCTATGTGCCTGATGTTCAGAAAATAAGCTTGTAATCTTTGGGTAATAAATAGCATACTTGGACGTATTTATAGAAGGTTTCGCTTATTTTTCCCTTTTCCATATATTATCTATGACCATTTGAAATGTGTCCGTCGGCTCCGCGACACCCTGTATTAAAACTGATAACGAACAAGGCCATGCCTGTGTATTCCCTGTGCAGTCACCTTATTTTCACAGCCAGAACGTCTCAGTCATTATAAGGACTGGGTTACGTGTTGGAATACTGTGGTCGAGGATACCTGTTAAACAAGCTTGTGAGACAACTGCTGAATACAGTCTTCAGTGGAAGCAACTTAATTGTGTGACAACAGACGGTGGCAAGAACACGGGCAGAGCAGTGAAGAAACCAGTTAGGCAAGTGTAGAGAGTGAGTTAGTGCGGGCATGAACATGGCCTACGGCTTTCATTAGCAAGAACCCTACGGAAAATCTTGAAATTCGTCATGGATCATAGGCCTGTTAGAGCCTTCAGTGAATATTATATGCTCATGTGGACTTAACCATCACCAATTTCGCAACTTTTCAGCCGATATGTGGTCGGAATCGCGTGATGTGCCTTATCGTAATGTAGTTCAGTGGCTTGGCTGCGGCAGGGTGCTATCAAGACAGTCTGCTCCACGTAAACAAACAGAAGTATTTTTACAACAACAAAAAATTAACTTATTCCTGTAATCACCAACGACGAATGGCAAAGGAAATTGGGGGGTTTCGCGGTTCTAACAAAGTGCACCGGGATTATATGAGATGTTTATAAAAATCTTACATTTTTGATGCAAAGTATCGATTTCTGAAACTCGGATTGCAAACGTTTTTCATTAATTTTTCGTGTCGTTTGATAAAATATAAAATAAATATTATTGACACGAACAGCAAGAGTTTGTACTCCAATTGCCAAGTAAGCATCCGTCCCACTAGTCCCTGTAACGGCTGTAAGAAATGTCACAGTGCAAGAAGTTTGTAAGCACAAATGGCGTAACTCTTCCTTTTTTATGACAACTTATAATTTGTTTATTTCGTGAGAGTGGTATCAAACAGCTGTGCTAATAAGAACGACTTCCTATGTTAATGTTCTACCAGGTGCAACAACGGAGAGCAATTGTGTGACATTTAATGACCACCTTCAAGGTAACAAAACGCAATTTCTGTACAGGATTACTTAACTCTCAGATATAGCCAATTACATAACCTCCTTAAAGCAGTAAATAAATTAGTGAAACATGTAAGATTAGCTGATTTTTTTATGATCTAGCCCACCAGTATTTACGCATGCCGGGAAGGCCAGCAGACGATAAATTTTTTAAAGATTCTTGAAGAGTGAAGATGTTTCAACACAAAGGGCGGAAACCGGTCTTAATTGGGTCAAGGTCTCCTTTCGTGATGGTGTTCTATTCCCAGAAGCCTTTCGTTACGTGAAATTATGACAGTGCAGAAAACATGTTCATTAAAAAAGTGACAGAGCAAAAGGGGATCGTCTCCTTTGTTGGGACACTGCCTGGTGAAGTGCTACAAAAAGCTGCAACACTACACACGAATAAGATTACTGTCTCCCTAGAGGTGACACCATGCCGTATGCTAGACAAGTACCAACATTTTAGAAGGATTCGTTTTCTCCAGTAGGCTAACTGGGAGATTCACCCAGTAGCCTACAGCTGATTTTCTTTATGGCGCCTATTAATTTTGTAAGACTTTTAAGAGTTTTTGAGAGAATTTACAATCCAGACATCCAGGGCTCCATCTGGACCAGCAATGCTGACAGGTCTTCCAATTCAACATCTTGTTTGCGTCTACATTTAATACACAAACTGTACATTCGTCAACTTAAGCCCCATATCACATCGGTAATACACATATAATCGGTGCATTTCGTTTTCCATAAAACCATAATGCGACTCATCATACATTTTACATGAATTACTTGTAAATATTTTTCATGTACCGTTATTTAAAAATACAAGTATGCCATAACATTATTAAAATTACAAATTTCTGATTATTAAAAGATAATTCTTTGACATTTTAACAGTGATTTAGCTGCTGCGTATATGTGAAGAACCCGAGTGTTAAAATATTCTTGTTGTACAGTAAATATTCGCACTCTTATGTTCACATAGTGATTGTCTTGTATTGTTACCTCCGTTGGTGCATTATGGGCGATATTCAAGCTGTCCTAATTGTTGTACATACATTCCAATTTGTCCGTGTCTTGTCGTCGAACAATGTTCAATACAGTCCACTACGATATGCTCTTCACCCACTCATTCAGAATATTCACGCACTACCTCGAAGTGTCACCCACATATTCTGTGTCTGAAGTTTGATTGGTATAACTGTTGTGTGCTAGACGTTCAAAAGACAGGCAGAAAGGAAAATTGTAATGAATTCACAGTACATCAATTCTAAGATATATAATAACAATTACTTTCTTACGTACTCCATGGAGCAGAGTTCTTCTTGAGAAGCTAATCGGTTTTCAGCTAGTCAATAAATTCCCCGCATTTTATGGAATCCGAAGGTTCATTACCGCATTCACAAGTCCCTGCCACCTGTCCCTATTCTGAGCCAGATCAATCCTGTCCATACCCCCCTCCCACTTCCTGTAGGTCCATCTTAATATTATTTTCCCATCGACGTCTGGGTCTTCCAAGTGATCTCAGGATTCCCCACCAAAACCCTGTATACACCTCTCCTCTCCCCCATATGTGCTACATGCCCCGCCCATCTCATTCTTTTCGATTTGATCATCCGAATATTTTGTGAGGAGTACAGCTCAGTAAGCTCATCACTATGTAGTTTTCTCCACTCCCCTGTTACCTCATCCCTCTTAGGCCAAAATATTCTCTCAGCACCCAATTCTCAAAAACTCTCAGCCGTCAATGTAAGGGACCAAGTTTCACACCCATACAAAACAACAGGCAAAATTATAAGTACAATAATAATAATAATAATAATAATAATGTCAAAATCAAGTAGCGAACATCGTCCGTCAAGAACTGGTTCGATCAGATGTTGACTGTCAAATGGACAACTTGCGCCGTATTAAAAATATGAGCCACAATTTGCGTTATACAGAAGTCTAACCATAACCTATACAACAAATCCATAACAACTAACAGAACTGTCCATAACAAAAGGCCACGTACGGTTACACTTCACAGAACCACAAAAAAATGCATGTTTAATGGACGCTGCAATTCCTAACATTCAGTCTCCACAGCACCATTACCGAGAAGCTACAGAAAAATACAAACCTAAAAGAAGAGCTAATAGGTTTGCGGTAATTGAACGCGGGCTATATAGTACCATTAGTCCATTAGTATTAACCACAACAGGCATTATCCGCAAATTAATTAATACGACAGTCTGAAAATGCTTAATCTCCGCTCTCCTCTATACTGTATATTCTAATGCAGAAAGCCGTAATACTCAATACATACCGTACAGTTCGAAAAGTTTTTGGCAGAACAATTAATAAGATGTGCTTGGTCAGTCAGACCGCACTCTTGGGGAACCAGGTAAACTGCGGTGATGTAAGAAATGTGTATCATAACATCAACAATTATTATTGTTATTATCATTATTGTTATTAAAGGCTAAGCGCGCCTTTCTCACATTTAAAATTCCATCTATTCCTCTATTTCCACCTTGATTTAACGTACATAAACGAAATCGTTTGCACTTAACCTTCGTCAGTAAGAACAACTGAAATGAACCCTCCGAGCACAAATGGTGCTGCTATAAACTGTCAGTGAAATCTACTTGAAAGCCTTGCCACCGTGGGCTTATGTAAATGAAACGAAACCTGTCAACATTAAGTCAATATCGTAAATTTCCGTGGACGTATGTAAACATACACACTTGGTTTCAGCGACTTCAGTTTCCGCAACACCGTTATTTGCAATTGTCATATCCTTACTACGGACTAAAGTAGCAGCCATTATCCGGGCTTGGTTCATGTAGCAACTCGTAGCGTTATCTATGGGACATTCTGGGAAATACTTGGAGATGAGGACGGTAAAGATTAAATTGTAGCTTCACACTTCTTTAACCTCTGAACCAAATGTATATAAGGATTTCAGCATAATGAACATCAATAAAAATGTAAACTGTCCACAGAATTTTCTGGCATGCACTTGCAAAACGAACACAGGTCCCATAAAAATTAGTTCAGCATAGACAGTCCAATGTCTCAAGGATACCCTGGTGACAGAATGTAGACAGTACACAAACCCCTAGTCAGGCTCATATAGTGTCCACTTATAAACTCTGAAGGCAATACAGACCCATTATACACAACCCTAATGTAAATTGTCCATTGTAGTATTTCAAGATACCATGAAGATATGCATCAAGATGCCATACAAGTCTCAAGTTTGTGTGTACCATCAATAAAAAAAGGTAGTTTTATATATGCCATGAAGGCATACAGGGGGAGTGCAGGTATAATTTCAACCATCATTAAACTCAACATTTGATGCACGTGAGTGATCAGCTGCTTTACCCACCACACCCGCTGAGTGGAAGGCTGAGTAGGCTCCTGAGCACGTCTGGCTGACTTGGAAAAGAGCAAAATCTCTTGCCCCCCACCAGAATTCAAACCCTCCATCATTACGCCTGTAGCACAGCAACTACACCGACTACAACTGAATCACATACACGAACTTCAAAACAAAGTCTATGGCTTATAACCTATCATAACCTTGGATACAATGAAGACAATAAATATGGATCACATAAAACCCTAAGTTCAGTGCCAAAACTGTCATAGACTCCCACAACACAGGAGAGTGAAAATGATGGAAGTGTAAAGCATACTGTCATTTATTCTGCTTTATAAAAACTGTACATTATAGAAAATCAGTCACTATTCACACAACACACTGCACAAGGAAGAATACCATAACTCAATTTTTCGGTGTTCTGAGCTACACTCGGAAGAAAATGCACATCAAACTACACTTGCTGCGGAAAATTTTGTGAAAGTAACACCTGATGGTGAAGTTAAAAGTTTTGTTTTTCCTGCATAATTTAAAATTGACCACATGGATGTATGTGTCAGTTGCAATATTCTTGCATCACACCTCAACATAAGACCCTATTCCTCAGTACTAACCCCTGTCAAGCTACAGCTAATGGTTACATATGACAGGTGAGGTTCAATCAAGAAACGCAGAGCTTTCAGCTAGAAAGTTGTATGAATGACTGTTTTGTGTGTTGAACTAAATGTGTCTATCTCTCTATTGCTTTCATTCGCACAGCTGTCTGGTACAGAAAGATAACAGAGGATGCTGCAACTACTCAAGAAAGAAAAGGGAAAATGGTACTTTGGTACAAAAATACCTTCAGGATTTTGTTAATTTCAATACAGTTTCGAACAATCAACCGCACCCATAAACTAAACAATTTCACTTTACATACGCAAAATATGGACAACAAGGATGAAGACTTCAGCCCAGCAGCTGTGATGTATGTATCATTGTAAAGTACGCACACACTCCCGAAACTACTGTATGGGAATTACCAGGTAAATGGAAACCTTCTGGGAAGAAAAATAGAGAAAGAAAAGAAAACGGAAATACGTTCATCCAAAGAGGTGTGGAAAAAAGAGAAAACTTTTGGGTCTGAGATACTTTAACAGAGCACAGTGGACAGTAAAAGAAAATAAAACTGGTCCTGGTTCAGGGCTTCCTTGTTGGTAGAAATGCAAGGATAAAACTTTTTTGGAGAATTATACCTTGCATTTGCCAATGTAATTTCACTGCAAGATGTGTAAATAAATCTGAAAATGATCAAGTTACTGTAGGTTTCGGCAATGTGACTAGAAAAGAATGCAGTCTTATGCATTCCTAAGTGTACGAGCTATTCTGTAACTAGGGAAGTGTCTGGGTGCAGTAACTTGACAGACGTCAAGATAAATGAGAAAACACACCTAGCATCAATCACATATAACACTTTTAAAACTAAAATGTAAAGTGGTAAAATGAACAGTACTGCATTATTTGTATACATATTACATTTCCATGGAAGGTGCTAAAAGTATTGGTTTTTGACAATCCTGAGAACTACATTTTGGGTCTCCCAAGACATTCTAGGCAGTAAACTAGGACGGTTTTCCTTGTGTAGTGAGTTATGTTCACACAAATGGAATCATGAATCAGTAAGAAAAACAACCTCATGTTTCATGTAACAACAATGTATGCACTTCATCTGTGCACCCTTCAAGACACTGTGACTCAATTTTGTTTGGTCATGGAACCTTTTAGAACTTAAAACATTTTTACAGAACTCCTGATAAAATTCTTTTACAGGAAGCTAAAAAAGAGACCACAAAAATAAAAGTAAATAAATGTTGAAAACAAGAACATGACATTCACAAATTACTTAATTGAAGACTAAAATTCACATTTCACATGCATGAAAAATGAACCATAAAATAATATGCAGTGTCAAAACAAAAAATAAAACTTATTTTTAAAATCTGGCAACTGTATTTATTCTAGCAATGCAACAATTCAGAAATATATAAAAAATTACACTTTCTGAAATAAAAAATTATTTTAGTTAAGGCTGATGATGCTAATAATAACATTAACAATAATTTATCCTTTATTAAAATTCTTGCTTAAGAGCGCATAGACCAACTAAAAAACCAGCAAGAGGAAATTAAAACATAAATTACACAAACAACACACAAGAATCAACAAAAAATTTTAAATTTTATCACGTTAGCTAAATCATTTTAACCATAACTGAAATTAAAAAAAGCAGCACAAAAGCTGCTTCAGAGTACTAACCTGCTTACAAAGTATAATCTGTATTACTGCACACCAAATCTGTATCTGTTGCACATCTAGGGCAATTCTCCCTCTCTACAAAAAAACAGGGTGAAGTTTCTGATCTTACATGACAGAACACTGAGACTAATATTATCGAGGACAAAATTTTGATCCTAGAAAAGAACGAATAAAGAAAAAAGCAACAAGGTGATTTGTAACATATGTAACTTCAGCAGCTCAAATGCATGTTATTACAACATGAGGAAAAAAGCAACTGCAGCAGAGAGCTGTGAACTTCTGCTAGTTGTGTTCCTGCTTATTGGCTGTGGTAGTTGTAATGTTAGTACACACAGGCGAGGAATATTCTCATTTAGATCAATCTAAGGGATAATATAACAACAATAAACAATAATTTATAGAGAATCATTATCATCATCATCATTTCTTCCTACATTATGATTAAATAGCCCTACAGAATCCAATGTCGAGTCCTGCAAACCACCATTTAGGATATGCACCTTTATGCTATCAAGAACTTCATGGTGATTCTATGGACACAAATTTATGAATAAGCTCACATATATCATTGAAATAAATCAACAATCATTTTGCATAATCTGTCACAATAAATGCTCTCATATAAATCAAATACAGGCAAAAATTATACAAATGAAAATATAAAGTAAGTAATTGGCACGATCTGGAATTTATTTGCAATACTAACTAACCAATTATCTCCAAAGAACAAGGTTACCACAAACCAAATGATGGGAGTTGAACAAAGACATAGCCACAAGAAGAGATGTTCCCCATGTAACTTTCACATAAATGCAATGTCCAATAAAGCATAAAAACATATATTTGTGTTAAAAATGAAGATATGAGGCTACTGACGTAAGCAGTGATTACAATGTTTGTAAGCAGATAATGAAGAGAAGTTCAGCATTAATAACTTTCCACACTTTTTTGAGAAAACACTCTGCTGGTTACAACCTTTTTCTCAGGAAGTATTCAGTTGCTCCTGTATCATTTCTGCTTACCTGTGTATCTAAAAAAAAAAAAGTCCTGTTCTGTACAGGCTTCACAACAAATAATTTTTAATACTGCATCTTTTATTGAGAAACAAAGCAGCTACCTACACCATATGTGAGAAAATACTGATATGCAAAGAAGAAATCCTCTCAAATGGCTTCAGTTCTATAAATTTATGCCTTTCTCATCCTTCTTATTTCAAACCACACTCCATCAGCTACTGTGCTGCAGAACCATGGCCACACAACGTTTAGAAGTGATGCAGGACGTACAGACTCCCATCATCTGTTAATGAACACTAACACAGTCCTTAACATCTGTGCCCTGAGTGTACAAGAAAAAATTATATCAGTGTTCACAGGCGAGTCACACAAGATGATGCTCATCTCGTGAGCACTGGATGTGAGATGGGTGCTCAGTCATGTGTTAGGAGTCAGCACAGTGCATGTGATGAACACATTCAGTTGAATAAAGTGTGTTCTTTTGCAAACGTTTGTTAAATATGTCATGTAAAAGAGCCATCAAAAATTTTCATAAAACAAAATATATATATATATATATATATATCCTGCATCCATGCTGCTGTGTAAAACAAACAATACACAGAACAGTGGAAAAATTTCATGTGAGAGGTTCTGTGATGGACAAACAGAAAAATGAACATGTCAACCATAACCTAACTGGAAACTGGATAATACTGGCACTGCAACAGAAAGAAGCAACAATAAGGCTTTTCACCTGTTTACCATTTTAAGCAGGGTGTCAAAATCCTCAGCTGACATGGCAACAACACTTTAGAGAACTATATACTCATAAGATCAGAACTGTACAACTCTTTCCCCTAGACTGGAGTCAAAAAGATGATACTGCAGGTGGTTTCAAGAACCAGCAGCCAAAGGATTACTTGACCTGGTACTTGTGGCATTCTTAACAGTAAATACAACTGTAATGAGCCAGAATAACACATACTAATGCTCCAAAAATCCACATGCACTTTAGCAATTTCCTTTCAGGACCTTAACATCACAATCTAAGAGTGCAGTGAGTACACACAAAATCATAGGGTCTGTGTTTTTCAAAACAACAATAAATTCAAAGCATTTTGTTCAGTTTATTCTGACATCATTCGTTGGGGAAAAAATCTGAAGTTACTTCATCCCGGACAGTGCCATGGCCCACATGGCAAACTTCTCAATGACTGCTCCCAAAGGAGTTATTTAGTGAATGGTTCATAACTCACATATTAACCATAGACCTCCAGATCTGATACTGAAAGGCAGAGTTTATGTAAATAACCCACATTATCTGCAAGAAATGAAAGATAACATTTGAAGAGAAATTACTACTATTTCAACACAAGTGCAAGTCAAGGGTTGAGCATATCTTCAGAGGTTTGAGGCCCGCTTAAAAGTTAGAAGTCAGCATTTCAAGTTTCTTCTATACAACAAGGCAAGTACATAGCAAGGGAAAAATAAACTCTGCATGTGTAAGTTTCCTATGTGACAAAGCACCCACCACAGCTGTAATCCTCAGGGACACCAAAAAATGGGCATCCTGCAGAAGACATGTCAGAAAACATAAAAGGCAAAGATATAATGACCAGTATGCAAAAATTATGCAGTAACACCATGATGTCACATTTGCTTCTGACTGGTGACTTGCATGAAAAATGATGATGGTGAATGCTTTCTGGCAAGAGGAAAGGAAAGGGCGTCAGATTACAAGCAGAAATAGGATGCACGAGATAAATGGAGATACATTATATTCCATATTAAACATCTTGTTTAGCCACATTTGCTTAAGTTCTGAGACGATCAGCGTAGCCAGTCACAGCAGTCCAGGGTTGAAGTACAATTTGCGGAAGCCTCTGTCCTCATAGGAAGATGTCTGCATTGAACCTCCTTCAGACCTAAGTGTGGCCAACTTCTGATCAACCTAAAAGACAGAGAAGAAGAAATGCATTTTTGCCACAACTCTAATAACAAAAGGTGGAAGTATATGACAGTTCCTTAAGATTACCTTGTCTCATTTTTCCTGCAGTTTCTGCAGAGCTAGCAGTAGGCAGGCAATATAAAATACATCAATTTCAATTTTCCTACAAATCAACATATGTGGATTGTGTCGTTTGTAAGGTTTGCTGAAATTAAATTTGATTTCTCTCTAATGTTTTAGTTCCATTTGTTCATGGATATCTGCACAATTTTCACTGCACATTTTCTCAATGTGTACACGGACACATCTCACCCTAGCCATGCACATGCTGTTCAGTCACTGTGCACAAATGTTTCTACGTCAGTTTTATTTCATGGGCAAGTATGAGCCATGCACGACTGACCATGAGACACCATCACTTGACACCAAGCCGTGCCAAGTGAGCTTCAGTAAAAGTCATTCTGTCTGCACAACAGTTGTGTTGTTTCTTTCTTCACCCCAGACACTATATTTTTGACCTAATTCTTGCCAAAGATGGCAGTTAATGTTTTGCATGTGATTCTTCTCAGCTAAAAAGCTCATAGGTCATATAACTTTGAAACCACTAGTACCTACACTGGTAGTTCCAGCTAGTGTGTTACACACACTTTATGGCCCTGGATGCCACATTACGTACAACTGTACCCAAAGGGCTATTAGTTTAAAGTGTCATTATATTGCAATCAGTGTACCACATGTGCAAGTGTTCTAAGTTCATACACAACTGCACTTGTATTTCCCAACCATTACATCAAAGCAAGTTGTCATTGACTTAAACAAAATTGTGAATATCAACCTGCATTTCTATTCACTTTACAGTATTACCAACAACAAATTGGGTAGTACTGATAAATGTACATGTCTACTGCAATCTATTTTACATATGCTGCAAAGTTCACAGTGTATTACCTTATTTACTCTAATGCCAGATGAGGTTTTTTCCCCTTAATTTGGCACTTAAACATGTGCAGTCATCTTAAATTTGCGTATGAAGCACCATCTCGACACAGGTTTTTCTTCGTTTCCCTGTGTCTATAAGCAAATTCTGAGATGGTTCCCAAGATTCCAAGTTGCCACTACATGCTTCTCACGTAGCCCTCCCAACTTAAATCTAGTAGTAATCAATTTCATGTTTTGTTTACATGTAAAATAACTACTGCCACCAGGTAACAACCCAATTGCAGTAAATAAATATTATTAAAACAGACAGTGGCAAACCGGATTGCTCTGAAACAGACCAGTTTCAAGGAGTAAGAAATCCAAAAGAACAGAGCATGACACCAGTTAACCAACACAATGTTCTTTTTTGGGATTTCATCTGTCTAATTTCTTAAAGATGTAAAATGTTTTGGAAGCTGGATCTGTTTTCGTTTTCAGGCAAAGAAGCACCTAAGCTTGTGGACCCCTTCGATTAAGTTACTCTCAATCACAGGACACCTCAGAAACAGTACAATATGTACCTGAAAACACTTCTAGTCCGAGGATAGTAACTGGAAAATGGGTATTGAAACATTAAAAATTAACTACAAGATTCAAAAACCAAACCCGGACCTATCCACAAATTAAAAGCCATAAAAACAGCCATGCTCAAGCTGATCAGACCACAGACACAACACAAAAATCCAGAACAAATGTATTTAAATTCTGTGGAGAAAACTGTGACTCTTCACAGGTTCAAGTAATTTTATTAACCAAGAAATATAAACGTAGTATTTTGTCAGTGTGGATCATAACAGCATTGCAGCACATCTCACCAAAAGTGACTGTGAAGGGTTTTTAAGAAGTGTTGTATATCCAATGCAGTGGATGGGACTAATGATGATATGTTGTGGAATGACAGCGAAGAGGTATAACTAAGGAAGATGAAGGAATGAATGTGAAGATGGAGACAGAGATACTATTGGTAAAGGTAAATAAATCTGACATGCTTTGTGTATTAAGTATATGAAATTAATAGTAAAATATTTTTTCTTAGCAGACATTTTATTTTCAGTGGGTCATTTTAGATTAGAAATGTCTTGTATTTGGGTAAATATGGTACCTGAATACACTGTTATTTCACTCAGACGTGAGCTTTCTGATTTACATCGTATTTGTTTCAATAACTGTTAAGTAATCAGTAATCTAACAAGACAACTGTTTCCTAGGATCAAAAAAATAAATTACTATTCAAAATATGAGGACTGCAGCCCATGCCTATTATCCATTAAGACTGTCAGGCTACACATAAGGTTTAACTTGTTTCTTTGGAGCTGTTTAGGAAGGTTCAACACATGATATGTCTCAGGCCCTGGCTATAAACATGCAGTTAACTGACATACACGGTGCAGTGACAGAACAGCTCTTTCTGGTTGACCCAGGCCTACACACCCCATCTGACGATGGCACCAGACCCACTGCTTCCTTCAAGAAAAGACAGGTGAAGAAGTCCAGAAACCAAGCAATCATAATAATGATAAAAGCTGATAAACTCACCATTTTGAGCATATCTTCAACATCTGTATCACAGGCATGCTCCATGAAAACTTCACAGATAGCTTGAATATACCAGGTCCCAAGATACACATCCCTGTTAGATGCAAATCCAGGTAGCGTTGAATATCCTATAAGAATATCAGACATTGCACGCAGAACAACTGAGCCGTGGCCATCAGTTTGTAAGCGACCAGCTCCAGCTGTGAACTTCACCCCTAAATCCCGCTCATCACCTCTGAAAATAAATACAATATCCAATTCACATATCAGACATTCAGTGCACTAAACAAGAGTCACTGTCAGTATGTATATATGTGTGTGTGTGTGTGTGTATACATATACACACACACACACATATATATATATATATAAAACAATGTTATCTTCACCCCAAAACCTCCTCTGCCACCTCTGGAAAACAATACAATAACGAGTAAGCATATCATCAGCCACTGCATGCAGAACAGCTGAGCTGGAGCCACCAGTCTCTATGCACCCTATGTTAACTGTGAACCAAAATCCCTTTTTTCACCTCAGAAAACAAATATAATATTCAATCAGAATATCAGATATTATGCACATCTGACGAAGTCATCAGTATGCAACCAGGTGATAGATTCATCCCAAGATTCTGGCACCTCTGAAAACCCTTGATACAGGCTGGATAGTCCAGGAATCAAATCCCTGTGGGGGCAGGATTTTATGTACCCGTCCGGACCACCCCGTGGTCCACCCAGCCTCCTGTACCATGGGTACTGAGTCTCCTTCCTAGGAGTAAAGTGGCTGGGGAGTGGCACTGACCACCCACCACCTTCTAGCATTGAGGTTAAAAAATGGGTAGAGCTATACCTCTACTCTCTCTCTCTGGGCCTTCACGGCCTGTTCTAGGGTGAAACTTACTTTTACCTTTAACTCTGAAAACACACAGAATTTCAACAAATGACATAATGCCACTTACACATGGAAATGAACTGTCTTGACAGTTAGGGTAACCACACAACTATATTATGTGTAATAAGTGAAACTGTTATGCTCAACACAAAATGTTTGTTAATCCTGTTAGCACACTGAAGATGATGCAAACATAAGAGGTGAAAAACATGGTCTGTAAATAAAGTAATGACACTGATTCAATATAACTCTGTATTTATTTTTAAACTACAAATCAAGTTTGTCCCCTTCAAAATAGTTCCCTTGGGAGGCTACACATCTCTGGAGACGTTGTTCTCACTCTTCGTAGCAACGCTGGAAATTGCCAACCAGAATCGCTTTTAGTTGGTCGGTTACAGCTTCTTTGATGTTTTCCACTGTCCGAAAATGGCATCCTTTAAAGTAAAACTTCAGTTCTGGGAACAAAAAAAAGTCACATGGACTCAGATCAGGGGAGTATGAGGGCTGTGGAACCACAGGAATGCCCCTTTTAGCCAAAAATTCAATCATAGAAATCGCCATTTGACAAGGGGCATTGTCGTGATGGAGCATCCAATTGTTAGCAATGCTTGGTTGTATGCAAACAACTCTTTTCCTTAGTCTTTAAAGAATCTCACAGTAATAAAACTGATTAACAGTTTGTCCTTGAGGCACAAATTCTGTATGGACAATCCCTTCACTGTCAAAAACGCAGATGAGCATGGATTTGATTTTTGACTTGCTCATTCTCGCTTTTTCGGACGTGGCAATGCAGATGCATGCCGTTCCTTACTTTGTCTTTTTGTTTCTGGATCATACTCAAAGATCCATATTTCATCACCTGTAATCACGTTCTTTAAGAAATTTCTGTCACTTTGGATCCGTTCCAGAAGACGAAGGCACACGTCCTTCCGATTGTCCTTCTGTTCAGTTGTCAGGTTCTTGGGAACAATCTTCACAACAATCTTCGCACACCATTTTTTCATGGCTAATTCCTGTGTTATAATCCAATGGACTGTGGTGTGGTTCAAATTTAACTCACTAGCGATCATTCGCACTGTGAGTCGACAGTCTGACCGCACAAGAGCTCGCACTTTCTCCACATTGTTATCCATTTTTGAAGCTGAAGGTCTTCCAGAGCGGGATTCATCTTTAATGCATTCACAGCCCTCTGAAAATGCCTTATACCACTTGAACACTTATGATCTCGACAAAGCATGCTCCCCATAGGCCTGTTTCAGTTTATTGAAAGTTTCAATGCCAGTTTCCCCAAGTTTGACACAAAACTTGATTGCACATCATTTCTCGAAATTGTGCTCTTCCATTTCCGTGACACACACACAAACACCGCTTCACAAAAAACTGCAATAAAATTAGCGTGGTGATGCTAGCTAGTTGAAACTCATACTAGAAGTCCAAGAGACGTTTACCTACACTTCAAGTGAAGGGCGAGCCTGTAGTGTTGCCAGATCATGCGATACGCAGGCAGTCTCATTACTTTATTTAAAGACCACGTATGTGTGCTGTTAACAGAGTGATGTGTAATGGACATAATGATAGGAGATAGTTTCCTAGGTTTTGTGACCAAGATTTCATATAAATGTGTGTCCAATCCTGAATGGTTACGGAATTATGAACCCACAAAAAAAGAATGGAATAAAATAAAGAAACATATTACCTTAAAAATTTAATGTCTAATTTTAACTTCATTAAAAATTATGTCTTTAACTGATACAATGGCCTGTGCTTAAAGCAAATTTTCAAAAATATCAACCTCAGGCACAGAGCACCTCATCACTCAGTTGTGAATAGCACACTCACAAGTGCAAGAAATAAGACTGAAATTTCTTTACAAACCCATCACACAATGTTTGAAATTATACTTGTTCAAGGTCATGCAGTGTACACGCAATTCACAGGTGTGAATTTATGGGAATTAAAAAACACAAGAGACACAGTAACCATTAAGAACAGGACCCATGCTGAGAGGAAGTCTTTTCATCATGAAGATGTACGAAATTCTCTCTATCCTAAAGTCATGCCCACAACTCACATATCATCCGGTATAAAGGCAGCTGGAACCCAAACTGTGCTTACAACATGGCAGTATGCTTAAAAATGAAGTTTACAGTCTTCTGGAGAGTGATGGCATGCTGTTGCATAACTGGCAACAAAATTACACCATGTTGTATCCTAAATGACAGTCAGCAATCCACTTTCACCATCATGAAAAACTAAAATCTCACAAGTTTCCAAATGTATTCGAATTTCAATACCAGACAGATATAAGTATTTGTTTTCCTTATCTGACAGTTTTTTCCCCACAGAAAGCAACTGCTGTATTTATATCACCAATTTAAAGGCCATGTCACACCTGCATGTTTGGAAAAAGAAGATTTTAGGTTTTGCTGCAAGGCTGCGAGCATTCTCATTGCTGAACTGTTCCAGAACCCATTCTATCTCCAGCAGTTGACCATCTGCAGACATAATGGCGGAATTCTGCTTACTGTTTCTTGCTATCCCATGACTCATGATTGCCACCACACAGGAATCATAACGTGAATGTTCACTTCGCTGAGCAAATTTACGAATCTTACGCATCATGTCCTGTAGTGAATACAAGCAAATCCTCACATATGTATCACCAGATTCATTTAACAGATGATTATTTCCTTTGAAGACGCACAGTACCATATCTCCTTCCTCATAAGACACTACAAGTGGTAAGATGCACCCTGTAACTAGCAAAGTATTTTTTTGGATTTAATATCTTAACCACAAAAGACACAGGTTGACATATGAGAAATTTTCCAGGATAAAAATGCCTCTTAAGAGGTGAAAATTCAATATTTTCACATATGATAAACTGATCACATGATTTATGGTTTATTTAATGACAATGTCATTTCTTACAGAATTTTTTACAATGAATTGTAGAATAAGTAAATAATGAATTGCAAGCCACACTTTGTGGCTAAATAAATCATTATGAAAAGATACCAAGATTAAGATATTTAATGCCTGTGTGAAATCTGTACTTTTGTATGGATGTGAAACTTGGCTTGTTACAAACGAAATCCAGCCTAAAATACAAATCTTTGTGAATAGATGTCTATGATATATATTAAGAATATGGTGGCCAAACATCATTTCCAATAAGGACCTATGGAAAGTAACAGGACAAGAAGATATAAATTTAGAAATAAGAAAAAGAAAATT
>Ga0131853_10002887_pt1 | contig 30823 bp, 31 predicted proteins | sample TergutLab28metaG_FD_92764 | JGI IMG/M metagenome (GOLD analysis project Ga0131853, IMG submission 92764) | Labiotermes labralis P1 segment gut microbial communities from Petit-Saut dam, French Guiana - Lab288 P1 (version 2) (version 2) | ecosystem: Host-associated > Arthropoda: Insects >... | reverse complement strand
TCGGCGCCGCGCTCGGGCGCAATCCGGCCTCGAGGCGCGACCTCGCGCTGATGGGCGACGTCACGTTCCTCCACGACGCGAACGGCCTGGTGCTCGGTCCCGAGGAGCCCCGCCCCGACCTGACGATCGTGGTCGTCAACGACGACGGCGGCTCGATCTTCGCCACTCTGGAGCAGGGCGCCGCGGCGTACTCCGATCGCTTCGAGCGGCTCTTCGGCACCCCGCACGGTGTCTCGATCGAGTCGCTGTGCGCGGCCACCCGCACCCCGCATCTGCGGGTCGGGTCGTTGCCCGAGCTCGAGCAGGCGCTGGCCTCGCCCAACGGCGGCATCGAGGTGATCGAGGCGGTCGTCGATCGGTCTGATCGGAGGGCACTCGAGGAGGAGCTCCGCGAGCTGCGCCCCTAGGCCGAATCGGGGGTTGTGGCCCGCCGAGTTGGGGGTTGTGGCCCGCCGAATCGGGGGCTGCGGCCCGCCGAGTCGGGGGCTGTGGCCCGCCGAGTTGGGGGTTTCGGCTCGTCGAGTCGGCGGCTGTGGATGCCAGCTCCGTGGAACCGCACGACCTGCTGACTTAGACCGCGATCAAGCGGGCTGCCGGCTGACATGGTCGCCTGACCGGCCCCGGCCCCGGCCATCAGCCGGAGCACGCCGTCACGTCGTACGGCGCCGGCACCGTCAACCAGCTTTGGCCGGCGAGCGTGCGTGTGGCGCCAGGCAGCTCTGGCTAGGGCCTCGGCCCCCGATTCGGTGGGCCACGATCCGCGATTCGGCGGGCCACGACCCCCGATTCGGCGGGCCACGACCCCCGATTCGGCGGGCCATAACCCCCGATTCGGCTAATGCCAGAATGTGCGGGTGCACATCGCGCTCGTGCTCGTGACGCTGGCCGCGGCGGTCCTCCTCGTCACGGCCGTCGCGGGGCGGGGCCGCCTGCCGGCGCCTCTGGTGCTGATCGCGGTCGGCGCCGCGGCGTCGTACATCCCCGGGGTCCCGCAGGTGCACCTGGAACCCGAGGTGGTGCTCTTCGGGCTCCTCCCGCCGCTGCTCTACGCCACGGCCATTTCCAGCTCGCTGGTGGACTTCAACGCCAACCGGCGGCCGATCCTGCTGCTCTCGGTCGTGCTGGTCGTGGTCACCGTGGCCGCGGTCGGCGTGGTGGTGCGCGCCATCGTGCCGAGTACGCCGTGGGCGGCGTGCTTCGCGATCGGGGCAGTGGTGGCGCCGCCGGATGCCGTGGCCGCCACGGCGGTGGCACGAAGCATCGGCCTGCCGCGCCGGATCGTCACGATCCTCGAGGGCGAGTCGCTGCTCAACGACGCCACCGCGCTGGTCGCGCTGCGCACCGCCATCCTCGCCGTCGGCGGGGGCGTGCAGGCCTGGCACGTCGGACTCGACTTCGTGCGCGCGGCGGGTGGCGGCCTGGTGATCGGCGTCGTGACCTACATCGTGGTCGGCTACCTGCGCCGGCACATCACCGACGCCGTCTTCGACACCGCGCTCTCGCTGGTCGTGCCCTTCGCGGCGTACGTCGCGGCGGAGCGCGTCGAGGGCTCGGGGGTGTTGGCGGTGGTCATCGCGGGGCTGCTGCTCGGGCATCGCGCGCCGGTGCTGCAGTCGGCGCAGTCCCGCATCGCCGAGCGGGTGAACTGGCGCACCATCGCCTACCTGCTGGAGAACACGGTCTTCCTGCTCATCGGGCTCCAGGCCCGCGAGCTGATCAGCGACGTCGACCGCAGCGCGCTGCCGTGGAGCCGGATCGTCGCCGTCTGCGCGGGCACCCTGGTCGCGGTCATCGTCGTGAGGCTGGTCTGGGTCTTCATCGCGCGCTACGCCCTCATCCGCCCGGGCCTCGATCCGGACACCGGCGTCGATCCGCCGTGGACCTACACCCTTGTCCTCGGCTGGGCGGGCATGCGCGGGGTGGTGACGCTGGCCGCGGCGTACCTCATCCCGCTGGACGCACCGCACCGCGAGACGCTGCTGCTGGTCGCCTTCACGGTCGTGGCGGGCACACTTTTCGTGCAGGGCCTGAGCCTGCCCTGGCTCGCCCGCCGGCTGCACGTGCCCTCACCCGACCCGCGCGACGACGCCCTCGCCCGCGCGACCCTCCTCCAGCAGGCCTCGAAGGCCGGCTTCGAGGCCCTCGAGCGGCAGCAGTACGACGACCCCCACGGCGTCGTCGACCTGATCCGGCAGCGCGTCGACCAGCGCAACTTCGCGGCCTGGGAGCGACTGGGCACCAATCTCGACCAGGAGGCTCCGAGCGAGCTCTACTCGCGGGTGCGCTGCGCGATGATCGATGCCGAGCGGGCGCGCGTGCTCGAGATCCGCAAGTCCGGCACGGTGCCCTCCGACGTCGTCGCCGACGTGCTGGCGATGCTCGACGTGGAGGAGTCGATGCTCGAGGTCGCCCAGGCCGAGCGCCGGGAGATCGGCGAGGCCAACCGTGCCCGCCGGCCGATCGCCGACCTCTGTGCCGACCTCGTACGCTTCGGGGCGGTCGAGACCGTCGACGAACCGGTCTGCGGCGACTGCATTGCGGAGGGCACCCGCTGGGTCGCGCTGCGCCAGTGCCTGGTCTGTGGCAACGTCGGGTGCTGCGACTCCTCCCCCCGCCGGCACGCCACCGGCCATTTCCACGCCACCGCGCACCCGGTGATGGAGTCGGCGGAGCCGGGGGAGGACTGGCGGTGGTGCTACGTCCACCACCTGACGGCGTGAACGACCTCAGGCCGTGGGCAGGACCTCGAGCCAGTATCCGTCCTCGTGTGGCAGGACGTACTGTTCCCCTTCGCCCGCGTCGACGACGTCGCCGACGTCCGGATTCTGCACCGCCAGCCGGACAGTCGCGGGGCCGCTGGCTACTGGACTCGGGATGCCGGGGACCGGTTCGCCGTCCCGGTCGGTGATGCTGACGGTGGCGCCGGGGCCGAGCGTCCAGGTGCGTAGCTCCGCCCATTTTTCCCCCAGCGGGAGGAACTCGGTGACCTGCAGGTCGACATTCCACTCGCCTTGCCGGTGCTGGATGACGGTCTCGGCCTCGGTGATCGTGTGGGAGCGCCCGGGATCGCCGGCACTCGGTCGCGGGTGTCGGGTGATGCGGACCTGGTAGGTGCCGGGTCCAGGTCGCCATCTGAGGTGGGTCGCGCCGGCTGCTTGACAGGGCGTGGGGTGAAGGCGGCGGCGGCCTCGTCGGCAGGGCGGCAATACAGGGTGTGACCTTCGATTCCGCCGGCGTCGTCGAGGATCTTCTTGACCAGCGCAACGGTCCAGGTGCCGGGGCCGAGCAGCGGCCGGGGGACCCCGGGGACGGGTCCCTCTGCGTTCTTCAGCCCCCATCCACCGCCGGGGACGGTCACGTCGACATGCGCGACAGCATCCCGGGGAAGCGGAGCGTCCGCCGCGAGGGACATCACGGTGACGTGGACCTCGGTGGCGTGCAGGTCGGTCGTGACCAGGACGCCCGTCGGCTTCGGCAGCAGCCCGGCGGTGAGCTCGCTCGTGCTGCTGGGAACGGACCTGGTGCGTCCGAGGGTGTAGTGGTCGTAGACGACGTCGATCTGACCGGTCCACCAGGCCGACGGCGTCTTGGCGCGTCTTGGCGCGTTTTTCGCCACGGCAGCCTACCTCTCGTCGCAGACGATGTTGTGCGCCGGATCAGGGGTGCAACGTGCGGGACGCACCTCGCGGAGCTCTTCTCGTGTGGTCGGAGAAGTCTTCGGTGCGGGCGAGTTGACAGCGGGAGCAAGCGCGCCGGGCTGTCGCTGGTACGCGAATAGCCTGACACGACGTGCCAAAAATGGCAAGCACGATTCGGCATGCACCGCTAGCTTGCGGATCGGTCGCCGCGGTGGCCTCAGCCGAGGCCTGCGATGAGGTCGTCGAGCTTCTCGAACCCCTCGATGACGCCGACCTCCATGCCGCTGGCGAGGATCTGGTCCCGAAGCTCGAAGGACTCCACGATCGAGGTCATCACGGACCTGGTCCGGCCGCCGGGAAGCTCCTGGAGCACCAGCGTCTCGAGGCTCACCCCGTCGGGTGCGCCCTCGTAGGTGAACGTCTGGACGAGCCGCTCCGGCTCGCGCACCTCGTGGAAGCTGCCGTAGAACGTCGCGAGCAGCTCGTCGGTGTCGCAGCGTGAGGCGGTGTACGCCCACGCGCCGCCCCTGCGGCAGTCCCAGTGGGTCAGCTCGGTGCGGACCGAGCGCGGCCCGATCCACTGCGGCACCAGGGCCGCATCGGTCCAGGCCCGGAAGACGAGCTCGCGCGGAGCGTCGAACTCGCGGGTGATCGTGATCGACGGCGTCTGCGTGCCGACCGCGATCTCGGTCTGGTTCGTGGTGGTGGTCATGATGCGTCCTCCTGCTCTGTGTGCTGCAGCTGGTCGAGGACGGCGTCCAGGCGCTGGTAGCGCGCCTCGGCCTCGCGGCGGTATCGCTCGATCCACCGCGTCATCAGGTCGAAGACCTCGGCCTCGAGATGGACCGGCCGCCGTTGAGCGTCGCGCGAACGGCTCACCAGGCCGGCGTCCTCGAGCACCTTGAGGTGCTTCGAGACCGCCTGCAGGCTCACCGCGTACGGCGCTGCGAGATCGCCCACCGTGGCGTCCCCGGCGGCCAGCCGGGCGACCAGGTCGCGCCGGGTCGGGTCGGCGAGAGCCGCGAACACGCGGTCCAGCGGATCCTCCGTCATCTGCTCTCCTCAACCAATCGGTTGAATACGACGGTAGGCCTGCCGCGGGCCGTTGTCAACCATTTGGTTGAGAATCCATCCGGGCTAGTTCGAGCTAGTCCGGTGGGTCATCGGCCACCCCCGGACGGATCAGTTCGGAACGCCGTACGGACACTTCTCTCAAACATTGGAGAAATTGCCCGATCGGGGCCCTCGGAGGCGGATGATCTAAGTACAGACACGTTCCCACAGACCGGGCCCACCGGCCCGGCCCCCCGACACTGAGGGAGAACCCATGTGCGACCACACGCCGCGCTGCCCTGACGCCGCCGCTGCTGACTGCTGCAGCGCCCACGTCGTCTCCGACCACACCGAGCAGGGCTGGTCCAGCCTCTGCAACGGCGTGATCCTCTTCGATGACGGTCTCTACCTCGCGCCCGACGGTCACGTCGGCCGCGTGCCGGTCCTCGCCGGCTGACGCTCCGCCCGCTTCCATCCGTCCGATCCCGGTGACCAGCGCCGTCCGCGGTCACTAGGGTGAAGACATGAGGATCACGAAGTTCGGTCACGCCTGCGTCCGGATCGAGCACGAAGGGTCGGTGGTCGTCATCGACCCCGGTGTGTTCACCGATGCCGAGGCACTCGACGGAGCGTCTGCCGTGCTCATCACCCACGAGCACGTCGATCACTACCTGCCCGACCACCTCAAGGCGGTCGACGTCCCGGTGTGGACGATCGACGCGGTGGCCGCCAAGATCCGCATCGACGCCCCCGACGTCGCCGAGCGCACGACCGTCGTGGCCCCTGGCCAGCGGTTCGAGGCGGGCGGCCTGCCAGTCACCTCGGTCGGTGAGCTGCACGCCGTGATCCACCCCGAGTTCCCGCGGTTCCACAACTCCGGCTACCGCATCGAGGCGGGCGGCAGCACCCTGTTCCATCCCGGCGACGCCATCGACCAGGTCGAGACCGGGGTCGACGTCCTCTTCTTGCCGGTCTCGGCGCCGTGGGCGCGCTCGGCCGAGCTGATCGACTTCGCCCGCGCAGTCCGCGCGCCGATGAGTGTCGCGATCCACGACCGGATCTACAGCGAGGCCGGCGCCGGCATCTTCGACCAGCACGTCAACTCGTTCCTGCCGCCCGCCGGGCTGCAGTACAAGCGCCTGGCCGACGGAGAGGACCTCTGATGTACGTCGCGATCCTGTACACCTACACCGACGACGTCGAGAAGCGGATGGCGACGCGGTCGGCGCACCGCGACTTCCTGGTGGCCAACCCGGGCCTGCGGATCGCCGGGGCCACCGAGGCCGGCGGCGGCATCATCGTGGTCGAGGCGGAGACCGCGGAGGAGGTCGAGACCTGGATCGAGGGCGACCCCTACCGGGCCGCCGGCCTGGTCGCGGACCGCACCGTCACCCCGTGGGGCGCAGCCATCGGCTCGTGGGTCGCCGAGCTCGGTCTCGCCTGACCGCAGCGTCAGAGGTCGATCCGTGGAGGGCTGAGGTCAATAGTTGACCTCAGCCCTCCGCAAATCAGCGGGGGCCCAGCGCGTCGCGCACAGGCACGAGCTTCGCCTGCGACTCCGCCAGCTCGGCGGCGGGATCGGAGGAGCCCACCACCCCGCAGCCGGCGTAGAGCCGCACGGTCCGGCCGTCGAGCGACGCCGAGCGCAGCGCGATGCCCCACTCGCCGTCGCCCGAGGCGTCGAGCCAGCCGACGGGTCCGGCGTACCGGCCACGGTCCATGCCCTCGAGCTCGGCGATCAGCGCGACCGCGTCGGGCCGCGGGGTGCCGCCGACGGCCGCCGAGGGATGGAGCGCCTCGGCCAGACCCAGCGACGTGACGTCGTCGCGGGCGACGCCGGTGACGTCGGTGGCCAGGTGCATCACGTTGGGGAGGTGGAGCACGAACGGCGACTCGGGCACGTTCATCGAGGAGCAGTGCGGCTCCAGCGCGTCGGCGACCGAGCGGACGGCGTACTCGTGCTCCTCGAGGTCCTTGCTCGAGCGGGCCAGCGTCGCGGCCAGGGCGAGGTCGTGCTCGTCGTCGCCGGTACGGCGGATCGTGCCGGCCAGCACCCGCGAGGTGACCAGTCCGCGCTCCCGGCGGACCAGCAGCTCCGGCGTGGCCCCGAAGAGGCCGTCGACGTGGAAGGTCCAGCACATCGGGTACGACGCGGCGAGCCGCTGCAGCGGCCAGCGCACGTCGATCGGCGTGCTCGCGGTGGCGACGAGGTCGCGGGCGAGCACGACCTTCTCCAGGTCTCCGCGGTTGATCCGGGTGATCGCCTCGGCGACCCGCGACATCCAGGTCTCGCCGTCCAGCGCGCCGTCGGAGAAGACGACGTCGCGCGGAGCGGCGGGGCTCGGCGCGGGAAGGATCTCGGGAACGAGCTCGGGGACCGGCTCCGTGTCGCCGGCGGCCCCGATGGTCGTGACCCACGCGGTACCGCCGCGCCGGCCCACCACCATCCGGGGCACGGTGAGCACCGAGCCGCCTCCCGAGGCACCGCCGTCCGCGAACGCGAACGACCCGAAGGCCACCAGTCCGCTGCCGGGCTCGTCGACCTCGTCGACGATCTCGGCCCGGGCGACCAGCTCGGCCCACCACTTCGCCGCGTCCGCGAACCGGGTCGGACCGCCGGTGCGGACCTGCGCCGCGACACCCCAGCCGACCAGGCCGGCACCACGGCGTACCCAGGAAACCCCGGATTCGGCGGGCAGCAGCGACGTCAGCTCGGGCAGCGAGTCGACCGCCACGGGCCGGGTGCGCACGGCGAGCCCGGCGGCAGCGGGGGAGGACGTCACCCGACGAGGGTATCCGGCCGCCGCACGGGACCGTGTGCGGGCGGCCGTCACGGGGGCGGTACGGTGTGCGCGTCGTCATGCGTTGGAAGTGGAGCTGGCTGTGAGCACTAAGAAGGACGCCCCCGCCTGGGAGAACGGTGCCTTGATCGGCATCATCGTCCTGGCGATCCTCGTGGTCTTCGCGGTGGGGCTGACCCGCTGGCACAAGAACGACCTCGGTAGCTCGCTGTCGATGCCCGACAGGCTCTCCGGCGGCTACCAGGCGATCGAGCTGACCTCCTACGACCAGTTCCCGAAGGCGCAGCAGGCCCAGCTGAGCAAGACCCAGTTCGAGACGCAGCTGGCGACGATCAAGAAGGCCCAGACCACGGAGAGCAGCGCGCTCACCAACGCCTTCGGATTCGCCGTGCAGAGCCAGACGTACCTGTCCAGCGACCTGAAGTCGAGCCTCAGCGTGATCGCCTACCGCGGCCCCGGCGGCGTCTTCGGCAACGGCCGCAACCTCACCGACTCCCAGACGGGCAACCCCGGCACGGGCTCGATGCAGAAGGTCGGCGACACCATCTGCTACGTCGACACCGGCTCGCAGGCGCAGCAGAGCAGCCCCCAGGCTGAGTGCCAGCGCTCCTCGGCCAACCTCACGGTGCAGGTGACCTCCAGCGACGGCCAGGCCGCCTCCGCGTCGAAGTACGCCGACGAGATCTACGGCAGCCTCGGCCGGTGACCCGTGCGCAGCTCGACAAGCAGCCGCGCGACGTACGGCGCATGTTCGATGCTGTCGCGCGCCGCTACGACCTGACCAACGACGTTCTCTCCCTGGGTCAGGACCGCCGCTGGCGCCGTGAGGTGCTCGGCGCGGTCGCGCCGCGGGCCGGGGAGCGGGTGCTCGACCTCGCCGCGGGAACCGGTACGTCGTCCCAGCCGTTCGCCGACGAGGGCGCCGATGTCGTCCCGTGCGACTTCTCGCTCGGCATGCTGCGGGTCGGCAAGCAGGCCCGGCCGCAGCTGCCGTTCACCGCCGGCGACGGCACCCGGCTGCCCTTCCGTGACGCCACCTTCGACGCCGTCACCATCTCCTTCGGCCTGCGCAACATCGTCGACCCGCTGGCCGGTCTGCGCGAGCTGCGCCGGGTCACCCGGCCCGGCGGCCGGATCGTGGTCTGCGAGTTCAGCCATCCCACCTGGGGGCCCTTCCGCACCCTGTACGTCGAGTACCTGATGCGTGCGTTGCCGCCGGTCGCCCGGGCGGTCTCGTCGAGCCCCGACGCGTACGTCTATCTCGCCGAGTCGATTCGGGCCTGGCCCGATCAGGCCGGGCTCGCGCGGCTGCTGGCCGAAGCCGGCTGGAGCTCGCCGGAGTGGAAGAACCTCTCCGGCGGCATCGTGGCGCTCCACCGCGCCTCCGCGCTCTGACGCAGGGCTGACGCGCGTTCGACGCGCGGCTCCCCCCGCGGGGCCAACCTCCTTGACAGTCGTCCCACGAGTGGCAGTATGTGACTTGAGCCACATGTGAGCGGATTCACAAAGTCACGTGTGACCCACCGCCCGGCCGATCGGCCGGACGCTCGACGGGAGTGGTGGTGAGGATGCATCCGTACGTACCGGTCATCGTGCTGGCGGCGCTGGCGACCGCCTTCGCGGCCGGCTCGGTGGTGATGAGCTCGATGGTGGGGCCGCGTCGCCGCAACCGGGCCAAGCTCGACGCCTACGAGTGCGGCATCGACCCGACGCCGCTCGCGACGAGCCGGCACTTCCCGGTGAAGTACTACATCACCGCGATGCTCTTCATCGTCTTCGACATCGAGATCATCTTCCTCTACCCGTGGGCGGTCGAGTTCGACGCGATGCGCTGGTTCGGGCTCGCGGAGATGGGCGTCTTCCTCGTCACCGTCTTCGTCGCGTACGCCTATGTGTGGCGACGCGGCGGACTCAACTGGAACTGAGAGGAGGCGCTCATGGGACTGGAAGAGAGCCTGCCCAGCGGCATCCTGCTCACCACCGTCGAGCAGGTCGCGGGCTACATGCGCAAGGCCAGCCTGTGGCCGGCCACGTTCGGCCTGGCGTGCTGCGCGATCGAGATGATGACCAGCGGCGGCCCCAAGTACGACCTGGGCCGCTTCGGCATGGAGGTCTTCCGCGCCAGCCCGCGGCAGGCCGACCTGATGATCGTGGCCGGCCGGGTGAGCCAGAAGATGGCACCGGTCCTGCGCCAGATCTACGACCAGATGGCCGAGCCCAAGTGGGTGCTCGCGATGGGCGTGTGCGCCAGCAGCGGCGGGATGTTCAACAACTACGCGATCGTGCAGGGCGTCGACCACATCGTCCCCGTCGACATGTACCTGCCGGGTTGCCCGCCGCGCCCGGAGATGCTCATCGACGCGATCCTCAAGCTGCACGACAAGATCCAGCACGGCAAGCTCGGCCCCAACCGGTTCGAGGAGGTCCGCGACACCGAGACCACCGCCCTGCGCCAGCTGCCGCTGATCGACGAGACGGGCCTGCTGCGATGAGCGAGCCGTCGACCAGCGGCATGCCGGCCGCCACCCCGAGCGGGATGTTCGGCGTCTCCGGCAGCGGCGACACCAGCGGGTACGGCGGGCTCGCCCGCGTCGAGCACCAGCCCGACGTCGCCCGGCCGCCGTACGGGGGCTGGATCGACGAGGTCGCGGGGCCGATCGCCGGCGGCGACCCCGGGATGGAGGTGGTCGTCTACCGGGGCGAGGTCACCTTCCGGGTACGGCGCGAGCGGCTGCTCGAGGTCGGGCGGATCTGTCGCGACGCGCTCCGGTTCGAGCTGTGCAGCGGCGTCGACGGCGTGCACTACCCGCAGCACGCCGGTGCCGAGCTGCACGCGACCTACCACCTGCTCTCGATGACCTTCAACCGGCGCATCCGGCTGGAGACGACGGCACCCGAGGGTGACCCGCACCTGCCCAGCCTGGTCTCGATCTACCCGACGCTCGACTGGCACGAGCGGGAGACCTACGACATGTTCGGCCTCGTCTTCGACGGACACCCGGCGCTGACCCGGATCCTGATGCCGGACGACTGGCCCGGCCACCCGCAGCGCAAGGACTACCCGCTCGGCGGCATCCCGGTGGAGTACCACGGCGCGACCATCCCGCCGCCGGACGAGAGGCGGAGCTACTCATGACCGACACCGGGACCCCCGTCTTCACCGTCACCGGCCAGGACTGGGACGACCTCACCGACGACATCCGCGAGGCCCGCGAGGAGCGGATCGTCGTCAACATGGGGCCGCAGCACCCCTCGACCCACGGCGTCCTGCGGCTCATCCTCGAGCTCGAGGGCGAGACCGTCACCGAGGCCCGGTGCGGCATCGGCTACCTGCACACCGGCATCGAGAAGAACCTCGAGTTCCGCTCCTGGACCCAGGGCACCACGTTCGTGACCCGGATGGACTACCTCGCCCCGCTCTTCAACGAGGCGGCGTACGTGCTCGGGGTCGAGCGACTGCTCGGCATCGAGGGCGAGGTGCCCGAGCGCGCCCAGGTCATCCGCGTGATGATGATGGAGCTCAACCGGATCTCCTCCCACCTGGTCGCCATCGCCACCGGCGGCATGGAGATCGGCGCGCTGACCGTGATGACGATCGGGTTCCGCGAGCGCGAGCTGGTGCTCGACCTCTTCGAGCTGATCACCGGCCTGCGGATGAACCACGCCTACATCCGCCCCGGCGGCGTCGCCCAGGACCTGCCCGACGGCGCGCTGGACGAGCTCAAGGGCTTCATCGCCCTGATGCGCAAGCGGCTCCCGGAGTACGCCGCGCTCTGCAACGCCAACCCGGTCTTCAAGGGCCGCCTCGAAGGCGTCGGCCACCTGGACCTCGAGGGGTGCCTGGCGCTGGGCATCACCGGGCCCGTCCTGCGCTCGACCGGCTATCCCTGGGACCTGCGCAAGACCCAGCCCTACTGCGGCTACGAGACCTACGACTTCGACGTCATCACCTGGGACACCGCCGACTCCTACGGCCGGTTCCGCGTGCGGCTGGCCGAGATGGACGAGTCGCTGCGCATCGTCGAGCAGTGCGTACGGCGGCTGGAGGGTCTCGAGGGTGCCCCCGTCATGGTCGCGGACCGCAAGATCGCCTGGCCGGCGCAGCTGGCGGTCGGCGCGGACGGGATGGGCAACAGCCTCGAGCACATCCGCCACATCATGGGCGAGTCGATGGAGGCGCTGATCCACCACTTCAAGCTGGTCACCGAGGGCTTCCGGGTGCCGGCCGGCCAGGTCTACGCGGCGGTGGAGTCGCCTCGCGGCGAGCTCGGCGCCCACGTGGTCTCCGACGGCGGCACGCGCCCCTACCGCGTGCACTTCCGCGACCCCTCGTTCACGAACCTGCAGGCGACCTCGGTGATGGCGGAGGGCGGCATGGTCGCCGACGTCATCGTCGCGATCGCCTCGATCGACCCGGTGATGGGAGGCGTCGACCGATGATCAGCGACGCGACGTACGACGAGCTGCGGCAGATCGCCCAGCGCTACCCGGTCGCCCGCTCGGGGCTGCTGCCGATGCTCCACCTCGTGCAGTCGGTCGAGGGGTGCCTGACCTCCGAGGGGATCGACGCTTGCGCCGAGATCCTGGGTCTGACCCCGGCCGAGGTCAACGGCGTGGCCACCTTCTACTCGATGTACAAGCGGCGCCCGGTCGGCAAGCACCTGGTCGGCGTGTGCACCAACACCTTGTGCGCGGTGATGGGCGGCGACCTGATCTTCGAGAGGCTCTGCGACCACCTCGGCGTCGGCAACGACCAGACCGCGCCGGCGTCGGCGGCGGGCGTCGACATCACGCTGGAGCACGTCGAGTGCAACGCCGCCTGCGACTACGCGCCGGTGGTGATGGTCGACTGGGAGTTCTTCGACAACCAGACCCCTGACGCCGCGGTCGAGCTGGTCGAGCGACTGCGCGCGGGCGAGTCGGTCACGCCGTCGCGCGGGGCCACGATCACGGGCTGGCGCGAGGCCGAGCGGGTGCTCGCGGGCTTCGAGGACGGGAAGGTCGACGAGGGGCCGGCGGCAGGCGAGCCGTCGCTGGTCGGCCTCCGGATCGCCCGCGCCGCCGAGCCCGCCGGGACCGCCGGGACCGCCGGGACCGCCGAGACCGAGGAGGGCACCGATGCCTGAGCTCGTGCCGATGCTCACCGAGACCTGGGACGCCGAGCGTGCATGGACCATCGCGGCGTACACCGACAGAGGTGGCTACGAGGCACTCGGGACCGCCCTGGGCATGTCGCCGGACGACGTCGTGGCGACCGTGAAGGACGCCGGCCTGCGCGGTCGTGGCGGAGCGGGCTTCCCGACCGGCATGAAATGGGGCTTCCTGCCGCCGCTGGTGCCGGAGAGCGAGGGCGGCAAGCCGCGCTACCTGGTCGTCAACGCCGACGAGTCGGAGCCCGGCACCTGCAAGGACATCCCCCTGCTGATGGCCTCCCCGCACACGCTGGTCGAGGGCGTCATCATCTCCTCCTACGCGATCCGGTCGCACCGGGCCTTCATCTACCTGCGCGGCGAGGTCGTGCACGTCTACCGACGCCTGATGGCGGCCGTGCGCGAGACGTACGCCGCCGGTCACCTCGGCACCGACATCCACGGCTCCGGCTACGACCTCGAACTGATCGTGCATGCGGGTGCGGGCGCTTACATCTGCGGCGAGGAGACCGCCCTGCTCGACTCGCTCGAGGGACGCCGGGGCCAGCCGCGGCTGCGGCCGCCCTTCCCGGCGGTCGCGGGCCTCTACGCCTCGCCGACGGTGGTCAACAACGTCGAGTCGATCGCCTCGGTCCCCGCGATCGTCTCCCACGGCGCGAGCTGGTTCACCGCGATGGGCACGGAGAAGTCCGCCGGCGCGGGCATCTTCTCCCTCTCCGGCCACGTCGTGCGGCCGGGACAGTACGAGGCCACCCTGGGGATCACCCTGCGCGAGCTGCTCGAGTACGCCGGTGGCATCCGTCCCGGCCACGAGCTGAAGTTCTGGACCCCGGGCGGCTCGTCGACGCCGATCTTCACCGCGGAGCACCTCGACACCCCGCTCGACTTCGACTCCGTCGCCGCGGCGGGCTCGATGCTGGGCACCCGGGCGCTGCAGATCTTCGACGAGACCACCTGCGTGGTCCGTGCGGTGCTGCGCTGGACGCAGTTCTACGCCCACGAGTCCTGCGGCAAGTGCACCCCGTGCCGCGAGGGCACCGGCTGGCTGGTCCAGGTGCTCGAGCGGCTGGAGAAGGGCGACGGCACCGAGGCCGACCTCGACCTGCTGCTCGACCAGTGCGACAACATCCTCGGCAAGTCCTTCTGCGCGCTGGGCGACGGCGCGACCAGCCCGATCACGAGCTCGGTGAAGTACTTCCGCGAGGAGTACCTCGCACACCTGACGAACCACGGATGCCCCTTCGACCGGGAGGCGAGCACGGCATGGGCGCAGTAGACGAGGCCGGCGGACCTGACGTGACCGGCGTGACCGAGGTGACCCTGACGATCGACGGCCAGCAGGTGACCGTGCCCGAGGGCACGCTGGTGATTCGCGCGGCCGAGCGGGCCGGCATCGAGGTCCCGCGCTTCTGCGACCACCCGCTGCTGGCCCCGGTCGGTGCCTGCCGGCAGTGTCTGGTCGACATCCCGGACGCCGGCAACGGGCGGGGCTTCCCCAAGCCGCAGGCCTCGTGCACGATCCCGGTGGCCGAGGGCATGGTGGTCAACACCGACAACGCCCCGGCGGCCAAGGCACAGGCCGGGATCATGGAGTTCCTGCTGATCAACCACCCGCTCGACTGCCCCGTCTGCGACAAGGGCGGCGAGTGCCCCCTGCAGAACCAGGCGATGTCGGTGGGACGCTCCGAGACCCGGTTCCGGGTCCAGGAGGGCAACGTCAAGCGGACCTTCCCGAAGCCGATCAACGTCTCGGCCAACATCCTGCTCGACCGCGAGCGCTGCGTCCTGTGCGCGCGGTGCACCCGCTTCTCCGACCAGATCGCCGGCGACCCGTCGCTGGTGCTGATCGAGCGCGGTGGGAGGCAGCAGGTCGGCACCGCGGACGACCGGCCCTATTCGTCGTACTTCTCGGGCAACGTCATCCAGATCTGCCCCGTGGGCGCGCTGACCAGCGCCGAGTACCGCTTCCGCTCGCGTCCTTTCGACCTCGTCTCGACGCCCTCGGTGGCCGAGCACGACGCGTGCGGCGCCGCGATCCGCGTCGACCACCGTCGTGGCAAGGTCATGCGCCGGCTCGCGGGCAACGACCCGCACGTCAACGAGGAGTGGATCTCCGACAAGGACCGCTTCTGCTTCCGCTACACCGGCGAGCCGGGCCGGCTGGAGTACCCGATGGTGCGCGAGGACGGCGAGCTGCGGCCGGCGTCCTGGCTCGAGGCCTTCGCGTACGCCGCACGCGGGCTGGCCGCAGCGGGATCGGTGGGCGTGCTGCCGGGCGGCCGGGTCACCCTCGAGGACGCACACGCCTACGCGGCATTCGCCCGGGAGGTCCTCGGCACCGACGACATCGACTTCCGCGCCCGACCGCTGTCGGCCGAGGAGACCGGGTTCCTGCGCGACCGGGTGCGCGGCAGCGCCCGGGTGACCTACGCGGACCTCGAGTCGGCCAAGGACGTCGTCCTGGTCGGGCTGGAGCCCGAGGACGAGGCAGCGACGATCTTCCTGCGACTGCGCAAGGCCGTGCTCCGCGGCGGGGTCCGGGTGCGCACGGTCGCGCCGTACGCCTCCAGGGGCGCTGGCAAGCTCCGCGCCGAGCTGGTGCGCTGCGCGCCGGGCGACGAGGCCAGGGTGCTCGGCACGCTTCCCGACGTCGGTGAGACCTCGGTGATCCTGGTCGGTGAGCGACTGGCCACCTCGCCGGGCGCGCTCACCGCGGCCGCCGAGCTGGCCGAGCGGCAGGGCGCCCAGCTCGCCTGGGTGCCGCGCCGCGCCGGCGACCGCGGCGCCGTGGAGGCCGGCTGCCTGCCCCTGGCCGACGGACGGGACGCCGACGCGATCGTGGCCGGCGCCCTCGCCGGCGAGGTGCGCGCTCTCCTCGTCGGCGGCGTCGACCCCGACGACACCGGCGACCCGGCCGCGTTCCGGGCCGCTCTGGCCTCGGCCGCCTTCGTGGTGAGCCTGGAGCAGCGGGCGAGTGACGTCACCGCCTCGGCGGACGTGGTCCTGCCGGTGGCACCGGTCAGCGACAAGGCCGGGACCTTCGTGACCTGGGAGGGCCGCGAGCGGCCGTTCCCCCGCGTCTTCGACCGGCCGGCGTCGTACTCCGATGCCCGCGTGCTGGAGCAGATCGCCCGGGCCCACGCCTCGGCGGTGGCCGACGGGACCGTGCTGCGTCACGACGACGCGGCAGCCTCCGAGCAATCCGCGCAGCCGGAGCCCGAGCAGCCCGAGCACGCAGGAGCGCCCGAGCAGCCGGAGCGTCGCTTCCGGCTGGCGACCTGGCGCCTCCTGCTCGACAACGGCACGCTGCAGCGGGGCGACAAGTCGGTCGCGGCCACGGCGCGGCCCGCCGTCGTACGGCTGCCGCAGCGCCTCTTCGAGCAGCTCGGCGAGCTGGTCACCATCACCGGCGACCGCGGCAGCTGGACGCTGCCGGCCGAGCCCGCGGACCTGCCCGGCAACACCGTCTGGGTGCCGATGAACAGCCACGGCCGCGGCGTGCTGGCCGACCTGGCCAGCCCCGGCAGCCGCGTCGACGTGGAGGGAGTGTGATGGCGACCGCGACGTACGCCGCGAGCTTCGGCACCGACCCGTGGTGGGTGGTGCTGATCAAGGTCGTGCTGGTCTTCGGTGTCTGCGTCCTGCTCACCCTCTTCAACATCTGGTGGGAGCGGCGCGTGGTGGCCCGGATGCAGCACCGCATCGGCCCGAACGTGCACGGTCCCTTCGGGTTGCTGCAGAGCCTCGCGGACGGCGTCAAGCTGGCGCTGAAGGAGGACCTCACCCCGACGAAGGCCGACCGCGCCGTCTTCATGGTCGCCCCGGTGCTCTCGTGTGTGCCGGCGTTCGTGACCTTCAGCGTGATCCCGTTCGGCCCGCGGGTGCGCATCCCGTGGACGCACACCTACACCAACCTCCAGCTGACCGACATGCCGGTGGCCGTCCTCTTCGTGATGGCGATCGCCAGCATCGGCATCTACGGCATCGTGCTCGGCGGCTGGGCCAGCGGGTCGACGTACTCACTGCTCGGCGCGCTGCGCAGCAGCGCCCAGATGATCTCCTACGAGGTCTCGATGGGGCTCGCGCTCGTCGCCGTCTTCCTGTACGCCGGCAGCCTGTCGACCAGCCAGATCGTGGCGGCCCAGAGCGGCTGGTGGTTCGGGGCGCTGCTGCTGCCGAGCTTCGTCATCTACTGCATCTCGATGGTCGGCGAGACCAACCGCGCCCCCTTCGACCTTCCCGAGGCCGAAGGGGAGCTGGTGGGCGGCTTCCACACCGAGTACTCCAGCCTGAAGTTCGCCCTCTTCTTCCTCGCCGAGTACATCAACCTGGCCACCGTCAGCGCGCTGGCGACCACGCTCTTCCTCGGCGGCTGGCACGCGCCGTTCTGGATCGACCACGTCTGGCATGGCGCCAACAGCGGCTACTGGCCGCTGCTGTGGTTCTTCGGCAAGGTGCTCTTCTTCGTCTGGATCTTCATCTGGCTGCGCGGCTCGCTGCCCCGCCTGCGCTACGACCAGTTCATGGACCTCGGCTGGAAGCGGCTGCTGCCGCTCAGCCTGGTCTGGATCATGGTGGTCGCGGTCCTGCGGGCCGCGTCGCTGGGCGGGTCGTTCAACCCGCACTGGTGGCTCTTCGGGATCGGACTGGTGGCCACGCTCGTCACGGTCGCGTTCTTCCTGCGCAAGCCCGAGGCCGCCGCACTCGAGGCCACGCCGTACGGCGGCTTCCCGACCCCCACGCTCCCGACCGGGGGCGCGGTGCGGGGTGCGGCCCGCGCGATCGAGTTCCCGCGGTTCGCCCTCGCCGAGCTGGTGGAGACGCCGGGGCCGCGACCAGCAGGAACCGACGAGAAGGAGGCGTCATGACCGAGGAGAAGCGCTCGCTCAAGGAGCAGCTGTGGAACCCGGTCGCGGGCTTCGGAGTCACCTTCACGACCCAGTTCAAGAAGCCGGTGACCGAGCAGTACCCGAAGCAGAAGGAGCCGACCGCCCCGCGCTTCCACGGCCGGCACCAGCTCAACCGGCACCCCGACGGGCTGGAGAAGTGCGTGGGCTGCGAGCTGTGCGCCTGGGCGTGCCCGGCCGACGCGATCTACGTCGACGGCGCCAACAACGACGACTCGCCGGACGGCGCCGGCCGGTTCAGCCCCGGTGAGCGCTACGGCCGCGTCTACCAGATCAACTACCTGCGCTGCATCCTGTGTGGCCTCTGCATCGAGGCGTGCCCGACCCGGGCGCTGACGATGACCAACGAGTACGAGCTGGCCGACGACAACCGGCGCGACCTGATCTGGGAGAAGTCCGATCTGCTGGCGCCGCTGCTGCCGGGCATGGAGCAGCCGCCCCACCCGATGCTGCTGGGCGACGACGAGCAGGACTACTACGCCCCCGAGCGGCAGACGGTCGAGCCGGAGGTGAACAGATGACCGCCACCTTCGTCGTGCTGGCGCCGATCATGACGCTGGCGGCGCTGGGCATCCTCTTCGTGCGCAAGGCCGTGCACGCCGCGCTGCTGCTCGCCGTGGTGATGATCGGGCTCGCGTTCATCTACGCCAGCCTGGACGCGCCGTTCCTGTTCGCGGTCCAGATCGTCGTCTACACCGGCGCGATCCTGATGCTCTTCCTGTTCGTGCTGATGCTGGTCGGCGTCGAGGTCGACGACGATGTCCGCGAGACCATCGGCGGCCAGCGGCTGCTCGCCTGGGCCGGCGGTGTCCTGCTCGCGGCGGTGCTCATCACCGTCGTCGCCCAGGCCAGCCTCGGCACGATGAAGGGGTTCGCCGCGGTCGAGCCGCAGGGCAACATGAAGGCGCTCGCCGACCTGCTCTTCAGCCGGTACGTGCTCGGCTTCGAGGCCACCAGTGCCCTGCTGATCACGGCGGCCGTCGGGGCGATGGTCCTGGCCCACAAGGAACGGCTCACCCCGAAGGCCACCCAGCACGAGCTGGCCCGGCTGCGGGTGCAGGAGTTCGCCGAGATGGGCCGCCACCTCGGGCCGCTGCCGCCACCGGGCACCTATGCCACCAGCAACGCCGTCGACACCCCGGCACTGCTGCCCGACGGACGACCGGCGCCCGCGTCCGTGCCCGCGCGGCTGGGCGGAGGAGCCCAGGCGCCACGCCCGGCCGCAGGCGACCACGAGACGGTCGCGCCGGCCGGCGCCCCAGAGATCGGAGGGGAGCAATGAACGACCCCACGCCGTACATCATCCTGAGCTCGATCCTGTTCACCATCGGGGTCGTCGGGGTGCTGACCCGGCGCAACGCCATCGTGGTCTTCATGTGCGTCGAGCTGATGCTCAACGCCGGCAACCTGGCGCTGGTGACCTTCGCCAAGGCCAGTGGCACCCTCGACGGGCAGGTCGCGGCCTTCTTCGTGATGGTGGTCGCCGCGGCCGAGGTCGTCGTCGGCCTGGCGATCATCATGCAGATCTTCCGCACCCGCCGTACGGCGTCGGTCGATGAGCCCCGGATGCTCAAGTGGTGAGCCCCCTGGTGGTCGCGCCGGTGCCCGCCAGCGGGGTCTTCAGCCTGCTCTGGCTGGTGATCGCGCTCCCGCTGGCCGGCGCCGCTGTCCTCCTGGTGGGACGGCCGATGGCTCCGCGCGCCTTCGACCGGTTCGGCCATTGGCTCGCGACCGGCCTTGCAGGCCTGAGCTTCCTCCTCAGCCTGGTTCTCTTCGTGACCGCGCTCGGCCGCGACAGCGGGCAGCGGCAGGTGACCCAGCACCTCTACTCGTGGTTCGACTCGGGCAGCCTGCACGTCGGCTTCGACCTGCTCTACGACCCGCTCTCGGCGCTCTTCCTGCTCCTCATCACCGGCGTCGGCGGCCTCATCCACCTCTACTCCGTCGGCTACATGGCCCACGACGAGCGCCGCACCCGCTTCTTCGCCTACCTGAACCTCTTCCTCGCCTCGATGCTCACGCTGGTGCTCTCGGAGAACTACCTGGGCCTTTTCCTGGGCTGGGAGGGTGTCGGCCTCGCGTCGTACCTGTTGATCGGCTTCTGGCAGCACAAGCCCAGCGCTGCTGCCGCCGCGAAGAAGGCCTTCGTGATGAACCGCGTGGGTGACATGGGGCTGAGCCTCGCGATCGCGCTGAGCTTCGTCAGCTTCGGCTCGACGAGCTTCACCGTGATCAGCCACGCCGTCGGCGGCGCCTCGCAGGCGCGGCTGACGGTGCTCGGGCTGCTGCTCCTGCTCGGCGCCTGCGGCAAGTCGGCCCAGGTGCCGCTCCAGGCGTGGCTGCTGGACGCGATGGAGGGCCCCACGCCGGTCTCCGCGCTCATCCACGCGGCCACCATGGTCACCGCGGGCGTCTACCTCGTGGTCCGCTCGAGCTTCGTCTTCGACGGTGCGCCGGGAGCGCGGATCGCGGTGGTCGTGGTCGGCGCCGTCACGCTGCTGTGGGGCGCCGCGATCGGATGCGTCAAGGACGACATCAAGAAGGTCCTGGCCGGCTCGACGATGAGCCAGATCGGCTACATGATGCTCGCCGCCGGCCTCGGGCCGGCCGGCTACCCGTTCGCGATCTTCCACCTGCTCACCCACGGCTTCTTCAAGGCCAACATGTTCCTCGGCGCCGGCTCGGTGATGCACGGCATGGACGATGACGTGAACATGAAGCACTACGGCGCGCTGCGCCGGGCCATGCCGGTCACCTTCGTGACCTTCGCGATGGGCTACCTGGCCATCATCGGCTTCCCCGGCTTCAGCGGCTTCTGGTCGAAGGACAAGATCATCGAGGTCGCCTGGGACTACCACTGGTACGTCGGCGCGCTGGCCGTCCTCGGCGCCGGGGTGACCGCGTTCTACATGACCCGGCTGATGCTGCTGACCTTCATGGGCACCAAGCGCTGGGAGCCCGGCGTCCACCCGCACGAGTCGCCGCGGGTGATGACCGGCCCGCTCGTCGTACTGGCGGCGCTCTCGGCGATCGGCGGCCTGCTGCTCCTCGGCTCCTGGATCGAGCACTGGCTGCGCCCGGTGGTCGGCGAGGCGCCGGCGGCCTCCGGGGCGCCGCCCGCGTGGGTGCTCTCGGTGCTCGCCGTCGTCGTGGTCGCGGGCGGGGTCGCCGCCGCCTGGTGGTACATCGGCCGTCGCGAGGTGCGCCCCGGCACGACCCGCTACCTCAAGGTGCCGCACGTCGAGGACGTCGTGGTGCCGCGCGGGCTTGCGCTCACGCGCACCGCGCTGGCCGCCGACCGGTACGCCGTGGACGGGATCCTCTCCGGCGGACCGATCGCACTGGCCGCGGTCGCGGGGGAACTGCGCAAGGGGCAGACCGGCTACGTCCGCAGCTACGCGCTCTCCGTGCTCGGAGGCTCCCTGGTCCTCGTCCTCGCCCTGCTGGCAGTGAACTGGAAGTGATCGGCTGATGCTCTCCGCACTCTGTCTCGTCCCGTTCCTCGGCGCGGTCCTGACCGCCTTCACCCGGCACCGGCTCATCGCGATGGTGGCCGCGGTCGTGACCCTCGGCCTGGGCATCGCGGCGGTCGCGGTCGCCAAGCCCGAGACCCACACCTGGATCGGCGCGCTCGGCGTGCACTGGGCGCTCGGGCTCGACGGTCTGGGCCGGCTGATGGTGCTGCTGACCGTGACCCTGCTGCCCGTCGTGATGGCGGCGGCCTGGGTGATGGCCGAGGAGCACGGCCCGGGGTGGTTCGCCTGGGCGCTGGCGCTGGAGTCCTTCGCGCTGGTCGTCTTCTGCGCCCAGGACGTCTTCGTCTTCTACGTCTTCTTCGAGGCCACGCTGATCCCGGCGTACTTCATGATCGGTGCGCCCGCGGTGGGCCACGGCGGGCCGCGCAGGTCCACGGCGGCGCTGAAGTTCCTGATGTACCAGCTCGGCGGCGGTCTCGTGTTGCTCGGCGGCGTCATCGGGCTCTACGTCGTCAGCGCCCACCACGGCACCCCCAGCTACCTCCTCTCGGACCTGCGCAACCTGCCGTTCACGCACACCGAGGGCCGCTGGATCTTCGTGGCGCTCTTCACCGCGTTCGCCGTCAAGGCGCCGCTCTTCCCGGTGCACACCTGGCTGGCCGACACGACCGAGCGCGCCACGACGCCGACGAGCGTGCTGCTGGTCTGCGTACTGGACAAGATCGGCACCTTCGGGATGATCCGGTTCTGCCTCGGGATGCTGCCGGAGGCCAGCCGCTGGGCCACGCCGGTGGTGGTCGCGCTGGCGCTGATCAGCATCGTGTACGGCGCCGTGCTGGCCATCGGCCAGGACGACCTGCTGCGCCTGATCGGCCTGACCTCGCTGAGCCACTTCGGGCTCATCACGCTGGGCATCTTCGCCTGGACCCAGCAGGGCGGCGCCGGCGCGATCCTCTACATGGTCAACCACGGTGTCGCGACGGCGGCGATGTTCCTGGTGGCCGGGTTCCTGATCCGCAAGCGCGGCACGGCCTCGATCCGTGCGATGGGCGGGCTGGAACGATCCGGACCGGTCCTGGCCGGGATCTTCCTGGTCGCGGGACTGGCGACCGCGGGGCTGCCCGGACTCTCGCAGTTCGTCTCCGAGATCCTGGTGCTGATCGGCGCCTTCGCCTACCACTGGTGGGTCGGCGCGATCGCGGTCACCGCGGTCGTGCTCGCCGCGATCTACGTGCTCTGGGCCTACCAGCGGATCTTCACCGGGCGCCCGGTCGAGCGGGTCGAGGCACCGGCGCTGACCTCGTCGCTCGGAGCGCGAGCCGCGCGCGGCGGCGCCGCAGCCGCGGACCTGACTCGCGCCGAGCTCGCCGTACTCGCACCGATCGTCGCGGCCCTGGTCGTCTTCGGCTTCTATCCGGCCCCGCTGCTGCACGCCGCGAACCCGCCCGCCGCCGAGGTCCTCCAGCACGCCGGCATCGCGCCGTACGCGCCGGCCGTGCCGTCCGCGCAGGCCGCCACCGAGGGGAAGTGAACATGTTCGTCAAGCCCAGCCTCGAGTACGGCGACCTGCTGCCGGTGCTCGTCGTGCTCGGCGTCGCGTGCCTCGGCATCGTGGTCGAGGCGTTCTTCCCACGCGAGCAACGCCGGCTCACCCAGGTCTCGCTGGCCGTGATCGGGCTGGTGGTGGCGCTGGTGCGCACGGTCCTGATCGGCACCGGCCCGGGCCACGCGATCGCCGAGGGCGCGCTCAGCGCCGACGGCCCGACGATGGTCGTCTGGGGCCTGGTCCTGGTCGTCAGCCTCGGCGGCGTCCTGCTCTTCGCGGAGCGGCAGCTGACCGGCGCGAGCGTCTTCGCGGGCCAGGCGGCGGCGCTGCCCGGCACGGCCGCCGAGCGTGAGGCCTCACAGCAGGGCCTGGAGCACACCGAGGTCTACCCGCTGCTGATGTTCGCCGTCGCCGGGATGATGCTCTTCGCCGCGGCCGACGACCTGCTGATGCTCTTCGTCGGGCTCGAGGTGCTCAGCCTGCCGCTCTACATCCTCACCGGTCTCGCGCGCCAGCGCCGGCTGCTGAGCCAGGAGGCGGCGATGAAGTACTTCCTGCTCGGCGCCTTCTCCTCCGGGTTCCTGGTCTACGGCCTCGCCATGGTCTACGGGTATGCCGGCTCGATGAGCTTCACCGCGATCGCCGCGGCCCATGGCCCGCACGCACTGCTCCTGCTCGGGATGGGGCTGATGGCGGTCGGGCTGCTCTTCAAGGTCGGCGCCGTGCCCTTCCACGGCTGGACGCCCGACGTCTACCAGGGCGCGCCCACACCGGTGACCGCCTGGATGAGCGCCGCCACCAAGATCGCCGCCTTCGGGGCGCTGCTGCGGCTGGTCTACATCGCCTTCGGCCACGAGGCGTCGTCGTGGCGCCCCACGCTGGGGATCATCGCGGTGATCACGATGCTGCTCGGCTCCGCCTTCGCCGTGGTGCAGAGCGACGTCAAGCGGATGCTCGGCTACTCCGCGGTCGCCCACACCGGGTTCCTGCTCACCGGCGCGGTCGGGCTCTCGACGGGCTCCTTCGGGGGGATCACCTCGACGCAGGCGGTGCTCTTCTACCTCACCTCGTACGCCGCGGCGACCGTCGGCGCCTTCGCGATCGCCTCCCTGGTGCGCGGACGTGGTGGCGCCGGCGGCGAGGCGGGGGCGCTGGCCCGGTGGGCCGGCCTGGGACGTCGCAGCCCGCTGGTGGCCGGCGCGTTCGCCGTACTGCTGCTGTCGATGGCCGGGATTCCGCTCACCGGCGGCTTCATCGGCAAATGGGCGGTCTTCTCGGTCGCGCTGGCCGCCGGCCAGTGGCCGGTCGTCGTGCTCGCGGTGGCGTCCTCGATCGTGGCGGTCTTCTTCTACGTCCGGGTGATCCTGGTGATGTTCTTCGCCGAGCCCGAGCTCGGCATCGAACAGGGGGAGGTGGCTCGGCCCTCGCTGCTGACCAGCGGCACCATCGCGGTGACCGTGGCGGCGACGTTCTTCCTGGGTGTCGTGCCGGACCCTGTTCTGCATCTGCTCGGCAATGCGGGATCATTCATCGGGTGAGCACCGAATCACTGGCCCTCCCGGTCTCCGACGCGGCCCTCGAATCCCGACTGCGGAGTCGGCTGGCGCTGGTCGAGAAGGCCCTGGCCGGCCACGTCCGGTCGCGGTCCCCCTTCGTCAGCGAGGCAGCCGCGCACCTGCTCGAGGCAGGTGGCAAGCGGTTCCGCCCGCTGCTGGTGCTGCTCTGCGCCGAGACCGGCTCCGACCCCGACGCGGACGACGTGCTCACCGCTGCCTGCGTCGTCGAGCTGACCCACCTCGCCTCGCTCTACCACGACGACGTGATGGACGACGCGCTCGTACGCCGCGGCGCCGACTCCGCCAACGCCCGGTGGGACAACCACATCGCGATCCTCACCGGCGACTTCCTCTTCGCCCGCTCCTCGGAGCTGACCGCCGAGCTCGGCCCGGAGGCCGTGCGGATCCAGTCGCAGACCTTCGCCCGCCTGGTCGAAGGTCAGATCCTGGAGGGACTGGCGCCCGAGCCCGGCGTCGACCCCGTCGCGCACCACCTCGACGTGGTTGACGGCAAGACCGGCGTACTCATCGCCACCTCGGCCCGCTACGGCGCCATGTTCGGCGGCGCGACCCCCGAGGTCGCCGAGGCGCTGACCAAGTACGGCGAGATGGTGGGCGTCGCGTTCCAGCTCTCCGACGACATCCTCGACATCGCCTCCGACTCCGAGGAGTCCGGCAAGACGCCCGGCACCGATCTGCGCGAGGGCGTGCCGACGCTGCCCGTACTCCTGGCCCGCCGCTCGACCGACCCCGCCGACGCCCGGCTGCTCGAGCTGCTCGACACCTCGCTGGCCGACGACGCCGATCTGGCCGAGTGTGTCGCCCTGCTTCGCGCCCACCCGGCGCTCGACGAGGCCCGTGCCTACGTCAGGCAGCAGGCCGAGGAGGCCAAGGCGCTCCTCGTCGCGCTCGCCCCCGGCCCGGTCCGCGACGCCCTGGAGGCGTTCGCCGACCTGGTGGCGGTGCGCTCGCGCTAGTGGGGTGCGGGGGATGACTCCGCTGCAGGTTCACCACGGTAAGCGGGTGACCTGTCGCTTGCCATGGTGCATGGACCCTGCGAAGCGGGGGTTGGGCCACTCACCATGGTGAACCTGCGGGCCGGCCGGCGTACGGCGGGGGATGACTCCGCTGCAGGTTCACCACGGTAAGCGGGTGACCTGTCGCCTGCCATGGTGCATGCACCCTGCGAGGCGGGGGTTCGACCACTCACCATGGTGAACCGACATCAGCGGGCAAGCACGCTCCCGCGACGGATAGGGTGACCCCGTGCGCGAGCGTCAGGGTCTCCTCCTCGGCGCGCTGGCCTACCTGCTCTGGGGGCTGTTCCCGCTCTACTGGCCACTGCTCGCCCCGGCCGGGGCGGTCGAGATCCTCGCGCATCGGATGATCTGGTCGCTCGTCATCATGGCGGTGGTCGTCGTGGTGGCCAAGCGGCTCCCGCAGCTCAGCGCGATCCTGCGCGACCGGCGCGTGTTCGGTCTGCTCGCGGTCGCCGCGGTGGCGGTGACGGTCAACTGGGGCAGCTACATCTGGGGTGTCAACCACGGTCGGACCGTCGAAGCGAGCCTGGGCTACTTCGTGAACCCACTGGTCACGATGTTGCTGGGTGTGATCTTCCTGCGCGAGCGGCTGCGTCGGATGCAGTGGGTCGCCGTCGGCATCGCCGTCGTTGCGGTCGTCGTCCTCGGCGTCGACTACGGCCGCCTGCCGTGGCTCGCGTTGGCGTTGGCGTTCTCGTTCGGCATCTACGGCCTGATGAAGAAGAAGGCCGGCGCCGGAGCGTTCGAGTCGCTGACGGTCGAGACCGCCCTGATGACCCCCTTCGCGCTGTTGTACGTCGTGTGGCTGGCCGCACACGGCACCGGCCACTTCACCAGCGACGGCGCCGGGCACACCCTGCTGTTCATCGGCTCAGGTGCCGTGACGAGCATCCCGCTGGTGCTCTTCGGCGCCGCGGCCACCCGGGTCACGATGGTGACGCTCGGACTGGTGCAGTACCTCGCCCCGATCATCCAGTTCGCGATCGGCGTCTTCGTCCAGCACGAGGCCATGAGCCCGGGCCGGTGGATCGGCTTCGTCATCGTGTGGATCGCGCTGGCCGTCTTCACCTACGAGGCGCTCGGCTATCGCCGTACTCAGCTCGCCGAGACGGCCCAGGCCACGGTCTGACGCCCGGCGCGATCGCCGTGCGACACGCCATCCGGCGGACGGCCTTGCACTCATCCGCATAAAGTGCATTAGACTGCACGACATTGCCGACATACTCTGCTTACTAGACAGAGTGGACATCGAAGGATGAAGACATGATGAATCTCAAGGTCACCGCCGCGCTGATCGCGGTGGGGGTGCTGGCCTTGTCCGGGTGCGGCGCGAGCGCCAGCGGTGGCGGCAGCCACACGCTGAACATCGTCGGCTTCTCCACCATGGAGCAGCCCAACGACAAGGTGTTCCCCGCGTTCCAGGCCACTGCCGCGGGCAAGGGCTGGAACCTCCTGGGCTCGTACGGCGCCTCCGGCAGCCAGCGCGACGCAGTGCTCAACGGCCAGCCGGCCGACGAGGTCCACCTCTCACTCGAGCCGGACGTCGCCAAGCTGGTCTCGGCAGGCAAGGTCGCGAAGAGCTGGGACCAGAACGCCACACATGGCATCTGCACCAACACGGTCGTCGTGTTCGGCGTGCAGAAGGGCAACCCCAAGCACATCGAGACGTGGGACGACCTGCTCAAGCCGGGCGTGCAGATCGTGACGCCGGACCCGGGCTCGTCCGGCTCGGCCAAGTGGAACCTGCTGGCGGCGTACGGCGCCTATCTGCAGGAGACCGGCAGCCCCGCGGGCGCCGAGGCCGACATGAAGAAGTTCCTGGCCAACGTCGTCTCCTGGCCGTCGTCGGGCCGTGACGCCACCACGATGTTCGAGGGCGGCACCGGTGACGTCGTGCTCTCCTACGAGAACGAGATGATCCTGGCCCGTGCGTCCGGCCAGAGCATCGACTACGTCGACCCGTCGACCACCCTGCTGATCGAGAACCCGTGCGCCGTCACCGTCGGCGCCCCCCAGCAGGCGACCGACTTCCTGAACTACCAGAAGTCGACCGCCGGCCAGAAGATCTACGTCAGCACGGGCTTCCGTCCGCTGCCGAGCGTCAACGTCGGCACTGTCTCCGTGCCCGGCGCGATGAACCCGAGCAACCCGTTCCCGGCGATCCAGCACCTGGAGACGATCGACAAGACCTTCGGTGGCTGGGCGCAGGCCGACCCGAAGTACTTCGACCCGACCAACGGCATCCTGACCAAGCTCAAGGCGGAAGCGGGTCAGTGACCGCCACCACCTTCGTGGAGGGCCGGCCGTCGCGTCAGCGTCGGTCGGCCCGGTCTGCTCTGAGAAGACGCTCAGGGCGGGCTCTGACCCCCGGCGCCGGGCTCGGTCTCGGCGTCGGCATGATCTGGTTCAGCCTGCTGGTCCTGATCCCGCTCGCCGCCATCCTCGTCAAGGCCGGGGGAGGCGGGCTGTCGACGTTCGTCCAGGTGATCGACGAGAGCGAGACGCGCGCCGCGCTGCTGTTGACGATCAAGGTCTCGGCGCTCATCACCCTGCTCAACATCGTGCTCGGCACGGTGATCGCATGGGAGCTGGTGCGTGACCGGCCCGAGACCGGCCCCGCGGCCGGTGGCCCGATCGTCCGGGCCGGCGAGTGGGTGTGGAGCAGGTTGCGCGTCGTGATCGACGTCGTGATCGACGTGCCGTTCGCCCTGCCCACGATCGTGGCCGGGCTGGTGCTGCTCTCGCTCTACGGCCCGCACAGCCCCCTCGGACTGCACTGGGCGCCCACGACGCAGAAGGCCATCTACGTCGCGATCGCCTTCGTGACGCTGCCCTTCGTCGTACGGACGGTGCAGCCGGTGCTCGAGGAACTCGACACCGACGTCGAGGATGCCGCCGCCTCACTCGGCGCGAGCCGGTTCACGGTGCTGCGGCGCGTCGTCCTGCCGGCGCTGATGCCGGCGATCTTCGCGGGCGCGTCGCTCTCGTTCGCCCGCGGGCTCTCGGAGTACGGGTCGCTGGTGCTGCTCTCCTCGAACAGCCCGCACAAGACCGAGACCGTCTCGGTGCGCCTGTTCGCGTTCATCGAGCAGAGCAACACCGCCGCGGCTGCGGCGGTCGCGACCATCCTGCTGGCGGTGGCGCTGCTGGCGATCATCGCGCTCGACGTGGTCCAGAGGCGGGTGGCTCGTCGTGGCTAGTCGTGCTGTCGGCTCCCGCAGCCTTGCCCTGAGCTGGACGCTGCGGCTGCTCGTGATCGCCTACCTGGTGCTGCTGGTGCTGTGGCCCAGCTCGTACGTCGTGCGCAACACCTTCCACGACGGGTTCTCGACCCTGCAGCAGACGCTGCAGGACCCGGACGTGATCAGCGCGCTGAAGGTCAGCGCCGAGGTCGCCGTGACCGCGGTGATCATCAACCTGATCTTCGGCGTGGGCTTCTCGCTGCTGCTGGTGCGCTACGACTTCCCGGGCAAGCGGGTGCTCTCCGCGCTGATCGACCTGCCGCTCTCGGTCTCACCGGTCGTGGTCGGCCTGGCGCTGATGCTGGTCTACAGCCCGGCGTACGGATGGTTCGGACACCCGCTCGAGGGCGCCGGCATCATGATCGTCTTCGCGCTGCCGGGCATGATCCTGGCGACCTGCTTCGTGACCGTCCCGCTGATCGTGCGGGAGGTCGTGCCGGTGCTCGAGGAGCTCGGCGACGACCAGGAGCAGGCGGCCCGGTCGCTGGGCGCCAACACGTTCCAGACGCTGCGGCGGATCACGCTGCCCGGCATCCGCTGGGCACTGGTGTACGGCGTCGTGCTGGCACTCGCGCGAGGGCTCGGCGAGTTCGGTGCCGTCAAGGTGGTCTCAACCCGCATCGCCGGGCAGTCGATGACCGCCACCACGCTGGTCGAGGCTCGCACCCAGTTCGAGCCGCAGACGGCGTACACCGTCTCTTTCCTGCTGGCGTTCGCCGGCGTCCTGTGCCTGGTCGTGGTCGCTCTGCTGCGCCACCACGCACACCGTTCCTTGGAGGGTCAGAAGTGAGCATCGAGGTTTCAGGAGTCTCGAAGCGGTACGGCGACTTCGTCGCGCTCGACGACATCAACGTCTCGCTGCCGACCGGGCAGCTGACGGCTCTGTTGGGGCCGTCCGGCGGCGGCAAGTCGACGCTGCTGCGCATCATCGCGGGGCTGGAGTCGGCCGATGTCGGCACCGTGTCGATCGAGGGTGCCGAGGCGACGCACCTGCCGCCGCAGAAGCGGAACGTCGGCTTCGTCTTCCAGCACTACGCGGTCTTCAAGCACATGACGGTGGCGAAGAACGTCGCCTTCGGCCTGGAGATCCGCAAGCGGCCGAAGCCCGAGATCAAGCGCCGGGTGAGCGAGCTGCTCGAGCTCGTCCACCTCTCGCAGTTCGCCGACCGGCTGCCCGCGCAGCTCTCCGGGGGCCAGCGCCAGCGGATGGCCCTGGCGCGGGCGCTCGCGGTGGAGCCGAGCGTGCTGCTGCTCGACGAGCCGTTCGGTGCGCTCGACGCCAAGGTCCGCAAGGAGCTGCGCGACTGGCTGCGGCGCCTCCACGACGAGGTGCACGTGACGACCGTCTTCGTCACCCACGACCAGGAGGAGGCGCTCGAGGTCGCCGACGAGATCGTCGTGATCAACCAGGGCCGTGTCGAGCAGGTCGGTTCGCCCGACCAGCTCTACGACGAGCCGGCCAACGACTTCGTGATGTCGTTCCTCGGCGATGTCACCACGCTGAGCGGCCAGTTGGTGCGGCCGCACGACATCGAGATCACCTCATTGCCGTCCGGGCCGGGATCGGTCGAGGGGACGGTGTCGCGGATCGTGCGCGTCGGCTTCGAGACGCGCGTGACCGTGCTGACCGACAACGGCGAGGTCGTGCTGGTGGAGATGACACGCACCAACGCGACCCGTCTGGGGCTGACCGAGGGCACCGCGGTCTTCCTCACGCCGATGGTGGGAGCCGCCAGCGTCGGGGCCGCGACCGTGGGGGCCGCGCCGGTGCAGAAGCTGCGCGCCCTGTGATGTGACCGCCCTGCCGGTCGCCGTGTCACGGCGGCCGGCGGGCCGGCTCAGTGCGGTTGCCAGGCTTCCTCGTGCGCCGTGCGCGTGGTGACCTCGTCGGGGAGCTTCCGGGCGGCGAGCTGCTCGATGGAGACCTGCTCGAAGACCTCGCGCAGCGAGTCGCGGGCGGCGATCCAGACGTGCTGGAGGACGTCGGCCCGGTCGTTGTAGGTAACCGCCTCCGGCCGCAGCCCGTAGACCGAGACAAGGGGACCGTCGACCGCGCGGATGACATCGGCGACCGAGACCTCCGAAGCGCTGCGGGCCATCCGCCAGCCGCCGGACTGCCCACGCTGGGAGATCACCACGCCGGCCTTGCGCAGGTCGGCCAGGATCGCCTGGAGGAAGCCGTGCGGGATGTCCTGGGCACGGCCGAGCTCCTCGGCGCTCACGGCCTTCCCGTCGGTGCGGGCGGCCATCTCGATGAGCGCGCGCAGGGCGTAGTCGGACTTCGCTGAAACTCGCACAGGGCGATTCTTTCAGATGAGTCGATCAGATTGCTCGATCTAGTGGGATCGGGCGACGATTCCGTGAATATCGCCCGCCGCCCGCCGCCCGCCGCCCGCCGCCCGCCGCCCGCCGCC
>Ga0131853_10002886_pt1 | contig 30829 bp, 13 predicted proteins | sample TergutLab28metaG_FD_92764 | JGI IMG/M metagenome (GOLD analysis project Ga0131853, IMG submission 92764) | Labiotermes labralis P1 segment gut microbial communities from Petit-Saut dam, French Guiana - Lab288 P1 (version 2) (version 2) | ecosystem: Host-associated > Arthropoda: Insects >... | reverse complement strand
GAGCAAACAGTTCGACATCCAAATAAACTGAGCCAACATTTGTCACCTATTCATCGAGATCGTTGTTACATTTAACGTGTATAACTTGAATGGAAATGAGATGTTTAAAATTAATTTTATAAATCGAATTATTAAACCTTAAAAATGTCAAGCATTGTTATGTTAAAAAGGGCTCACTGCTGCAATAAAGCTGCGACACAAGGTCTGGATCAATCCAGGACCCTCCGCATCACTGAATCTTTACAATGGAATGTACTCTATTGAGGATACTCGGTGAACCATGCACATGAAACAATGTATTATACACCATTTGTACCATTTGTCATGAAGCATAACTAAATGTTTAATAAAACTACGCACTTACGTATGTTAGGGAGCATGATTATAGTAATTCGAAGCATTTCAGTCAGAAAATTGGTGCGTGTATATACTCCTGGACGTCTGATGGAAAATTGAAGGCATATCAGGAAAGGGACGGTGACCTACATGTCTTCCTTACCCTCTTGATATGAATGGGTTGTCAGAAAGTACAAAAGAAATAACGGGGATCTGGGCTACTGTAATGGAATTGAATAATCCGCACAAAGTGTGGGTAGTTTGTGATAAAAAATACTTACTTTACGGAACGCAGTCTCCTAAAGAGTAGCAATAACAATGAAATTTCCTGCAGGCCTACTTCGAAGTAGCACGTGCAGAAAGAAACTGCGCTGTTGTAATTTACAAATTTGCTTTTTAATTCCTGTACAAGATTTGTTTAATTTTAGACAGATGGCAGGATGTGTTAATTCGTTGATTATAAACCCCACAATATCTAAGAGAAGATGACAATTATACAACTTTCAAAGAGACGTAAATTGTGTATAAGATAGGAAGCTTTAAAACGCACAAAATAAGAAATAAACAATGTCAAAACAGAAGTGCAAACGAAAATATATAAACTTAGGAAAGACCTATTACTATTACTGAAAGAAAAGTATGACAATAAAGTTTTGAATTATAAAATAATGTGAGACACCAACTTGATGCAACGAGGTAATTTTATTGATTTTTATAGCTCTACATGTTTCGGGCGCATACGTCCATCATCAGTAGCATTAGATGTTGAGTTGCAGCATATGGTTTTCCGAGTTTGTGGATGGATGGTGGTCTTGAGAGCCGCTGCGTAGGTCGTGTGTACGGTGCGGATGGTGCCGTGCACCGTCCGCACCATACACACGACCTACGCAGCGGCTCTCAAGACCACCACCCATCCACAAACGCGGTGCAGAAAACCATATGCTGCAACTCAAAATCTAATGCTCCTGATGATGGGCGTATGCGCCCGAAACATGTGGAGCTAAGAATACAGCAATAAAATTACCTTGTTGCATCAAGTTGGCATTTCACATTATTTAATGAGGAAGATGCACGGTCAGACAACCCTCATATTTTTTAATTATATTTTACCAGCAAAAATACTGAAGTTCCTGAAGTCGTCTCAAAAATAATCTTAATGTCTTCACGGTCAGTTACATCTTTTTACAGCAGGTTTCGATCGATACTGGCCATTATCCGGTAATACCTAGTACAAAATGAAAGGTATTACCTGATAACGAACAGCCCACGTCGAAGCAATGGGTGATACAATGTGAAGAACTATATTTTGTGCCGATTACAGAAACGTTAGAAAATTCTTTGGAAATTTTTTCACACAGCGCAACTAGATGTCACCAAGGAATTCCGCAAAATATGTTCTTGTTGTAAGACTGCTAGAGGCGTTCAGTCGCAGTCTGCCGAGGATCAGTTTGGATGAGACAAGAAAATCACAACACATTTCGGTGGCAGCAACTAATTGAAATTTAACCACTTTCAAGGCGGCGAAGAGAATAAAAAGAATTATAATTAGAGGAAAAAATTAAGCGGGCTTGAAATGGTCTGAAATAACATGAGGAGGACTGCGAAGATACCATCTGCGGTAATTATGATGAATTTCCCGGTTACGAAAATTCCATTAACGTGAAAAATGGAGAAAGAAATAAGCCTTACATTATTGTAGAACATGTTGCTTACTTTAAAAATGAGAAGAAGGCATTGCAAGCAAGATAGAAAGACCACAGATACACTCTACATTTAATTACATAATCTCTTCTTCGTCTAAAAGTATCCGGTCTTTTGAAGCTTTTCGTATCTACTCTCACGTATTCTGTACTTAAGATTTGTTAGTTACCGGATATACACAGTTTAAATCGCGGAAGGAACAAGCATTATGAAAATTATGAAAAGGAGTACAGAGAAAGAAAACAAGTTCCATACCTGTCGGGTGTTACGTTGACGTCATATTGATATCAGTCAAAAATAAGAATTTTAAATATGGGGTAATAAATAATAATCAAATGAGCGCAACAATTACAGACTTATATAAACAGACATGGAATTTGAGTTTTATTAACAAGGAGATAAAACATAAATTGCCAATCACGTCACAAGGCTCCAACTTCTTACAATCAAAAGTTAACCACAGTTTCTCAAATAACACTGTGAAAATTATAACGACCAAGCTCTGTGTTACACATGGAAGTACGTGGCTGAGACATGGCTGCTATATATCGACATACCCCTAGTGTTAACCCAGCGGTGACGTCACTCACAAACGAAGCAGTAATGTAACCTTGAAAATCGTAGGCTGTGACATGACCGGATATTTACTTTTGAACGTAGCAAGTGTATTATGTGAGGTACAACAGAGTGTTTGCGTCTTTTAAGCATTGCAATGAATGTCAAGGCACAACGAGTAGAACTACTGCTGCATACAGGGCTCAAGCCTCAGTTTGGATACCGCTTATTGAGGTTGAGGCTTTAGGTGTTACTGCTCGGTATATCCAAGCTTATACCGAGACTGGACCAACACTGTTTCTTTCTATGTCTTTTCTAATTCATTGTTCACTACCATCCTGTCACGTGACACAAATAATCTGACCAATCGACAGCGTCTTTACACAAATCACAAATTATTTAAAGAATACACAACACTAAAAAATTATCAAGACAATAAATCGAATGTAAATTAATACGTCTAACACAATGTAAAATAATTTTATAAGCCACTGAAGGAAAACTGCAGGCGGGATTCAGTAATAAAAAAACCCCTACTTCGACAAGGACACACAGGGCGAATACTTGATGAAGAAAGACCCAGGATCAGACAGGAGTCGGCATAGTGACTAGGCTACAGACTGGACGATATAGGATTCAAATGCCGGCAACAAAAAAAAATTTTTTCTCTTCTTCGATAAAAGTCTAGTCCGACTCTGGGGCCCATCCAGCTTCCTCTTCAATGGGGAACGGTGTTAAAGCGTCCGCGGTGTGAATTCGACGAATCACCTCCATCTAGTGTCGAGTTTAAGAATGAGTGGGGCTGTACCTCCACTCCCCTAAAGGCCTTCATGGCATGGACTGGAAAACCTAAGATTTAATTATTAGTGTCCGGCGGATAGATCGCATTAACTTTCTGGAGGAAGGACTACTCTTAAAAATAAATTATTCAAACCGCTACCAAAATATCGCTATTGGCATTTGAATATCAGGTATTGAGGCATTTAAATATGCCATCATTCTGGATACAAGTATTTCCGTTAATATTTTAATTGGTAATATTATGGACCACAAAACAGCTACAAGAATCACTACAATGCAGTGTTCGGTGGAAATCTACTGCAACAAGTAAATTTTAACACCAGAGTACCTCTGTTAACAAGACACGATTGTACTTTTAACAACTTTTGTACCCAGCGATTGGTTTTTATAACAATGATACTGCAGAGGTTAGGAGAAACTAGTAGATATGCACGTAACACACATCTTCCCAACACATTAAACACGTGTTGCCTGTAATAAGAATGCACACCCTACCCAACAAATTCGCCCCTATATTCAGTTGCAATAGCCCCAACCCACTAACCCAAGTCTTTTTTGTACAGTGGTTTACTGAAGTGGATTTGTGGAAGAGACAAAGGGGGACCAAAAATATATTGGGATGGGGGCACTCACAATCATTTTGGAGGAAAGGGGTTATAAGGATTATAAACATATTCATATACACAATATTCTGATCATAATACGGACGCATAGAGCCAACTGGTTATTGCTCACATTCTTTTGTTCGCTGTCCAGTACAAACCCTGTTTTCATCTTGCCCGGATTTTTGTCCCCCCCCCCTTTTTTTAATCCTCCCATTTTCCCATTCATCTTTATGATTTTTTTAATGTCTTTATTAGCGAATGTATTCCTGTCTTCTTTTTACTTGATTCTGTATTTACATCGACATACAACGTAGTTTAGCTAACTAGAGCTCAGGTCTGATTAAAAGGGTGCTGTACCTACAGCCTAGTTACGTACACAGACACACCGATTCCTCGCACAACGATCGTCGTCATGCTCACCCGGTACAGATGACAGTCCCATAACAATAAAAAAAAATTAATAAGATTTATTATTGTCCAGCACTAAATGATGTAACAGTTATTTCTTTTGTGCTAAAAGACGCTGCGTTATCAGTCGTGGTCCCTTTTAACAATCTGAAAGCCTTATGCTTCACCTTTAACGCTACACTTCTTTCCAAAAGGAAAGGATTTGAAAAAATAAAATAAAATACTAGATTTGAAGTTATCAGCACTACATAAACGAATGCTATTGTACTCCAGTATAAAACGCCTTGTAGGCTGGTTGGTAGTCCCAAATTTTCGGACGAAGTTGTTGCCTCCATCATCACGACGGAAAATGTGGCATTTAACTCCGTAACATAGATAGGTCTCCGTCATAGTACACGGCGTCATATGCCAGAAAACTAATATTTATAAAAATATTCCGTATTTTTTAAATTATTTTTGAGTTGCCTCATTATGTTGTGAGTGTCTAAGCCTGTACAGCGACAAATGGTAGGTTGCGTGATTGTGGAAGGTGAATGAATGATTTTTTCAACGAGTTAAAACCTAGATAATTCCAGCATATATAATTTCTGTAATAGGGTACCTTTGTAGCTCGTATTTTAAAATTATAGTATTTCGTTATTTATTATTTATTTTGGGCTTCCTGTGGATTGCCAAATGTACAGCAATATTTCTAAAATTAGTGCAAATATTTCGTTGCAACAAACTTCATTCAGAGTATGCTTAGTATGGTGCGTAACGGTCATGTTCGCTTATCAAAAATTAAAAATTAATCATAATTATGTCCAAAAATTTAATTTTTACGAAACGGAAAACAGACCATTTCTGTACTACAATTAATACCGTACAGGGAAAAATCAATGTTTATTGTGAGGATAATACATAACCACAACGTAACACCAACACACTTCGTACCAGAGCAGCACAACCCATGAAATAACTCAACAAATTAGTTGCATGCTCCTGAGGATGGATGTATTAACATCCGAAACATGTTGAGCATTAAATATTGAAATAAAAAAGCAAGTGACATCAAGTTGATCTCTATTTATTCAATTATCAAGATGATGCACGGTCCAATAAACATAAGATTCTACAATACTTCGTATTATATAGCAAAGAATGACTACATCACGACAAACAATAATTCAAGTTTTCAGCGATACTAACGTTATTGCATACTGGTAAATAGTTACCGACGTTTCGAGTTGTTGTGCTGCTTTTATCGCTTGGGATAATCGGTCAAAGCATATTATACTGCTTGTCTCTGAAGACGAACAAACTACAATAATTCCAACATTTCGGTGACTCTTTACCAGTCGACATGGCGTAACATCCAATAACGCTTGAAACTTCAGAGATACGGCTGTGAGAACCTCAAATATCGCAATAAATTGTGAATTAGAAACAGCGAGGGAGAAGACATCTTGGTTTGACTTAGATTACCATTTCGACATTTACATGGACGTACAGAAGAAAACCACGAGGTAACACAAGTGACCCGGAGACTTTCCTGTCACCTTCCATTTACGGGACAGAACCATTACACCTGAAGGCAGCTGGATTGGCATTAGCCCATAACACGCACTATGATAACTACTCCACTATAGTGTGTGCATAAACGGGAGTAGTAGTGACTACCACCTACAACAACATACCGTGTGTTGACCTGTGACTATTTGGTAGATGGTAAGAACTAAGCCCATTGTACAGATGTGACCAAGATTTTTATTTTCACCGTGGTCTCAGGGCACAAAACACACAGATTTTTGAAGCACAAACCTGTCTTCATATTCAGGTGGAAAGATAAGAACGACTGTGAAGAGCCCAGTAGAAGCAGGTTATCGATCACTGCTGGCCCAATCTTTTACTTTCGGTCTTCTTGTTACTTTACAATAAAATATCAACTATACATAACAATCTATCAAAGACGCCAATGATTATAGTACTGAAGCATTATATACCATTTCTTGCTGGAAGCAAAAAGCATGCCTTATTGTATCAAGCCGGCGTAATTTCATATAGCAGAATGTAGATTATATTGCACGAGACGCTAAAGATAACTTTGTGCAATCTCAGAGCATAGTCATATTACCTACTGTCTTTGTGCACTGAAAATGACCTTCGACACACACACCGTGTTTAGCAGCATATTGCGAAGACAAACACACAGCAGTTTAGCTTTATGTGCGTTAATACTTAGATCAAACATTTTGAGAAGAATATAGTAAACGTGCACCTTCATGTTCGGAATAATTTTCATTACTCTTCCGTCTACTGTTCTGTTGCCAGTTCTTATAAAAAAGTGTCAAACACTGTAGAATTTTCAAAATTCTTCTACCTTGCTATCTCTAAAGACAAGGAAATTTAAAGAGGAAAGGGTTGCACATTTTAAGGTTCATTCTGTAGCCATGTACTGTACATTACACAGTTAATTAAGCTGGAAATGAAACGATGCCAACATGGAGGTGGTTTCACCTTATTTAGCACCATTGATCTTAGTCACTTCCTTATTGTGAGTGATTATAAAATTTAATTCTAAATAAAAAATCAATAATTTATGTGAAATTAGACAATATTTGAAATGCCTCTAGGGGGTTTTAACGGTTCTTTTATCATTATAGACGGTATTATTAACGGTTCAAAATTTAAACCTTACTATAAAATTATTTATTTATTAACCTTTTAGCGCCGGAATTATTTTTTTGATTTTAGCACACCCTGTATATAAAATGTGAATAACGCAGGAACCAAATACGTTAAAATTATGAAACAAACTGCATTTTGAAGAGAAAAAACTGAGAGTATATACCATGTTTAAAATATTCAGTACCTATATTTGTTGAATAAATATAAAAAATGCAACTTTAGAGGTTAGCTGTGCGGTACGACCACTATAGTTGACATTAGGCGTCAAAAAGTTAATCTTATCTTCCATAATATAACCCTCTTGTAACTACTGGAAGTACAGTAGTGCCCCAGAATACACATATATATATATATATATCTGTGTACTATAAGTTTACAGCGATTCGTCGAACTCGTCGATTTAGATTATGAAGAAATAAAATAGTTCGCAGGTACCAAATGGTACCAAATAACATACTGCAACGACTTAAACTATACTCACTTGAACACAGCACTCTTTTCTGACCTGGCACCGCTGACAGAATTACTAGGTCCTTGTCTGTAAACGAGCCTTGGCACGCAATTTCCCTCTATCTAAAGGAAGATGCGCCTGTGCTTCTGTGTGCAAACAATTGTTGTGCTGCGAGGCAATATAGTAAGAACACGCTGTAAAGCTGCTAGTGGCCACTCAGTCTTTGTATTATTTTATGAATGTGTGGTTGTATACGTTTACAAATTCATAACATTTCAGACGTGGTAATTAAACCCTGAAGACATTTTCTTTTTAAGACAACCTTAAAAGGCCAAGGCCAGAAAAAAGCGATACTCTGCTTCGGTACTGGTACTGGTACCGGTACTGGTACCGGTACTGGTATTGGTACATGTCCAACCACATACGTTGGCTATGTGCCTTATAATACAACCGACCGACTTCAACATGCAATGAAATGGCATTCCCCAAATCAAATGTACGCCATATGCAGAAGGGAAACTTTGTTTGATGTCTTGTATTGAAGGAAAACCTTGTTTGATGGGAGGCACGGATCTGACCAGCTTCTGTTCCATTAGTGGTTTCGGAACAATGTCATACGGTAGACGGAACGAAATGTAATTTCTGCTGTGAGTGACTTCTTGCGTGGTAAGGGCTCTATTGAACCGAGACACAGAGAGGACACGGTCTGTACACCGGGACACTGCGCCGCTCGCACGCCAGCACGCGCACACACACACACACACACACACAGAGCATCAATATTATTTCTATGCGAATATAACAGGTTTAAGATTTTCTTCGGTGTTCATATTAACATAAGAATGGCGCTGGATAGAAAATTTCGTAGCGACAAGAAGTCATTTATCGGGTTACATATTTTTACAACTTCTTAAATACTGAATTATACTGAGCATCAAATATTGTACTTCGCCCTTACGTGATGTACAAAAGGCCATCCTCTTATTCTAATCATAACCACCACCACCGCCGCAGCCACCGCCACCGCCACTGTCACCGCCACCGCCACCGCCACCACCACCGCCACCACAACCACCACCACCACAGTCGTCGTCGTCGCCGTCGTCGTCATCGTCATCATAATCATCATCATCATCATCATGTCTAAACCGTTCCGCTCCAAAAGTACTATTTAAAAGAATTAATAATTTCTTCAAGTGCATTCCGCACAGCACTTGAAGAAAATTTTCCATTAATTGCTTAGTATCTAAATTAGTGCAAGCGATCTTGTACTGTACATACTCACGGCCAACACACATTAAATGATAGCAGGTAACAGCCAAAATTATCGATATGCTATAATTCCCTCAAATCTTCTCTATGTGCATCAAGTCACAAAACCGCCAACTTCCTTTGTGTCCTTGTGTCACTGTTACCTTAAGAGTGACCATATAATTTGTTTAAAATGAAGTTAAATGTAGTAATCATTTACATCAAAATGCCAAATAGCTCTTAATGTGTCAAGTCATTAACATGTATTTTCCTTGACCGTCACAATAAAAAAATTAAAAATAAAAATCATATTAGGCAACCACGCCGACAAATTCCAAATCATTCGTTTCATCATCAGGGATTATACACAATACTTAAGAGTTTATAGTTTAAAATAAGTGTAAAATTATTTCGAAGATTCATCAGGATATTGGCACATCTTGTTCCTATAAAAGGCTTTTCTTATGTACGAATTAAAATCATTAGAAAATCAAAAGACATATTATATCCAGAGCAGTCTAAATTGCTAATTAGACATTTATTTATAAAGTAACGACTTTTCTGTGCTGTTTACTACGTGCAGCTATTGTAGTTACAAGTTGACTTCTTTTTGATTACTTTTTAGTCGCCATGTACGACTAATACTCTGACAATCAGATCTAAGTAGGTGAATTAACAGTGACAAATACATACAGGAAATAATCAAAATATGCAAATGAAATGCAATCAGTAAGTAACGACCACAGATCCATATCGTCTACGTGACGGGAGTGACTTGACATATCCGTACTAATAGTAAAAATAATGTAATGATTTTAAAAATCAAAGTTAATTTATCAAATTTGTTGTTTACCACATAGGGAGATTAGAAGTACAGCTGAACTCTTTCTTAATCTCGGCACTAGATGTGAGTGACCAGCTTCATGACCCGGCCGCTTTAATCCAGGAAAAAGAACCCCCGAGAGCCAACGAAATGAGGAGGGCCACCCTCCTGATTAGACTGTCCTGCCTTCCTAATTTTATAAGCAAAGTTTGAAGTTTTGACTTGAATTTAACATGACAGTACTTCCTTGTTGGATCTCACAGCAATTTTACTGGGCTGTAGATTAGACAAGGGTTTTCTGCACAAAGCAAAACTGGCTGCATAACGTTTACAGGGGAGGCGGCAGTAGATGGCGGTAGTGGTGTTGGAGCAACTGTCACTGACAACACCAACCCCTAACTAATGACCAGGCGATAATATAACACAGCCATTGAGCCTGTGACTCTACAGGGCTTCTCATAAGTGAGCTGCCTCGAGATCCGACCATGTGTCACTTCGATGTAGCGTTTCGCTGTTACAAAACATTGCTTCTGTCTCTATTGTAATAGCTAGCTTAAAATTCCATAAATTGGTATCACATGGTACAACTGCACGAAGCCGTCTAACAAACCCGAGCGTACAGAGACTTTTATTTCAAAATAATTTAATATCCTTGGTTCGCAAAGTGGCAGGCTCTTGTGAGCAAAGAAAAAGACCACCTAGTTTTGTAAAAGAAAGGTAACGTTCTGACCACCTGCGCAACCATCGATTTCACAAGCAACAATCTAAAATACTAAGAAAGTTGTAATTGAAATAAAAGCAGACAAAACTAGTAAATTCATGTCTCAACAACTGATTTCATAAAAGAATCATAGGTGTAGACAAATGTGTAGGAAATGTCCAAAATTTCTTACGTTACTGAGTGACAAAGAGTGAAAATTACATTCACGAGAACATTTAGATTATACTCGGGAGAGGCTCACTACCGTTCAGTTCAGTACCTCTTTAGTATCTCCATATTCTCATTTGGAACTATAGTAAGGTTACGGGGCTCCCATGATTCGATACGGTGCAAAAATGGCCTGTCCTAATCAAGGCCTAGGTGCATCGGGGCTAAGAGGTCCCGAACCCAAATGCAAATCAATCAATCAATCTCCATATTCTATCAAAGAAGTGGTCACGGTTGGTTGAGCCACTGCGCTACAAGATGGAATGTCGCGGGTTCGTTTCTCGATCGTGTCACTTGAATTTTTCATTGACATAATTCTTCCGGCCGCACTAGGACCTGAGTTCGACTCAGCCGCTAACAGAAATGAGTACCAGGAATATTTCCTGTCGGTAAAGGCGGCCGGTATGTATGGCTGACAACATTACCATCTTCATTTGTCGACTGTCTTGAAATATGAGAGCCTCAAGCTCCTGGAACCCTCAGGGCCTGTCCAGGGATTGTTTACCTTCATCTATCAAAGAAAATAAAAAATAAAATAAACAAACATGTGAGCTGAAATTGGTTTCCGTAAATTTGAACATTTTTCTCTTGTCTTAAGGTGGGAACAGAGACAATAAGTTCGAGGAACTGCATACTATTTCAAAGACCATAGTTTTTTGTGCTAGCAACATCTATCGACATAGGAATTATTTAATTTGCATTCAGCAGTTCTCATAACCTATGGAAAAGCATTTGAAACAAAAGATGCAGCTGAAGATTCGAATCTTTTTGGACAAATTTGCCAGCCGACACGACTTCACTCCAGTAATACCGGCGTGAGCATTGCAAATATTAGATTATCTAAACCTTCGTACATTTCACTATGTAGTTTCAGCGATTCTTTGAAAAACAAACGGCTTTCCGGGTAACCCATAATGTTCGATCATGAAGCTGGGATAATTAAAGGCCAATACTGCGAACATTAAAATCTTCAGTTAACTTTTGATTAAACCCCTCAAAACCAAATTTAACCGAAAATCTTTGCATAAGTTCGGAACTTAAACAAGTCCTGAGAAGAATGTAAACAATCTCCCTAACAAGCAGTTTGTTTTCTGAATTCCGAAACAGAAAACGTACAAACAGTTAATAGTGGGATCGGGAATCAGTTTTCTTACATTACATTTGTACTTCCATCCATAAGGAATATGTAAAATGTTAACACACAGATCACAGAACAATAAATAGAACACTGATCGACGTGACAGCCAGGCAGCACTCCTGCTGCAACATACTCCTGTCGGTGTACCTGTACGGAGAGGAATCCTTATTGAGAGATTGAGCATCATTCAGTTGCTCAAACATTTGCCTTCCTTTTATGGTTTCGGAAAGTTCACAACTGTGCTCAAAACAGCCCAACAATGGATTCTCTCCTGAACCAGCTGAAGCCAGTCCACGTTGTGAAACAATCCCACTTTCAGGTACACTCTTTTAATACACTAAAAATTTATCGGTACATGCGAACATTAATATAAAATTTCACAGAACCGAAGAAAATTTATAACAGAGAAACTGATAATCCAACAACAAAAGCGAACAGCAGCAACTTGACAGGAACTATAAGCACGCACTTTGTCTATTTCCATGCGCGTTTAATCATAAGGAATTTTATAATTCTCCAGTGTTTTGAAAGAAAAGTACTGACAGTGTGTGATTTAAAGCTTTTTCCGCTGCTCCTCTGGTTTATTACGTTGCTAGTAGTGGTAATTTCGTACCGACGTTTCGGGACAAACTATCGGATATATCATCCTCATGTTAACTTAGAAACAGAAATAGTTTCACAAGTGAAAACGATTGTATGAATATTTTTGACATCATAAACAACTATATCTTATGTTAAAGAGAGATTTTTTTTAAATTCATACAGCATTGCTTATTAATTAAAACAACTGCACACCGTTACATGTGCAAGACAAGGCTAATGACTTTAACAACTCAAAAACACAACAAAATTAAACATTGAAAAGCAAACAAAACTCGCTTTATGTCTGATATCCCAATGACGTCAGCATGCCTGAAGTCTAGAAAGTTACATCGAAAGCTTGTATTAAATCTGACAGGGCAGTGTCACAGCTGAGGGACAGCAAACTTGACGAGAATGGCGAAATGATGAATATCTTAAACAATTACTTGAAAATGTTCATAACATTTTAAAATTAAGAGGAAGAACGGACGATACAGGTCAGGCACAGGTCTGAAACAGAAAGTAATTCAGACTGCTCATTTGCAGTCACAAGCATGCCTACGGAATATTTTACGTTTCTGTTTAATCGTACTGCTCAGATATCGGTGAGTGCTGTAGGAAATTCGTGCCGCAACTTTTCTATCCTCACTCTCTCAGTTGCGCTCCGTAGAATATTCTCCTGTGGTACACTAAGCACTACCCTAAGCACGGAAACCCTAAGGGAATGTTAAGGTTTTTAAGGGTTGTAAAAGAATGGAAAAAAGCAGGAAGTACAAAAAAGGGGAGGCCGCTGATAAATTTACCGAAAAAAAATCTGCATGTAGAATTACCTTTGGGAACACAACTACCCTCATTTTCAAATTTAATAATTGTCCAACAAGATACAGCTGTATTCAGTTTATTATATTTCTGTAGGCAGCTCTACATGTTTCGTGTGTTGACAACCAACATCAGGAGCTCGTACAACTGTAATTCAGCTTCTGGCACTGGTCAACCAGGTCTACTACCATCAGATCTTCAACTCAACAAACGAGAGCAGGTGGTAGTAGACCCGGTTGACCAGTGCCAGAAGCTGTAATTACGGTTGTACGAGCTCCTAGTGTTTGTTGTCAACACACGAAACATGTAGAGCTGCCTACAGAAATATAATAAACTGAATACAGCTGCATCTTGTTGGAAAATTATTAAATTTGGTTACGATGCACGGACCCATGAATATAAAAAAAATACCATCACTTTCATTCCCTGTGCTGAAAGGATTTATTTTCATTTTTTTTCTTCGATAAATGGTAGGCCCCTTGCTGTTTTTAAGGAAACAAAAAAAAAGAGACACGTGGAACTGTTCTTTGCGATCGCACATTTCGCAAACTAATGGGTGGAATGGGGAACATGCATAGTAATTTCTGCGTTCTTTTAATAAATGGGTACCGATGAACAAGCTTTGGTCGGCTTAATTATAAGAAGTCATTACATAATTTCGCACAATTAGTGCATGTTCCTGCGTCGTCGTGTAACACGGGAACAGAGGAACATAATCCCTTCTCAGAATCACGAACGGTATTCCGCTCCGATCAGTATTCGAACCATTGGACATGGCGCTTACTTCACAAATACGGTTGAACCCGGTTATAACGACAACAGTTTAGCGACACCTCGCCTATAACGTCACATATTCTGTAGTACCAATTAAATCCTCACTCTTAATCACATCTTTATGCTCGTCGGTTATAACGACATTCGCATACAACACCACCAAATATTTAATCTCCTTCATGACGACATAACAGAGTACGACTGTATTATCATCAGCAAAGTGGCGATTAAGGAATGGATGTATTGAATTTATTTCTATTAGACTCGTTGAAATCTCTCGGCTCTGGAGCCGTTCCATCAGTTCTGTTATTGTTTGTCGACGGCAAAGGGAAAAGAAGTCTGAAACATTTTAGGAAAGCCTTGTAATAACACCAATAATCACTTCTACACATTCCTTCATCTAGTGAAACTCGCAACTATGTTGAGTAAATTCACGAATTTATCACAAAGATTAGTAATCTGGTGCAGAATTTTAGCGCTATTACGGGGCACGTGTGCGTACAGTCTGAAACATGGACGCTATACAGAGAAAAGGAAATTCTTTCCCTCAAACGACAATTGCCCAGAACCTTTCAGCTACTTCTGACTAGTAGGCGAAGATTATCCTGCCTATTTATAATCACAGTTTTCCATGACAATGAAATTTAGAATTAACTGGAGCTCTTAACCTTTTGAAGGTATTTAAAATCTTAATAATGGAAGGTAAAACGGGAGAGAGAAATGTAAATTTTCCGAGGCAAACCAACATTCACACTTCGCCAATTTAGACGTTATTCACGAAGGATACTAAAAAACGGATTTAATAGGACTTGGGAGAAGGGCAGGATGAAACTTATTGAAAAAGGACAATGAAATGAAAAAGCAATGAAACACGGGCACAAACAGAACAAAATACAGCAATTTGGGCACAAAGAAAGGAAAGAAGTAACGAAGAATATAGAAAGGAAAATAAAAATAACAAAAAATAACGAAAAAATTGATGGGAGAAAAGACGATAGAAACAAAAGAAAAAGAGGAAAAGAAATTCTGAAAGTAAAAGAGAAAGAAACGTGGAAAGGAACAAACAAAAATGACAGAAATAGAAAAGGTCAGGTTGTGACACGTTATTCTTCCGAAAGTAAAAGACAAATCCAGGAAAGTTCTGCACTTTGTCGCTCTGACCAGCGTGGGGCAGTCAGTAACTACGGAAAAACCAGAAAGAACGGGCGAGTATGCGACAACGAACTTGCAAGCTTTACCCTCCCCAACACAAAACCTTCCATAGAATTCACTCACCCCACAAGTTAAGGAAATGTAAACAGTGCAGGGAAATATGAGAAAAGAGAAGAAAATTGGGCGATACAAGCAGAGAGCATGACGTCAATCTGCAAAGATGACAGGGGAAAGAGACGTTCAACAAATGAACGCCTGCTTGACCCCAGGTGTCAGGGCGAAAGATAACGAGTAGCAGCACTTGTTAAGATGGCTACAGTGAAAGATTATACGCTTACTGCTCGTTGTCTCCCTCCTCGAAGTCTTTTGAAAGCACCGCTTTCAGGCACCTTTTATAAATCATTTGTCTCTGTAAGTTCTTCTTACCTTGTACTGTTTAGATTAAACAAACGGAAGTTAAGATGGGTTGGTACATAGGATTGTATATGCACGCGTAGGTACACACGTAACTTCAGTGGGAAATGTTACCACTTACGGGGGGGGGGGGCAAAATACTAGATTTGGTGTCAGAATGTGGTTCAGGTTATTGCCCAATGCCAGGCTGCTCTGGTCAAGGTAAAGAACTTCGAAGATCAATAAAAGTAAAGATACATTTTATACGACACGCAACCGTTGGTATAACAAATAAAATATATATAAATATTGATAATCACAACCCATTGACTTGTAAATAGTTCTATGTATATGGCAACTAGTTTCGACCCTAAACTCGGGTCATCATCAGAGCCATAACACAAGAACTTTAAACATATACAAAAGCTAGTTGGAGATGCCCTCCTTTTACATAAAAAGGGCTAATGATATTAAAATGTTTATAACTATTTTCATTTTAAAACTTTTAAAAAACTGATTACAAAATTTTGTAATTAGTTTTGTAAATAAAAATAGTTATGTATGTTTTAAACATCTTTAGGTCCTTTTGAAAATATTTTACTTGAGTTGTGGCCCGATGATGACCCGAGTTCAGGGCCAAAACTAGTTGCGATTTAAACCAAACTATTTACGAGTTGGTTATGATTGAGAATGTTCATAGATAATGTAAAGATTTGTTTGAGCAGCTGGGCTATGTCAAATTCCCAAGCCGAAAAAATTTGCAATCCAGTTAGAATGTTTCTCTGCATGGCTTATGGCAAAGACTACAACGAACAGACATGATTTCAAGAAATTAAACAATTACAACATAAAATTTTAATTTAGTCCTTCTGGAATACGTCGCTGCGTCAAAGGGCAATCCAATCCCAACGTTAAGAGGCAACGTACTGCCCTCAACTTCTAGAGTCGAAATGTCCCAAAATATTTCACCCACTGAAGGTGATGAGAGTGCCTAACATAAAACGTAGGCATCCAGTTACTACTAATGCAACGTCGGATTCCAGAAGGAAGGGGTTCTCTGCTACAACAAGTGCGAAAACTTCAAAACTCGCCAATAGCAAGTTTGGCCTCCTCAGTTTATTCTGTAAGCTTCCATTTGCTGGAAGATCAACGTTTCAGTGTATAACTTCCTGTAATTGCTAAATTTTGCAGTCCAAAACGTCAATCTAAAATTAAGCAATAAATTTGGAAATATGCGACTGCGGAAGACGTTTCTGAGGCGCTGCAGCCCAAACTGGGCCTCTGCCGCCTCTTTTAAGGATTACAGATCACCCACAATTAGACATACGCAACCGGTAGCAGTCCTCTGAACAGACCACTGAAGATGCCACTACCTATACAACACACAAAAAAAAACGACGAACATCCAAACCCTCTAGCGGGATTCGAACTGGTAATCCCAACAATCGAGCAACCGCAGAACTACGCCTTAGATGGCACGAATGCCGGGACGTGCTCACTGTACGGTACGCACCAGTAAATGTCTTGTTACAGAATTCTTAGTGAGAACGTCCGTTATTTACTGCGTAAAAAGCGAATTCATCCGGTCTAATTTAATACATACTTAAGAGTATTTTTGAACCAATAAACTTTATCGTACAACTGAGTTCCGACCGTGATGATGACTTTTAAGTCACGTAATGAAGCTGTATTAAATACGATTATTGTTTAATGTAACAAAGATAGCTATAAACGATCGTGTTTTATGGAAGGTTGAGAGAGGAAGCACTCACACGCGGCAACATTTTCCGCTCAGACAAGTCAAACTGAGTTGACAGCGTGCTGAACACCACGTCGCGAGCGCGTTGGGGCCTAGAGTGTGGACTTCGCTAAAAGGTTGAAGTGCGGGATCAGATTCGCGGCCTTCTGGCGATAAAAGTTTCCGTTGAAGTTTGTATCGCAGGCTGAACAGGCACCAGAGGCGGACTGGATATCAATGTTACCCATCGTTCAGCCGGTAGCCTGCACATACCACAAATCATGAGAACACGTGACTTGACAACCTATTCACAGCTACCCGCGTCATTCAAAGCAACCTCAATAACAACTTCAAACACAGGAACAATTCTGCGTGCTTACCTTCGACAACATTATAGGAAATTTCACAAGATTCTCAACCTATTTCTTTCAAGATATTCAACTAACCTGTATCAAGTAGTTGCGAAGCCTTCTATCCGCCATTCCCTACACCAAATTCGTATAATAGAAGCCAAAAATATGCACTATTTCTCAACTTTATTTTGATATACAACTCTCCGTGTTTCGGACAGACTTACTGTCCATCATCAGGAATCTTGATACTGTATTCTCAGCAACTGTCTGCTAGTTATGTTGACTGTCTGCTAGCTGACAGTCAACATAACTAGTATGACAAATACCAGTTGCTGTGAATACAATATCAAGACTCCTGGTGATGGACAGTAAGTCTGTCCGAAACACGGAGAGTTGGATATCAAAATAAAGTTGAGAAATAGTGCATCTTGTTGGCTTCTATTGTATCATGAAGGACTGTCCTCAGAATGTCACATTCCCTACACCAAAGTTTGCTGATTCACTTTGCCTTTTGTCAGCCCCAAGTCACGCGCTCGTATCGGGACTAATGACATTCAAATGAGAGTTTAATATCCCACAGGCACCTCAGGTGCTACTTCAATGAAACAAAACACCTTTATATTTTACTTTTATTAGGCATTTCTATGCTGAATCAAGAGTCGCATAAAAATGTTTTATACACAAAATACAAAGAGTTCCGTACATTTTGTGTGTCCTGCAAGCTAAGGCCTCTAATAACGCGAATTTTACACTGCCACATGCTTACAATATTTCACACACTCCTGCCTAATACGCCTCAAGTTAGCTATCATAATTCTAGCTTCATTTATGCCACATGTCACTGAATTATATAAACAAAAGCAAGTACAAGCACACTGACCACCTCTACAGAATACAGGACGTCTCAGCTGCGAACTGGACTGTCCGGGTTTCGAATCCCAGCACAGGATAGACATTTCTCTTTTCTCTAAAACGTCAAGACTGGCTCTGGGACCCACCCAACCCCCTATAAAACGGGTACCAGGGTAATTTGCCGGAAGTAAAGCGGCCGAGGCGTGAAGCTGACCATGCACCTCGTGCCGAGGAAAAGAATGAGTGGAGCTACACCACTGATCCTTCTATACACATTTGTGACGTGGCCAGGGTTAAATTTGCGTGTGTACATGTGTGTCTAAAATATGTTTCGTGATCATGAAATGTCAGAATACCAACAGCAGATTATCTGCCCTACATTCATAGGAACTGTAGGCGTTTATTTTCGTACCAAGTGTTTACGTGTTTGAATGGAATCCAGCTGAACAAATTCTGTCATGATAAGCAGTGGGCTTTACACCATCGTGTGTTAGAACAGTGCACATAACCTTTATCACATACGGCATTGTACCTAAGTAAGCTGCCTACAGAATGCATCATTACACCATGTAGCAATCACATCGGATCACTTCCAAGTCTCAAGACGATGTTTATACCTGAAAAGACGTCCGTTTCTTCAGAACTACTGTAGATGCAGCGTATGCCAAAAGATGACTACAAAGATGTACGTACCGTCATGTTGCTTTCCCTCCAAGGTTTTACATTATATGTTTAAAACTCAACTACGAGCATATAAGAAACATAAGCTTTTTTTTTGATTAATTTAACAAAATATTGGAAAAAAGTAAAAGCAAAGAACAAAACTGGGGTGCCAGTTTAGACAATCCCGAGATGTGATCAACTTACTTACTTACTTCCTTACTCCATGGTGCAGAGCCCTTCTTGAGTAGCTAACTGGTTTGCAACTAGTCAAGAATTTCCTCGCATTTCACGGAACCCGAAAGTTCATTACCGCACTCACAAGCGTCCGCCACCTGTCTCTATCCTGGGCCAGCCCAATCCAGTCCATATACCCACATCCCACCTCCTGAATATGCGTCCTAATATTATCCACCCATCTACGCCTAGGTCTCCTCAGCGGTCTCTTTCCCTCCGGTTTCCCCACCAACTACCATTAAAAAAGGTAACATTAAAGTAACCATAGGAGCGAGGAAGGCATATGAGCGATTGCAAATACAGCTGCACATATTCTTAACCTCGGCATTAAATGGAGGTAATTTGTCAGCTCAGAGTTACGGCAGATTCCCCTCCCCCTCCCCCCACGGCAAAAAGAGACCTGGTGTCCACGAATAGGAGGCCGTGCAGGCCCCATAAGGAGTCTGGACGTTTAGGAAAAGAGTCAAATATCTGTATATTGATGTGTACGATACTGTGAGTAGGCAGATACTGCCTGCAGAGGTTCCTTTACAGTTTCCATAAACATTAAAAAGATGGATACATTTGGACAGATTATAAAACAAACACAGAGACTGAGAACTGCACTCTTCTGGGTTATTACGCAGCGAGAAGTGTCAATTTGATGAGAAATTACCACCACTCGCTGGGTAATAACCCAGAAGATTGCAGCGCTCAGCTACTTCGCAGCGGAAGCCTGAGATCATGCATAAAACAAAAAATGTAAGAATTAAATATAACTCCAGTTTTGGACAAAATACAGGAACACAGAACATACTGGTTGCAACATACAAACGAAATGCCTCGTATTAGATTGCTGTCAATACTAATAACCTACAGATCAACAGGCAGAAGAAAACAGGGAGGCCATTCAAGAGACTTCTAGGCGTTAGAGACAGCAACGTGTCAACATGTGGCATGACACCATGTTCACTACACGATGATGATGATGATCATCATCATCATCATGATCATGTAGTGACATGTTTCTGAGTCCCAGTGTGCAACACGTTACACGTTTATAGACTTTTACAGCAGAAACACTCACAAAAGAATCCCACTTGTTCTTCTGTCCAATGAACGAGGTGTATGTAAGTACGAGAAATGCTAACCAACACTTAGCAACGATATTGAATGTTACTTTCAACTGCTTTCCTTAAGTGTTATCGGAGCATGAATCACATGGTTTTGTGGACCGTATGGGGAAACAGGTCAGAACGCAAGGGATGAGAAGCCTTTTATTGCATATTACTTTCTTTCTCCTGGGTACTTACTTCAAACTAGTCAGCTTTGGCAGATAGCCCAGAGATGAAGGGGGCAGAAGTTACATCAGTCTCCTTCCGTTGATTTCTAAAGTTTTTCTTTTTTTCTAGGACCCTTCTAGAGAGGAAGAAAAAATTGAAAAAATTATTGTTCTACGGACATAAATGTCAATTGCGTCATCCGCTCAGACTGGAGAATGTTTTAAGCCCATCGCCTGTAAAAGTTTCTTTATTTTGTCTTCGCTTTATTGAATATTTCAGAAAATAAGAATGGCTCCACATTGTCTACCTCCTGCCTTAAAGGGTATGTACTTCGTCACCTGCAACAATATAGTGCAACAATGCAGTGCAACAATGTTCTTACCTTTTAAAAACACACAAAAAAGGAAAAAGGACGCTCATAACTGACCCATTCAAATCATTAACGAAGCTGTTTAAAGTGCCGAAACTATCGTGTGTGCCAAATTTCGAAATTCGTAACATTTAATAAAAAAATGTTATATACTTTTGGCAAATTACTTTTATCCTGCAGTGACTATTTACTTTGTTAAAGTATTATATTGAATTATTTTCTCTCTTTCTCTTTTCCGTTCTTTCAATCAAATTTTAGAATTTACAAGTTTGCACAACATTAAGACTGCAATAATGCACCTTTCAGGCAATTACATTCTAACATCTGGCCATTTCGTACAGACTTCTGTCATGTGTGATGTGAAGATGTGTGGTTTGGTACCTATCCAGCAAAATACATGGCATCCGTGCAGAAGGAAGCAGTAGGTCCTTCGAACGGTGATGGTACTTGTATAATTGCGAACGTAGCATACCGGAAGACCTTAAAAATTTAATACGCACCCCTGTGAATATTTCATTATCTCATTTGTCACCTAATTTATTTAAACATCATCCGTACAGTGTAGTTTCTATTCAAACTGCGAATAGTGATGGAAAGAAGCCTATAATCGTCAAATACACACACATATTACAACGGCGTGTATATATACATACATACATACACACATACATACATACATACATAAATACATACATACATACATACACAGTACGCAGACACAAACGCGCATGTAGCCTCTTATACTGCTTCATGTTTGTACCTGATAGCCTGAAGGCCAAAGAAGCCACCCATCATCCTTCCACCCCTAGAAAACATATTCCAGGGAGGATTTTCTTACCCTTCGAATGTCTACAGGGATTATCCTATAGCCGCATGAGAAGGGATGTTGGATGTGGGGTGTAAATGTGAGGGGTGGATGGATGATGGTGAAGCATTGTCATGTTGCGAACATGGTGGGTCTTACCCCGGAGGGTGTTGTGGAGGTTCCTATATCCCGAGAGTCTAATAGATGCTGGACTCAAACCGTGATGGAAGATTTAAGCTGACTGCCCGAGCTCGGAGTGTGGGGTGTTGATCAGAGGAGGAGCAAGGAGGATAGTGTTGATGTACACAGGACATACAGAAAAATGTAGGGCCATTAACAACAGGTTTTACAGAACAGCATGGCAATATATTTTCTGCTCCTTGCTGTTTCTTCTGGCTGCAGGATAAATATGTCTTGCTGTTCTTCGCAATTCTGTTCACACGACAGTGCAATAATACCCCGGAATTTAAAGTCATGAGGGATCGGCTTCTCTGCTTTCCCTTATTCTTACGTGAAGTTTATACAAATATGACAGCATGAAACATAAAGCACGGATGTACAGAGCTAGGGGATTTGGAAGCTCAAACTGCACGGACGGGTTCGATTATTCTTAATTTTAATTCTTTTTGCACTCTGAGAGACCCTACTAATTACAATTATAAATGATAACCAACAAGATGCAACTATTTTGATTTATTTATTTATTTCTAATCAGCTCTACATGTTTCAGGCGATGTTTTCACCCATCATCAGGAGCATATCACTAATACGCAACACCAGCCAGCAGCAACATCGGTGGACAATACCAGAAGCTGTTGTTACCGTGATATGTTCCTGACGATGGGCGAAAACATGGCCCGAAACATGTAGAGCTGATTAGAAATAAATAAATCAAAATAGTTGCATCTTGTTGGTTATCAATTTTAATTATACTAACGATGCACGGAAACATTAACGTTAAATTTACATACCCTACCTGGGGGGTAAAGACAGCCGGTGCGTAAGGCTGACAACCTTACCACCATCCTGTGCCGTTGTCATGAAATCTGTGAACCTTAATTTCCTTGGACCCTCTGGGCCACTCCAGGCCTGTAACGGGACTGCTTTTACTAAGTTAGGTATACCATCAAGCGCTGTAATTTAAACACAGTTACTAACAGATCCCAGGTTTAAGGTATTTTATACGTTCATCGCATGGACAGAACCTGCAGAGACAGGCGGTATTCCGTAATGTCTGCATAGGTTTCACATCCCACACAAGTAAACGCATTTCGACAGAATTTGCTACTTGAGTACGTGAAGAAGACTTTGAAAGTGAGCACATCTGGGTTCGGTACCTACACAGCCTAAATCCTGTGTCACATACAGCTGCAACCAGACCGCCTTGATTCATACGAACCAATAACACACACAGTAGCGTGCATTTTTCATACGTCTTAAAATACTGATCGCAGTAAAAACCACTAATATTATTTGACAACAAAAATTCAACATGATTATAATTTCAATTGTACAAGTGACGTACGTCCTGTTATACAAAGAAATTAAGTGTTCAAAATAAAGTTTTACCAGCAGTAATGACTATAAAGATCAATAAAGCAGCAAACTAGTGGTCTGTTCTGAAGATAATTATAATACACTACAACGCTTAAGCTCGTTTATTCTTCGTACCTGGACACGAAATATAAATTAAACAAGGAAAACGGACAGAAATTTAAAGGACTGCTATTGCTACAATATTCTTTGTAGAAATAACTGAAGCCTTTGACTGTTTCTCGCAACTACAGCGGGAATCGAATTCTGAAGCATCGACAGGACAATCTCGATCGTGCAGTAATGAATTAATGTAGACAGTAGCTGTCTTAAGGGTTTGATTGTGACAACGTTCAATAATGTCTTAATGCACAATATATTATGTTAGCTTCAATTCATATGCCCTTTACTCACAGATAATGCATAAGGAATGGAGGCAAGGTGGAGCGATCAAGACTGTCTGTCTGCATATTTCAGCGCCAGGACTTCCAGCAGTATTTGAACTGTTGTCTAAAAGAGTCGTACAAATTTCGGCTCGGATTGTTTCAGTCTGCTTATTACGTATACGCTGCAGTGAAGCTCATCAAACGCTAACAACACTGCTTCATGTGTAAGTGGTACATATTTCTTTTATTTCTTCTCTCCCACCCTATGGTTCGTTCTTTTCTTTACCTTCTTTGTTTCTTACCTATCTCCTATTCTTAAAACTTCATTCTTTACTTCCTTGTTACTTTCATTATTCCCTGTCTACCGTTCTTCCTGCGTCCATTCCTTCTTTATTGACTTGTTTTGTTTGACATTCACTTCTTTATTTATATCCTCCATTATTTCCCTCTCTTACCTATTTCCTTCTCATTTTCTTTCTTTCTTACATTCTTCCTTCCTTTTTCTCTTTCTCTCTGGAGAAGAGCGGATTTCCATCCTTTTCACCGCACCCACACCACAATTAGAAAATTCGGTTTAATCCAGCAGCCTAATGGTTTCCGTATAATATGAAGCAACAATATGGACTATTTTACATTAATTTATTTCAATAGTAAGCCTCCACATATTTCGAGCAGGCTTACTGCTCATCATCAGGAGGATCAACTCTGTATAAACAGCAACTGGTATAGTCATGCGTCGTGTTGACTATACCAGTTGCTGTTTATACAGAGTTGATCCTCCTGATGATGAGCGGCAAGCCTGTTCGAAACATGTAGAGGCTTACTATTAAAATAAATTAATGTAAAATATTCCATCTTGTTGCTTCATATTATGCGTATATATCACGATGGACGGTCAAAAAAGCGTTAAATTGGCCTAACGGTAGTTCATTTTTTATTACATGTAACATCCATTTATGATATACAAACAGCAATGAGGAATAAAACTCGTCAGTCACAACTACGATTTCATTATTTTTTACTTCTAAACCTATCGGCTTTCCATAATGGCGGCAACACCTAGCAAAAAAAGTATTATTTACCAGCTGTTATTGACGGCCTTTATTCGAGATTTCTGGTATTTATTTTGACAGAAAGTTAGGCTTCTGAGCTGGAAGCTAACCGCACATATATGTCTGATGTGGAGGTCACTAATATGTGGAGTTTTCCTCCAACCACTTTAAGTGTACCTCAGATATACAGGAGCAATTTCACCTTTATTCTGCTTACGACTTATTGTACAGCCTAACTAAGCAATTACAACCGACGTGAATATATTAAGTGCTCCTCTACATTAGAAAAGGGTTTAGTAAACGGAATATTCTAACACAGTGACAGAAAAAAAGGTAAAGTGATCCCGTTACAGGCCCGGTGTGGCCCAGAGGGTGGGTACAGGTATAGCTCTACTCTTCCACGACGGCGGCACTAGAAGGGAGTGAGTGGTCAGCAGCACGCCTCGGTCTTTACCCGGTACCCATTTTACAGGGGGCTTGGTGGGCCCCAGGGCCGGTCTGGACGGGCGGAAAATCTCGTCCCCACCGGGATTCGATTCCAGACAGTCCAGCCTATAGTCAGTCGCTATACCGACTGAGCTACCCGGCCCATAATACAGTGACAGTATAACCTTAAAATTAAGGGCGTAATAAGGAAGTAAATTAGAAGACAGGCATATTCTGCCAGTTCATATTTTAGAGTATATAGTAATGTTTAAAATTTCCAGTAGTCTGTAGTTTGGTATTACTTGACATCAGCAGAATAAGAAGCTTACAGTCTATCAGTTCCCAGAACATGAGATCGAAAGACTATAGTAGAGAACACAATTCCGTTTTTACGATTGAGGGAATCTTCTAAAGAATTGACTACGTAATAGGAACTGTTCCAGGTTATACAATCGCAATGTTGGCAGCACTGTTCAAAGCTATGATCACCTTTCCTGGAAAGTCAAGGCTATAACAGTAACACTGAACACATGAGGAGACTACTGAAAAGTCCGGAAAGGATGTACCGGAACCAGAAGAGGGTACAAGGAGTCATTCCAAGAGATTTATTCACTGCTACCAAGTTAGAAGGAGAACAGGGATAAAACCTAGAACAGAGTTTAAGGGTACAGAAACCAAACGGAACTCAAGTAGTTTTATGACAACACCGACATGTGCAAAATCCGCATGTCATTTACGAAAGTTTACAATATTACAGTACTAGGTATTTCAACTTACTGTAAGAAATTCGGGGCAGACCAGTGCGACAGATGTTTCCTAACACTCAAACCAACCAACTCAGAAACTCATTATCCCACAGATCAGTCAACCAATGGACTAAATATACGTTGCAAGTGGCACATTCACTGATTGGCTGGATGACATACATAATGTCAGTCTGACAGAAATTATCTACAGAATATTACGCAAGAGAAGATATCGATGCTCTGACTCAAGAAATTCCAATATTTTACGTAACGCAAAGTTTCACTGTCAGTAAACAATCCAATTTGCATGTACACAATTGGATCGTTTGAAATACAAAAGTATGGCTGCCAAACCAGTTGTACTTTTTAAGCTTCTTGCTCATCATCATCACAATGATAAAATAGGTTTTAGCCACTGAGCTTGTTACGCCTACAAACATGAGCTGTTAATTACTGTTACCATCTTAGTTACAGGTATCCTTGATTTATTTTTTTTAAATTGCTTACTCCGAGCATTTTAATCGTCTTATTTCCTTTTACTAAACCAATACACGCACACACACTGTGCACAATAATGCATACTAATGAGCATGTTGTATGTGAATGTTGTTGGCTTAGTAAACGAAAATCCTTGACTGCATTTTTCCTGGTGTTTGATTAGTTTCATAGACAATTATAAAGCATTCTTTTGACAGATCTGCGCGTCATTTCGTTTGGTATTATTCAATTATAGACATCAACACAGTTGTCTCTTTACACGCTTGTCGGATTGACTGAAAATTGCAGCATCCCTCAGAAGAGTTAATGTGGACATTTCTAGCCAATTTTTTGCTCTTTGAGAGCGAAAGAGATTCTTCTATGCCTACGTCACGAAAACGCAATAATTATTTCTCACTGCAGTAAAGAATTCAAATATAAACCCGGGCCTGCATTAACATGGTACAATTGTCCTCGTAAATAATACAAGAGAAAGAGACACAGAGGCACGTGCGAATTTCCTAGAGACACAGAAGCACGTAAGAATCTCCCAACAATCTGTCACACTATTTGGCGGTGCTTTTAGAGCTGCTGTATTTCTACATTACTGATAATAACACTGACGCCCAGTCTTGAGCCATCACTGTGTTTGAGCTGATACTTCCTTCTCGGCAGGGTGATTATCACAACTTCATAAAATGTCAGGGATGGAATCTCGGAAGAGGCCACTGCAGCACCCTACGTCCTGTTCTTACGATAATTTCCACACAAGATCCGCAGTTTTGTGTTACGTACTGACTGCCCATAACGCCATGCAAATCTGTTAAGTAACAAAATAGGGAAGAAAGACTAACTAAACATTAGTACAAAAAATAATAATGTTACTTTGTCTGTTAATATTAGATGAAACTCGCAGAATGTCTCAGATATACTCCGAAATTCGTGTTAGGAAAATGCATAAATAGAGTACATTATTATGCACACAGCCTTGTCAAGAAACTCAACAAAGGTGATTTAGTAACTAGAGACCCTTGTATATCAATTCCCCAACAAGAGTAGAGGAGGGTAAACGAACGACCACTCTGCAACGAAGAACGCAGTGCGTCGCGAGTTACCGGAGTCGAAGTCACCTGGTACAAAAGTACAAAGACATTTAACAAAGAATGTTCCAAACAAGGATGCAACACAGGACAACAGAAATTAATACGCTGCGTGAGGAAGCTAGGGAAAAATGCCATGTTATGCCTGAGTGTTGACCTGCAACAAAGAGGCGGAATGAGCACGGTAGACAGACCTGCAACAGGAGTCTGGATATGTGAGACTGAATTTTGTGCGACTTAAATTACACGCGCACAGAACTGCAATTGCTACATGCAGTCACACGGATTAATATGCATCAACGTACGAACCTGTGACAGACATGTTGATCACAGTAGCAGAAAACGTGGGATTCTGGGAAATAATCATGTTCTCGGATCCAGCGAACGCTTTAAACATTCAGGAGAGTGCGGAACTGGAGATGCACTGTTGTGCAGTTCTATGGGTACTGCGCAGTTAATCACAGCTTCAATCCATCAGAACACATTTATTTAACATAAAGCTGACAGCCTCTTCTAAACTGATCTACATCTTCGAGTTACTTAAGCCTTTCACGCCAGTCTTGTTATTTGACACCCCCAATTACTGCAATACAGTCCCACGAATAACATTATAACTAAAGTGCCAAGTACACATTTTCTATTTTATGAAGCACTTTAATAATATTTCTTACTTTATTTATCCTAGTATTATCTCCTATAGCAAGTAGAAATATTCTCTTGGCAAACTTATTTTCATACTTCTTGAGTTTAATTTATTTTTTGTTTCGTTCTTCTTATATGAAAAGAGAATTGTTTATTATTTTTGTTGATGGAACACTCGCGCCACGCCTTGCAGTACAATACTAGGAAACAGCCATTCCATTTTCCCTTCCCATACGTAAATTTTCGCGTCTTTATAACTTCAACAGCACATTCTCAAGACACTAAAACAACCTCGTATTCATACGAGCATAAAATGTACGACCACTCAAGCAATATACATACAATTAAGGAACGTAAAACTCAGATGCTGTTATTAATATCATAACGTTGTTTCGTTACTTTAAGTGTCCTGCAAGAAACATGAATAAAGAGCAGTTGGTAAGTGCTTGTACCTTAATTCGTTACTCTGAATTGAAAAGCATTTAAAGAGAATCCTTTCCTAATACGACTTCCTGTTATAAGTTCTAAAAAGGAATTTGACGTTCAGGTGACCGTGCATCGTGATAAATTCTTATAATAAAACAACTAGATGCACAGATTTGTCAAATTTATTTTTGGAATAAAACTCTACATGTCTTGGACATTTCCTCTGTCCATCATCAGGAGTTTTTCACTGTACACACAGCAATGGTATATGTCATACAGGTTTGCTGACAGCTTTCGAGCAGGATCAGGACGGAAAAAGTTCAATCCTGATCCTGCTCGCAAGCTGTCAGCAAACATGTTTGATATATACCGTTGTTGTGTGTACAGTGAAAAATTCCTGATGATGGACAGAGGAACTGTCCGAAACATAGATCTGTCCTGATCCTTCTCGCAAGCTGTCAGCAAACCTGTATGATATATACCATTGCTGTGTGTGCAGTGAAAAACTCCTGATAATGGATAGGGGACCTGTCCGAAACATGTAGAGCTTTATTCCAAAAATAAATTTCAAAGATATTAGTGTATTTAATTGGTTTTATTATAAGAATTCCAAACAGGAGATAACTGAGTAAAAAACTCTACGTTCGGTTGTACAACAATACTTCATAATCTAAAAATAGAATTCTACAGACCAGATGCTTGTGGCCTTGGGCTGCGATCTAGTCAAGTATTCCGGAACTATTCTGTACCAATACAGTATTTAGTACCTTTCATCCTGATTATAAATTTTATGTGATTTTCGCCAGCCTCTACATGCAAATGAATGTCCGAATATCAACTCAAAATATGTCGAAACAGATACTTGTAAAACTGTTTCTACTGTTCTATACCGAATTTTGCCCACTACATTTGATGATATATACCCACAATTCTTGCATAAATGACACAACAATCATTCCACGCAGAAAAAATTAATTCACCTGAAAAGAGTAATTTGCAAAACGTGAAATGTATTTGGATGATAAGGAAAATTGTTCGTTATTTTTCAGTCCCTCCGGAGATACCCAGAATGGAGACCTTAATGGAGACTGCAGGAAAGAAATCAATATTCAGACCTCTAGATTAATTTCCCATAGTTTCCCACTCTCGAAGCTCCGTAACAGTTTCAGATACTATAAATGACGTAATGTTAAATCTACTAAAGTCTAATCAAGACACTGCGGGAAACGTTTTTAATTCTGATACAATAAATTCAAAGCCATAAGTTTCTGCACATTCTGTATGTGATAAATCAATATGTCGTGCGAAGTCTTATTCTTTCTTGAGACTTCCAGCTTCGGGGTGGCTTCTGTTCAGGGAAGAATTCCTTTGCATTCCTCAGTGTCTTCAACTGAATGCACGAATAATATGCAAACAACGAACATGTTACCAAAGACTATGCAATTTTCGTGGAATTGGTTCTTTATATGAGAGACTGTTACATTCTTCTGTTGTACATCAAATTCAAGTCAAAGGACGTGAAATAACTGAGTAGTTTCAGGCAGACGTAAGGTGGACAAAATGCCTGTGTTTCTCTATTCTAATGTTCCTCCCGGTTTGAAAAAGACGCCGTATTTTAGAAATAATGAGTTCTGTGAAGAATCTATGAAAGAATAACTCTTAAAATACAATACAATTTTCACAGTCATGTTAATAACTACAATATTACGTCATCTTCATTAACTGATACAAAATATGACAACACGTTCCAACTAAAATTAACCATTATCGAATCAATTGTAGGTACTTATTTATTATGGTGACAATAGAAATAACGTATTTATTTATCCAGTTCAACTTGTTACTTTTTAAATCAAAATATGTTTATGTTTTCGTCCTAATTATGCAGCCATATGATTTAATAAGTTTATACAGTATAAACCAACAAAATGCACCTTTTCTAAGTTAATATTTTAATTTTTAATTTTTGATGTCTTCTACATGTTTCGAACCCGAGGGTTCATCATCAGGAAGGCGGTTGTATATACAGGTATGGTATAGTGTATTTTACATGCATCGGTATAAGCAGTCTGGTAGGTAAAAGAGTGTGTACTCCAACCTACTAGACAGCTTATACTGATGCATGTAACACATTCTACACCCTACCTGTATATGTAAAACCCTCTTCCTGAAGATGAAATCTAGTGTCCGAAACATGTAGAAGACATTAAAAATTAAAATATTAATTTAGAAAAGGTGCATTTTGTAGTTTTATTTTTCATAATTGTATTACAATGCACGGTGCAAAAAACATAAAAAAATGATAAGGTGTTTGCTTACAATATATGTGTATATCTATATATACACATACATATACACACACACACATATATATATATAT
>Ga0131853_10002885_pt1 | contig 30830 bp, 16 predicted proteins | sample TergutLab28metaG_FD_92764 | JGI IMG/M metagenome (GOLD analysis project Ga0131853, IMG submission 92764) | Labiotermes labralis P1 segment gut microbial communities from Petit-Saut dam, French Guiana - Lab288 P1 (version 2) (version 2) | ecosystem: Host-associated > Arthropoda: Insects >... | reverse complement strand
TGTATATTTCCATTTGTTACCCTTATATTTATATCCATATATCTTTGACTTGTTCCATATCTCATGGCCCTCTACGGTGCCTATTGTAGATCAGACGAACATGAATAAAAATAAATAAATAAATAAACTTCCCATCTAATAGAATGGAATTTAATGGGTGCCACCTGCAAAATATCAACATGTGAGAAAAGGCATCAGGAATTTGCTTCCATGTATGTAATGGCTGAAAATTTCTTCCACTGCTTGGATGTTGATGGTCTTCCTTATGTTACTGACATACCAAATGACTCAAAAAAAATGGCATCTTTCATGGACAGCTTCACCAGAAGTCAGAAAGCTGTTTTGCTCTATAACAGCAATAATTTCCCTCCATTCTGGTTGCTCTATCTGTGCATTTGAAAACCATGCCAATATCAAGAAACTGCTGGAGCAAATCAACTATGAATATTAAGATTGGGATGTATGTGGGTACTTCATGATGCTAGGACACTGTCTTTAGTCTACAACGTAGATGCAACACGCATTTTCATTTCATCTGTCCCTGGGACAGTACAGCATCTGATCAGCATCACATAAAAAAATCTGCTCCACACACCACAGTGTCATTCATGAAGCTCTTGTTCCAACTCACACACAGTAGTAACTACAAATAACGTCAAGTTTAACATTAAAAATTCTGTATTTTGTCCATGCAATGCATTTATGTTCTCCATATGATTCTTAAATAAATAGCTATTACTTCCCTCTACAAAATTCTATCGCTGGTCCTTCTATTGGACACCACAGCTCTCTCTCAGGAAATCACAGAGTCTTTATCTATGATGCAGATTAAGTTCAGCCTTCAAAGGGTTTAGAGAAGGTTGCAGGCAGCATATCAGCCTATGTTAGCACTGTTAAACTGAGCTTCATTAAGGTACCCATTCTGAGGAAACTACCAGAGATAAAATTTCTTGACTGGCTAAAATCTATTAGGTGACTACAAGCACATAAAGAATTAAATGTTTTCAAGAAATATATTTTCTGTAATGTATTTTTTTATTGTATTTCCACATATTGTTCCATTTGCTTCCCAAGCCTTATGAACATTCACTCATACCCACAAAACCTCTTGCTGTAACTACAATCCTAAATCTTTATCTGGTTGGCTATCATAGTCTTATCTACTAATGGGGAAACTGCAGACTTTCTTCTTATATTTTATCACACAATTGTACTGCAAGGTAAGAAAATGCAGCATTGCTAAAAGTTGATATCGCCTAAAATGATGATATATAGTGATACAGGCTCAATTTTAATGCTTCCCAGCGCCACATTCTACATCATCTAGAATTTCTTGATATGGTTTTCTTGTTTTATGTGCTCCCTTGTTTTCTCTTGCTCCTTCGAGAAGCTCTGTGTTGCTATGTCTGCCTTCTGACTCCTTTCCATACCTAACCCTTCAGAAAATTCACTGTGTTTGGGCCAGATCTCAAGCCAGTATGTCTAGTCCATCACTGTTCTTTGCTACACAATCATTAAGATACATTAATGTATCATGTAACCAAACTCACATGTATTGAGCTTTGGATATCCATGTCCAAATTACTGAGTTCAAACATCCATTTGCATTCCAAGTTTACCCATAAAGACACTTCTTAAGATCTGTATTAGCGAGGTTCCTGAATACAGGTTCAACTGTGCCCATACAAGCAGTTTGTTAAAAATATTTACGTTCACATGCAACTCCTGAAATGGCACTGTTCTTCAATTCACATCAACTGTCACCATCATTTGTGCAAAGACCATACTGTAGTTTGATTTGTTGACTGCTTGTACAAAAAGAAGTCCACACAGCTCTCTTGATAACTTCCAAAATTTTGCATTCCTCCATATGGCTAAACAACAATAATTATATAATTTGCCTGTTTCATACTTAGAGAGGGAACATCTGCACTGAAGAGACATGCTGTTGTGCACTTTGAGAACGTTTTTTCTTTCATATGTCTCCTCAATCTTACTGTAATTCTTTTCTGTAGCTGACCCACATATTATAATTTTGTTATAGGTATTCTGGACCACTGGGCTTCTCTGCAACCACCCTATGGTAAGCTAGGCATTCGCCATGACCAAGATACTTCCTTTAACGAACATCATAGGTACAGTACAAAGAGAAGGACTGAAGAATTTGACTACTCCAGCACCTTTCATTCCACCACTTCTTAGTTCGCAATTATTTTTACACTTACGTTGGAGGTCGATTTAGTGGGGCAAATAAAACATAACTTACTGTAATAAATGAAGAGGGGTTTCTTTTCAAGTCAAAACACAACTAGTTTATGATGTTTATTTGTTATATTTACGACATGTTTCGGCCCTAACAATGGGCCATCTTCAGGTCACAAGACATATATATGAGGATATTATACAGTGTGATTCATAAAATGGGTTATAACAAATTTATTGTAATAAAGTTCTTTTTATGGAGAGATTGTCTTATTGTTACGTATTGTATTAACTAAACAGTGAAGCCACACATTAAAAAAACAAAACTTTTTCGTTATTTATATAACTAAAATTAAATTTGTGTCCAAGAAAGCAGCTAATATAATGCCATTCAGGGACATATATCAACATCTTTGCCAAGTACCACTAAAATAAGCAGTTATGTGTGACAGATCATTCTCCTAATTCTCTACTACAGCTTCATTCACTGCTTACATCACGGAGGATTCACTCACATCAGCCATATCTGACGAAATAATCTTATAATAAAGACGAAACCTTGTTGTGGGCCAGGGAATATTCAACATTGCAAATAATATTTCATCTGTTCCTGCCTTAGGGCAACTGACGTTCAGCCATGCACTAAACGGATGTTATTATCATACAGCATGCCCCTGGTAATATCTGACGTCATTATACTTCAAGTATAATTACATTTACAAAACTGAATAATTATATTATTTAAATACCTCTTCTTTTGATTGATTTTCATGCAAAGATATATTACAACCACAATGTTTGAAATTATGAAGCCACAAAGCAGGTTTAAAATACCTAAAATATTCCCACCTTAAGTAAAATCAGTTACACTGCTACAAAAACTCTCACATACACTAATTTCAGTAATCACATAAGTGCCATACAATTTGTTGTTGGATGCATTGAGGTTAATTTTATCAACACCTCTCCACCACTTTGGTCAAATCGAGACAGTTTCTCTTCTGAGACACTTGTTGGCTTTTTCACAAGTACATATTTATTTCCTCCAAATTTTGGTTGTGATTCAAACTTCTCCTCTAGGCATGTTCGAGCAAAAACAAATGTGTCAAATTCAAATAACGAAAAAAAAAAACATTTAGTTCGATACGAACCCATATACAAATGCCAGTACATGTAACATTACTAACATCTTTCACTCGAAACACATGAAAGAAAAATCATCTTGATGCTAAAATTTCTTAAGTGTCACTTCGTTTTCTAGCGGAGAGTCAAAAACTACCTTGACATGTAAAAAAGTCACCTTAAATAACACGTTATTAAAATGTAACAGACGTCAGATTTAGACAAAACATGTGCTAAGAAGAGCGGGTTATTCAAATATGATTCAAATTTAAATCGCATTTTTTGAGTCCTCATGGCGTTTGTCTCCCATTACGCCGGGGCTTGTGGAGCGGTTTGTCACAGCCCGGGATCGTACATCAGCTGCACTGCACCATATACACTCTATGTTCCCTAAGGTGTCACAAAAAGGGAAGAATGGCATGTTTACTGGACCCCAAATACAAGAGCTACTATAATCTCTCGAACTGAAAAACAAAATGTCTTCTACAGACAGGAACACTTGACAGGCATTTATGTTGGTAGTATATGGTTTTCTAGGTGAGAAGGGTGATATTTACAAAGAAATTGGGGAAAATTTGATTGAACAGTATAACTTTTTTGTAGAATATCTATGAAATTGTACGTTTTGCACTCATACTGGGACTATTTCTGGCTACACTGGGGTGATGTGAGTAAAGAACATGGGGAACTTTCCCCTCAGGATACTGAAGTCAAGAAGAAGAGATAGCACAGAGCAAGAAATACACCAGGGATGGAGGATTTTATTTGAGGATTAGTTCTCCGACAGAAGTCGAGTTACAAAAGGCAAAGACTTTTCAATACACCATTTTGAATCAGGTCTTAGAGTTTAGTTCGTACACATACAATGACCTACCGTGTATTTTTCTCCATTTAGATAAGATATTGTAATATTTTGGGCAACTACACGTGCCTATGTTATGAAATATTCCATATTGTTAATAATGTTCTGTAGATGCGTTAATGCCATTATTTTTGTACGATTAGTTACAACACTTTTCACATCACTAATATATTTGTAATGAGTCTGACTAATTTTATGAATGAAGAGTATTAACACAAACTTCATTAAGATACTTTATGTGATGAGTGTATATACTTATTTTACGATAGTTGCTTATACCATCGATCAATGTTTCGCAAACTTCCGGAATAATGTGAGATATCCTAAATAATCTTACATGTAATATAACAAAATACCGTTCTATATTATTACTTTTAATTATTATTCTTAACTCTTAGATTTATTTATATAAATACATGTACTTCTAGATGTAGAGACCGATTCCACTTCCAGTTGTTCTTTAAATTTTGTATTGTTACTTATTATATTATATTGGGTGGATGCTCATAAAATATAAGTTGTGTTGTAATATATAGATTGTAATTTGTAATTGGCGTGTCCAGTGTTACATTTGTGGTTGAATGGATGAATAAATAAACCAAACCAAACCTCTGTTGCAACGAAGCTGCCCAGTCAATGAGACCTACTCATCACGTTTCATACTCTCCATAAGATCATTGTCACTACCTCTTGTCCCCTCCACAAGCTGGGACATACTTAAACCCTTATTTTTATGTCCTTTCTTTTGTTGTGTAAGGTATTACACACACTGCTGCTGTCATAGTATGAACCACAATTGTTGGCCCTGTGAAACAAAGTAAATATATTTAAAAAACAGCCAATTTTAGTACGAACGTTCTTGGGTATAAAATGTTTTTATTAACACCGTTGACAATATGTTTTAACAACGTTGTTTATGTGCCCAGAAGACCTGAGACGTTTACTGGATACACATCACCGTAGAAATGGGGCAACATGCCTCACAGCAGTACTGTTTGTCGCGATGACAAAGCGCGTTGTTGGGTGTACTCAGGACATAATGTCTTGAGCAGGGTTCAGTTGTAATCTGATGATCGTGGAATACACGAGCAGCGAATAATGAGGCATGCCTGAAAACCTCGGTGCGTGTCACATTTGAGCTGCTACTGATGTACGGGAATTCGCACTTGATCGTCCTGGTCGGCGTCATCAGATACACGATTGTTGCAGCTTCTCAGTGGAAGATGATATGTAACGCCAATGGTACTTGAAAATGCAGGTCGCCCAGGGACTCCATAGGCAGCTGTCAGTGACTGTGCAGTAATTTAATCTGTGGAACGACAGCCGTTGAGACATTTTACGCGATATGATACTGTAATTAAGACAATTCCAACCGACTGTCCTGGAAGTACTCTTTTGCAAGCAGGTGGATCCATTCATCGATTCGAGGAGTGCACGTTTCCTGACATTGTCTTCTGCATCTATATGCAGTACTTGTAATTACAGGGCGCCTATGATTTGATCATTCGATACTTGCACCATGTGACTGTGACATGTACGTCTAAAACTGAACGCCCCGGAACATATGCCGCATAATATATTCTGTTTATTTTGTAAGCAGCAATCACCCCGTAAGCACTACGCTTCTTCTTACTGTCTATGGTCTTAGCGAAGAACAGCCCATTAAATGAAGAATTTCCCTCTTATCTGTCCTTCGGAATACTATTCCTATGGTTTATTTTATTTTCATACTTTTATTTTTGACACGAATGTTTTAATTCTTTGCGTAATTTCGAACTGTGACTGGAAGTTTTATGGCGTGGTTTGAAAGCTTAATAATTCATATGGTCCGTATTCTGCTGTTTTCAGACCCTGGTGTATGAAATTCTCCCATTTTATTATAGTGGAAGACTGGCGCTCAAAAATCCTGGTAAAATATTAACTCGTTATTGAACTATTCCGAAAATATAGTTAAGCGTTTTGTTTTAATTCGTCTGCGAAGTAACGTTTTACAACCAGGTAAGGTTAGGTATCATGTTATTCTCTTCGTCGTACAACAAAAAACAATAAATACTGGCAGGTCTTAAGAAAATGAGACTTGTGTGTTCAAGGACTATATGGCTTTGGTCAGTCTAACAAAGGTTTTGTCTCGTCACTGTAGGATACTGGCGTGAACTAAAACTGACAGAGTACGCAGTTAACAGTGTGCCTACATGCTATGACGTAGAGTTCACACGAACTGCCCCTGATCATAAGGTCACATCGTATTGATAACCGTGTTGATAAATTCCGACATGTTGGGTACGTTAAAGAAATCCGAAATGAAATTAAATATTTCAGATGATTTGCGAATTTGGTCAGCATGTGTTACACAATGGCCAAATAAACGAAAGTACTTCTTGTATAATAATTTGAAAGTACGTTTTAATTTGCACAATATGACATGATAATGTTTTTTTTTTTTTCAGAGCAGGCAAGAAAGTGATATTCTGCCTACACATTGTCCGGGAGGTGTGGTGAAAACTTGTTCGTGCTCAAGTAACTGCACATGGTAAAAATATATTTCCTACTATAAAAATGTGTTTCATTAAAATGACAATTAGGAAATGGACTAATACTGATGGATTGTGAGTGCTTACACATAAATTTTTCTCCACAAAATTTATATTTAAAAGGGGTTCACAACTTTTATAAATACACAGTTCTGAATTTTCTTTGTATTTTTAATACTTTTTAATTTCAAATACACATGAAAGAGAACTGTATACTGATATATGGAGAATAAAAAAATGTAATACCTTTTTTTGGTTTCCAAAAAAATGTTCAGTGTGTAGATCAGCCTATGTTTCTTACCTTTTAAATCCTATGAGTATGTATTTCTGTATTTTGCCACATGGTTGTAACATTAAATATACATCATATCTCTCAACAGCATTAATTCTGTGAGGTAGGTATTGAAATTATATGCGATTTGGATGACTCTCAGTCTTCAGAGTGTTAATTATTATGTGTTGATTCTATATGTTCCACATATCTGAATACAGTATCAAGTAATTTTATTCAGGCACAATAATCACATTACTCAACTTAAGCAGGCAAAATTAAAATTCTAATAAAGATGGAAAACTGATTGACAAATAAATGTTGATTTACCCTTACCCTGCTAACGTGGAGAATATGGTGAGCTCCTAATAATGCCAGCAAATGGTAGATGGGATTTAATTCGGTGTTTAAAGTGTTAACTGCTGGTGTGAGTGTAATGATGTGATTTTATATGCCTGTAATATTTTGTATGTTGATATAAGTGGAAATAAGTGCATATGGAGCTAGAAAAATTAATTTCTTTTATGATTCATAGATCACTTAATTCTCATTATAATTTTTTACTCCATATGCTTAACATGATTTTTCATTCACTTTCCTTACAAAGTAGATACTCGCTATTGCAGCTGTTTGGGTTCGTCATTGCTTATTTTGTAACAAAGAGGTTATTGTCAGCTGTGAGATATGCCACAATAAAAAACAGATGTCACCAATTCTTACTTCATACATAATTTTATTTTTCCTTTTTTCCAGGTTATAAATGGAAGTGAAAATGGCTGTTATATGTTCCAAACATTTCAGTAACTGCATCATACCTTCAGTTGCAAGATCCTTGTCATCTTTCTCTAGTAATATTAATATTGCAGATTCCAATAAAGCAAAAGCTTTCAAACAAATACCTGGGCCAGTGAGGTTACCTGTAATTGGAAATTTGTATCAGTATAAGTTCGGTACGTTATCTAGCTTTAACCAGACTTGCTTTATGAGCAATATAAAGAGGACTTGATGAAGTATAGAGGGAAATAGATAGCAATGAAATCTCATAAACTATCAGAAATGGAAAGTGTCTCTTGTCTGGTGACTAATTTCTATACAAGGCTTTTATGACATGCTGCTGGCAAGCCTGGGTTTAATTCTAATTCATAAATATTGATGTAGTGGAAGGTGGATGCATTTTTCAGACTGCGCTTGCATTGGTCTGCTTGGTACTGTATATACTACAGTCTGCATCACATGTAGTTCTTATTTTTAAGTGCATTAAGATGTTTTTGTCAGTGTATGTAAAGTAAACTTAAAACTGCAACAGTAAAACCACAGTACAAACATGGTCACAAAACTAGTAGAACAAATTATAGGCCTCTGAATTGTGGCAACAGAATCATGTTGTGTTAATTAATCAACAACATTCTAAACTGCACAAGCACAACACCCAAACAATATATGTTCTTTTATCATAATTTCCCTATCACATGATTTGGCGGTTCATTTGAGTACCTGATGATGGTTGTGTTTATGTGGATTAGATTGCTATCTATTTCCCTGTTAAATTTTTCGTCTGAAATTGTAGAAAAAGCTATATATGGTAAGTTAAACCGTTATCAGCATTCTAACAACATGTTGGTCTCAGAAGAGTATGCTTTGAGGAAAGGGATATCTACTGAAACTGCTGTCTTCAAACTAACATATTTTATTTCCAAATCTGTTAACTGAAAAATGCATGTTGTTGGCATTTTCTGTGATTTGACAACGGCTTATTATTGTGTAAATCATGACATATTGTTAGCTACATTACATTTATGTTGTATTCAAGGAGTAAATGCAGATTGTTTAATGTCCTCTTTGAAAAATAGAGAAAAGAAATTTTAAATAACATCATCTAATGCCTCAGAATTTTTTGTCTGACTTGGGTGCATTAAAACATGAAGTTTCTCAAGGGTCAGTTCTAGGGCTTTTACAGTTTGTATTGTAAGTAAATGACCTTCCCCTGAGAATAAATTCCCCATTAAAACCCACAATATTTGCTGATGACACTAGTGTCATAACTTTTGGTAAATATTATGATAATTCCTGTAGAGTGTCAAACTTAGTGCTGTATTGCAAATGGTTTGCTACTAAGAAGTTGGACTTAAATATGGATAAAAAATGTAATAAAATTTATAGGAAATAATTTACCACTTGATGCATTAAGTACTGATTATAAAGAAAAATATGTGAAAGGAACAGCAAATACAAAATTCCTTGGTTAACAAATTGATATTCACCTAAATTCAAGGAATCATATTGTTTAAATAATTCCTCAGTATGTGGAACATGTTACACAGTAGATCATTGGTCTTTTTCACGAACATCACTACACTCAAATCAGTTTATTTTACTCAGTTGCACTGTAAACTATGGAAAAATTTTGTGACATGATTTGCCAAACAGTGGAAAGATATTTTAAAAAAATATATTTGTTGTAATTATGGATGGTGCAAAACCTAAACTTCTTGTAGAAATCTATTTAAGAAAGTAGAGATATTAAATGTTCTGTACCAATTTGCATATTCATTATCAAACTTAATTGTAAAAGATCAAGAAAATTTTAAACAAGTTCATCTGTACACAATACAGTACTAGGGAATAAAAAAAGCACCACCTTCATTGACAAACTGCCCACTTCTCATATTTTCAGAAGAGTGCACTCTATGTTAGCACCAAAAGATTCAACAGTTTACCACTTGGTCTCACGTATCTTAGGAATGAAGACGTATAATTCAAAATAGCATTAAGAACATACTTAAATACAAACTCATTTGATTCTGCTGCCTCTTTATTTGTTAAGGAAGATCCATAGTACTGTAAATGATATCTTTTTAGTACATGAATTGCAATAATTCAGCATGTCTTGAATATTTAGCATATTTTGTATATTTATGACTTTTCAGCATTCTACGGTCATTTTGAAAAAAAAAGTTTCGATCTATGGATTGTGCATATGCTTGCAAGCATGCATGTATGTATGTATGTATGTATATGTACATATGAAGTATGAATTATATATATGTATGTGTGTGTGTGTGTGTGAGATCATGTAGGTGGGTGGGTAGGTAGGTAGGTAGGTATTTTAGATATTTGGGTACATTTTTAACTAGATGCAATGTATTGTTTAACCACACACAAGATTGAAAATCCATTAGCTGACTAGTTTCCACACTCCATTTTCCTTGGATGTTGGTGGACCATGTAATGATTTTGCTTTCTTTCATTTCACTATTGTAACATACTGCTGTGGTGCTCAACTTTAGCAACTAAAGTATGTAAAATTATTTATAATCAAATTTTAGTTCAACAACGAATTGTACACAGGCAATAATAATTAATGAGAAAACAAAAGTTAGTACAAATGTCTTAATGAAATGGGTGTCTTTTCTGCAGACTACCTGAAGAAAACTCTACACTTTGGGAACCTCTATATTAGCCCATTATTTTTTAATTTGTTTTGGTGACAGGTGGTAAGATTTCCATTCAGGTGCTTAACTGGATTTTTGCTTTGTTTGGTGAAACTTAATGGGATATGTGAAGGAAACACACAGCCATACAAAACTTTGTATGACAAACTCTGTGGACAGAGATTATTTCAATTATTCTGGAGATCCAAACACAGCTGAAAGAATATTAAGGAAATAGAATATGGCATGTAAGTTGGATTCATCTGGCCTAGAATAGTGTTCAGTGCGGAGTATTTATGCTGCTGGTAATGAGATCCGTAAGTGTCTGTTACATGCTCAGTGAGTACTCTCAAGAGTTGTTTTATCTATGAATATTTTCTTTTCTCCCAAATATAGTGAATATGACCAAGTGTGCACCTGGTGCTGTATTATCATTTTGTTCCTAGTTAGAACAAATAAGTTATTCATAGACAATGCATTTTTTTTGGACAATGTTATGCAACAGTACAATATTACAGAGTACTAACATGTTTATAGTTAGTGATGCATACAATGAACACTATAAATTCAGCACTCAGGAAAAGAATGTTTTGTTTTGTAACATGAAGGCAGGAAACATTTTCAGCTTTACCTGCTGTCAAGGACTGAGGACTGCCACTTGTTTTTATATAAAAAAACCATTGGCTATAAGCATTTTTATTTAAATAACCTCTGTATTAAACTGTATTTTTTTTGTTGTAAAAGTTAAAACTTATGAAAGTCTGTTATTGTGGTCAAACTTCATCTCTTTCTGTACATGAGGAAAGATGACAAAATTCAATAGATTTTGAAAATGGCATGACTTTTAGTCCTAATTGTGAACATAATTTTGAAACAGATTTCAGAATTATGGTTTGTGGTAATGCAAAATTGATTTGGTTGATTCAGTGTAGAACACTAAATTTGTCTAAAAGATGTTTTTCAAGAAGGAAAAGGACGATTTCTCAATAGGCAAGATTTTTTAGAGAGTTGGAGAAACTAACAATTTCATACTTTGCGTTTTTAGGCAAACATAAAATTTATGCATTTCACAAAGTTTTGGAAGATCTGTACAAGAAATACGGACCTTTGGTGAGGCAGGATTTTGGAACAAGAACAGTTATTCATGTTTTTGACCCGGATGATATAAGAACTGTTTACATAAATGAAGGGATAATGCCACATGTTGTTCCTCTCCAAGAAACAGCGCAGCTTTATAGACAAGCACGGGACATGTCCTTGGGCTTAGGAAATGTGTGAGTATATATCTGCAATGAATGTGGGAAACAAAACTGGAAGAAATATTTTCATTTAATGTACAAAATAATTGCTCTTAGTTGGCACATTAAACAAAAGTATTGATTTATAATTCATGGAGTAAATAGTTTTAAAATGAGAAGAATTTAGATTTCAGTGGTCTGGGAAGTGATGCTGTGTAATTAGGTACAGAAGTACCGCAGTTTTGGGGGAACCTGTCACCCTTTGGTTTTTTGCCTCTACAATGGAAGTACCAGGTTTTTGCATGCATGGCATGACATCTCAGAAGCTGAATCTGGATAATGCCTTCTGTGAGAATGTAGAATGTAAAAACAAGAAGATATTTCTAAAACTTATTACAGTATCAAATAATTTTATACAAAATAGTTTGTATCTTCCACACAAAGTAAAGAAATCTTTTTCAGAATATAATGATTGATGTGTTCCATTCTACTGTAATTACTGGTTAGTGATGAGATTGAAGATTAATTACTTTTCTTTATAATCTTGAAGCTTAAGCTTCAGGGGAAATGATGAAGTGTCTAATTTTTTCACAGAAGAAAAAGGTAGGATACTGCACCTTGAACATCTTGAATGAGAGTACAACATTTTTCATGAACATCACCAGTCCTGTGTAAAAATAACGGTGTTTAATAGCATTTCAAATTACACTCTTATAATTCAAATATTGAATGAAATCACAAAAAATGACAATACACAGCTCAGCATTAGTTCAAGAAGGAATGTTAATTCTTTGTTAATATTTCCAGATTTAAACATTTTTAACAAATACCTTAAGTGTCGCTAAATAAAATAATAATTTTTTAAAAAATTTTAAGTTTCAGATAGACAAAAATATGTGTTCACACTGGACGTCCCACTGCGTTTGCGTATGTTACAAGCTAGTTAACCCTCACCATCAACATAACTCTTTATTTGTTCATGTAGCCATGTTATCCTTTCCTAAAATATAACAAATATTTGTGATGATGATGATGATGAAGAATAGTAACTACCTTTCAAGAAATAAATGTGATATTGTTAGGACTCCAATTCCGATCTTAATATTATCAAAATCATCCTACTGTGTTTTATAAAATGCTCAGCAACAAATATTTAATATTCTGTCCAAAACATGTTTATATTGGTCAGAATATTAAAGGTTTTTTGCTGAACTCCAGTTCCAGTTTGGATCATATTATGTTTAGCAATGGAGAAGAGTGGTACAGATTAAGGAGTGCAGTTCGTCAAATGATGCTCCGGACGAAAGAAGTCCACTATTACTTACCCTTGGTTCAAGAAGTTGCAATCGATTTTGTGAAACATGTTATAAGGAAGAGAGACAAAAATGGAGAAATTGAAAATCTTTTGGATGAAGTAGCAAAATGGTCTCAAGAATGTAAGTACTTCTCTCCATATCTGTATAATATCATGATATTTCAGAATTCCTTGCATCGAAACAGCATTTACCCCCACCCCTAATACCAACATTATCTGGTCTGTGTGAAACAATTTAAGTTTTTCCATGGATTTTAAGGTTTTCTGGATCTACATACTAACACATTTGTTTGCTTATATGATAAGTTTGTGGTATTTAAAACCTTGCCGTTGACTAGGACCATTTATGTCTGGCTTATTTTCTGTAGCTGATAACTGTATTTCATTGGGATAACACAACTTTCTTATTACAGCTATACACATGCACACACAGAGGCATACTGTGTCTGTGCATGTTTATGTGAGGGACTTGAATTTCCATGATGCATTGTGTTGTACAGGTTACTGTTTATTTTATTTCATTGTTCTGGTTGAATAACATGAGAAGATGTTTTGCTGTTCCAAATTCAGTGATATGTACTACAAATGACCAATGAAACCACTTTTGCATATTCCATAGAAGAACATTTAAACTTCAAAATGAAAATTTTCTGGAATTTAATGCCTTGTAGTTTTATAAATTCTTATCAATATTTTGGCGAAACTTGGAGCTGCCAAATTCAGAGCGAAAGACTGAAAAAAAATATCATATATCATACTTTGGAAGGCTGTAATATTTACATGCAGTGTAATAGATACTTCAAATGTCACACCTGACTTTGTTGTGATAGCTAATGACAGCTTAGTGGACTTCACTTCTTCATATTAAAGGACTGTATGCATGACACATGTAACTGAAACAAAATTGTTGCATTTTATTTTGAATAAATATGTTGAGAGTAGCTACAATTTTTCATTCTGTGTATATTTGTAGTCTTCATTAGAATGAAGGTTGAAATTGCTTGTTGTTTACAGCTGCAGGGATAGTGTGCTTTGATATGAGACTGGGTTGCTTGAATGGAGATTTAGAAGAAGAAAGGGCTCAGGCAATGATAAATGCAAATAAAGTTATGTTCAATTTATCTGCGCTCTTGAAATTTTCACTTCCTGTCTACAAATATATTGCAACACCAAAATGGAAGAAACTTCTTGAGGCTGAGGATTTTTTCTATAGGTAAGAAACAAGAGCAGTGAAAGCCATATTTATGGACTAGTCTTGCATATGTGAGAGTTGAGGTTATTATTCCAGTGATTAAGAAGCTTACTGTGTTTTAGAATGTGACACTATATAGTCTGGTAGACATGTACTGACACTTCAGAGGGACGTTATAAATCCATCATGAGCAGACAGCAGCCTTATCACTTCACACAGTCCTTGATCCTACATTTGATATTTCTCAATTTGATATTACCATACCGTTTGTCACTGGATTCTTTACTCTGGTACTTGTCTTTCTTACACTCTCTTTTTACCACTCAGAAATGTTTATATACAATTGAAGTGCATTACTTAACAACACTGTTGATTGCTAATATTATGTTGCATCAGAGACAGATAGATGAATGGGAATGGGTTATCAGTGGAATGACTCTGATACAGGAAGACTAAATTGTCAGAGAAAATCCTGTCCCTCTGTTACTTTCTCTGCCACAAGTCCTACATGCACCGGCCTGGGATTGAAGTCAGATTTTCATTGACAGAAACGGGCTATTAACTGCCTAAGCCATTGTATGAGCATGCTTATAGACGGACAAATCTCAGCAGTAAAGTGATTGTGTGCTCTCCATGATTTTTCTCAAATCTGTTTAGGAATATAGAAGAGAAATAAGGAAGGTACTTTGTTCTGTTCCATCTGATGGGAATGTTGTTTAAGGAGCTCCTGTATACTGGAAACATGGGGAAGCATGATAAGGGTTGATCCCATATTTCTTGAAACCAGACTCAAATTTCTTCTTTGCAAGTGTTCACAGTAATTTACAGAAATTTAAGAGGTTTGGAATTTTGTACATATGTGTGTATGTGTGTGTTTGTGGGGGAAATGTGTACTTTTTGCTGCGGTGACAGTCCTTATAGTCATAAAATTTCTATCTACTTTTGCTTCCTATGTATGCCTAATAGAAACAAAATAGGCACCTCTATCACTAAGATTCACAGATTTGAACACGTTTAAAAGAATTTAATATCAGGCAGAAAATTTTCCTACTTTTCCTAAGTCCTCGTACATATCAAATTTCAACTGATGTTGTTTATTGCAAGTTGTCCTTGCAGTGTTGTTTCAATATTTTTCTCTGGACTAGATAAGAAAGGAAATGTATAGTATTAAAATATGTGTTGGAAAACAAATTGTGCAGTCATCATTCTTCTGAGTCATTAAAACAATGCTATACTACTGAACTAAAAATGTACACTAAAATGATCTTGGTGCCAAGTACCCACAGATCAACCTGGAATCTGTCTTGGTTAATATGATGTTCTACTGTGCCCATTAAGATTATGATAATCAGAAGTGTTGCTTTAAAAGGACAACAAGTAAGTAAAATGGTAGGTTCTTGTCATATCACGGGCAGACTTATTAGAGAATGCAACAGATCAAGCTGAGGTAGAAATTTAGCATATAATACACAATTTCATATACAGCACTACAAACAAAATTCAATGTGCATAAGATAACACTCATGCAATTTAACAATCAGTATGGATAGGCATTCAAATTAGTACCTATTGGTTTTTTTCAGTTGTTGAATGCTAGATGATGATGTTTTTTCATATTTTGTGCAAAGCTAAGCCTGCCAGCAGAGTATTACCCCCTCTTACAATAATTTTAATCAAGTATGAATGCCAACAATAAAGGTCTATCATTTCAGGACAGCAACTCAGTATGTGGATACAACAGTAAATAAAATAGATGAATTAATCCAAAGAAATGAACTTCCAGAAGGGAAGTATAACTTCATGACATACCTGCTGTCAAGGAAAGAACTGAGCAGAAAAGATGTAACAATTATAACATTTTCCTTGTTTGCAGATGGTCTGAGCACGGTAAATAATGAACCAGTTAAAATTAATCACTTTTTGTACCGAGATCCTTTTGAAGAATATGTGTTATGGAACTACAGTTTCTAGGCTGGGTACAACACTCAGCTGAAGTGTGTATATCTGTGTGTACATATGTTTTTCAGGCTTTACTGTACTTTCTTTTAGCCGTTTTCTTTGCATATTGATGTGTATTGCTATATAATTTCAGTGTGTAAATACTTTAATAATGTACCATAACAACGAATGCAATGCTATATCATACTATGTGAAAGGTAAAGGTGAAGGTAAAGTTCATCCTATAACAGGCCATGAAGACCCAGAGAGGGTAGAGGTATAGCTCTACTCTCTCTTTAACCTCGACAGTAGGTGGGATGGATGATAAAGGCCATGATCTGGCCGCTTTACCTCCAGGAAACAGAACTGATATCCATTGTGCAGGAAGCTGGGTGGTGCCCACAGCCAGTCTGGATGAGTGCAGAAAGTCCTGTCCCCATCAGGATTTGATCCCCTGAACCATCCAGCCCGTAGATAGTCTGAGTACGCTACACCGGCCCGTATTTCATACTATATACATCATCATATGTTGTAAATTGCTGTAATTCATTCAGTTTCAGCCTGTCAGTAAACTGAGGCAACCTTAATGTGTTTTGATTTTTTTGACAGTGTTTTTTCTGAAACATTTCTAATTCTAAGAAGAACAGAGTGAGATACCATAAATGACCATACCTCTTCATGTAAAGTACCCATTATTGTTGTCAGATATTAAAGAAACTTGAATTTTCTCAACGCATTTTCGAAAAATACTCACAGATCAATGTTCACGATAATTCATCCAGCGGGAGCTGAGTTGTTCCTTGCGGACGGATGGGTGGACTGTCATGACAAAGCTAGATGTTGCTTTTGGCAATTTTTCGAATGCGCCAAAAGCCATATGATATTAAACCATTTTCTGAAATCGAGTTATGAGTATTAAAACCTATGAAGACACTTAAGGACAGATTCAATTTGGGAAATGCGTTCGATTTTGAATTCAGAATCCTTTCTTTGTCTTATCCAAAACTTAAACATTAACATGTAGGCAACCGTAATCTTGCACACTGTCTATACTCTCACTTGCTGTGCGTGGACAATTAGGGTATTAGAAATTATAGTGCTGATGGAAATATTTAAATCTAATATAGTTGCAGAAGCAGAAAGGACAGAAGTGCTTAATTAAAAGCTTCACAACTTGCATACCTCAAGTGAAACTGCTGTGGTATTTCCAACAAAAACATGATGCATGCTTGGACTATGTAGAATGCATAAGGAATGCAATATACTGTATTGTTTGAAAAGACTGAAAGGAAGAAAACATTTGCGAGACACAGCTGTAGGTAGTATGATAGTCAATAAACGGAATCCAAGAGAAATAGGGTGTGGGATTGGTCTCGGTTTTGTTGGTTCAAGATAGATTCCAATGGCAAGCCTGTATAGAGGTGAAGAATTAAGATTGCTGTCATCTGAGATGTGATTCCATGTAGTCATTAGTATAAGTGGGCTTATGTTGCAGAAAAACATGCTGCCTATATCAAATTAAACATCAGTACATGCTATCACGTCCCTGAAGACAGCAACTTCATAGCAATTTTCATGAGAACTTCAAATATTGCAGTCATTATCATCTTCCTCCATGGATTAGGTCGTTTGACTTGTTCAAATATTGCAGTGTATTAGAAATTCAGCTCCTTAAAAAAAAATTGAACTCCTTCACCATTTAAACACATATAATTTTCAAAAGATCTTTTATCATGAGTGTAGTTTCATGTTTGTTAATGTTTACAGAACTTACTGAAGTAAACTATGATAAATGTTAACAGAAATCTAAAATATTCATATTAATTAATGCCTTGCAATGTTTTTTCACTTCAGACTCTTATTCATCATTTACCATAGTTTATAATAATTTACTCTACAAAAAGTAATATTCTAATGTTTCTAGAATGTTTGTCTAAAATGTGCTTTGAAGTAGTTTATCAGACTGTTCCAGCTCTTCTGTATAACTTGTACTGCTTGGCAACTAACCCTAAAGTCCAAGAGAAAGCATATCAGGAAGTAAACAGTTGCTTGAAGAGAGGTGAACCTATTACACATGCTGTCATCAACAAGCTGTCATACTTAAAAGCAGTTGTGAAGGAAACATTCAGGTAGGAAAGTCAAAGATGTGAACAGGGGTTTGAGGATTTGAAGTTATAAGTGTATTGTGTTTCACCGGAATCAAAACACAGACAGCAGAGTTAGACAGTGTTAAGTAGACTGACACAAAGGTAATGGCTTTCAGTCCTCCAGGAAGTATATACTTTGAAACTACGAAAAATTTACATGGTTAAACCTAATCAATACAAGAGACTGTCAAACTTACACAAGGGATATTCAGTAAGTAACTTTCAAGGATTTGTTATATTTGGATTTACTGATTCAACATAGATGTGAAACAGAACCAGCAATAATGTATGTACAAATATTTTATTTTTCAATGTAATTTCTAAAACAACTGGGGCACACCCAATGGGGGTTGGGAGGCTGCAAAGCTGCAGACCCTCTCCAAAATCGAAATTTAAAAAACACAGATTTTGTAGACTTGATTGTATCAAACGCTTTTGTGATTTACCCTTCAGTCGAAATGAGCCACTGAAATTGACCAGTGACTAGTACATTAGAAGTGAGAAAAATAACATAAAAATTCTTGGGATATCTTAGGTAGTGTTCAGTACAACCAAAAAGATTAGACCTTGTCATTTAAATTAAGTGAGTGAGTCATGGAACGTCTAGTTATATGTATTGTGCAACATCATTTTTAAAATCAAACACAAATATATAGTCTCAGGGTCAGCCTCCACCACCGCTGTCACCTTTGAAAAACCCTGGGAGTGCACTTGGTATCATTTAAGACTGCTTCTCAGTGATATGTTAACTGCTTGATTCCCTTTGATAAGAAATTAGGGCTGTGTGCCAATCCACACTGTAGCTGGTCAGCATGAAGGGAGTGTATCTTCAGTCAGTCACACATTTTCATCCACTTTCAACTGACACCATTTTGAGATCTTCACACTTCTTGGATGTTACGCAGCATAAATTGGTGGTTAGTTACCAAACCCGAAACTTCAGTAACTACCAATCTACACTGTGTAACATTCCAGAAGAGTGAAAATCTTATTTACACCATGGTGGAAGCCTGATATCTCACATGAGACCTTCAGTTTTGATCATGCAGTTTTAAATTATGGCAGACAATAGTAGTGATATTCTATACTTGAGAATGGAATGAAAAAAAATTTACCTTGACATGTCTTCAATATGGAGATTGGTGCCAGGAACAGTGGTAATTTTTGTGATGGTTACGAAGATGCAGATAAAGGTTATGGTTTTAGAATACATTCACCATTTATTAAACCTCATGAACTTGTAAGCTCTTAGTTATTTATTTATTGTCTCTGTAAGTCATTATTGTTTAATCATTGATTTTTACAGGTTATATCCCATTGGAACAGAGATATCAAGAATCATTCCAAAGGATTTGGTTCTTTCAGGCTACCATGTGCCAGCAAAAGTATGTAGTTTGTTTTTAATTCCTCATTATTTGAAAAGTTACCTATTTAAACCACAGCTGCAGAACAAAGTGCTAATGCCATCTTCAGGGTAAATATTGGTACTTATTTACAAACCTACATGACACCACATACAGAAGACATTAATCCTATTAACGTTCATTGCCATAAGAACCTCAGATTTTATTTACTAATATTATATGATTGCATTTAATAGTCTAATTTATATTTATCAACCTCCTTTCCAGACTCATGTTAATTTAAATCCACATGTACACTTTAAATCAGGAGAATATTTCTCAGAAGCTTGGAAATTTTTGCCTGAACGTTGGATGCGAGATGGAGAATCCAGTGATATTCACCCATATCTTTTGACACCATTTGGCCATGGTGTACGAACATGTGCAGGTAATATATTCTTACTTAGAGACACTTGTTTAATATACATTATTTCTCTTTTAACTGGACTAAACAAAACTTCTTCTTCTCAAATACTGTAATGTAACTGTGTAAATGCATTAGTATGTGTATGTATATATATTTTATAATTAAACTGGTTTGTGTGTGTGTGTGTGTACATACATACACACACACACACACACACACACACATATATATATTAGAAAACTTTATCTTTTCCCACAAATGAAACAAGTTTTCAGATACCCTGCATTACATTTTCTATAATTCTACATGAATATGGTTATAATCATTTTGAAGTCCATGCTTTATGAATGCAGTCCTAGTGCAGTGAGTAACAGCATCTAACTAGCCCAACTACACAGAATCCCATTTCTTTACAGGCTAATAGTCACTTAGTTATTCAACAATATACCCACACTTATGGAACCTGAATGTTCATTATCACTTTCCCTGAAGTCCATGCTGGACCTCGTCTTTGAGAAGACACCCTTCATTCTTTGGAGTCTGCACTGTACTTGATACCAAGTGACACAGAATCAAGCTAAAATGAAGACATGTCCATCTTTTGATTACTTCCACCTCTTCCTTAGTAACTTCATCATTTTCAGTATCTAAATGCCTTATCCATTTGGTAATGCTTCCTCAAATTTTCATGTTTTTACTTTTCAGTGTTTATGTTAGCACTTGCCAGGTTTTTCCATTGAATACATTACCAATACAGAAGCCACTGTTGGGTTAGTCCCATGAGAAGGAAAAGTGATGGACTATATTTTGTGGAGAGGCTATTTTTGATATAGAGTAGCAGCTTTGTGAGAAATATCAGGTGCATTGTGGATAACAAATGTCTGTGTCCAAGAACTTTGAAACGGGCAATTTTTGCCTCCCAATACATTTCACTGATTCACTTTAAGGTGAAAAATTTTACATGATCGTGTAAGATCTTGAGTGGTAAAATGAGGGGGAATATAGAGAATAGGGTCCGCCTAAAACACCAAATGAAGTGACAGATTTGACAAACAATTTTTCCCCTCCACACAGCACAATATTTAGATAATGTCAACCACATGACATAATAATTGCCAGTGGATAATATACTAAAATTCTATTTTGTATGCTACTTTTTTGCCGTTCATTTTGGCTGCACTGTCATAATCTTTTCCTCTACAGTGTTTCAACAATGGTTCATTTTCTCCGAGAATTTCAATGTAACATCTGCAAGCTCCTTACCACTGATGTAATCTATAGAAGTTAACCCCAGGAATCTCATAGATTTCTTCATTATTATTTTTAATTTTTTTACAGGAACGTATTTTGTTGTCACAGACAGTTGTTTCACAGTTGGTTGTTAAGGAAAAATATTTTGCACTTTTGGCATATGAATTGACTGATTTTACGAGTAATTCAGAAAGTGCATTTAGGATACTTTCCACAATAATGATCTGCTAATTAGCACCTAATGTGATCTTTGGTTACAGAAGTGAATTTTGTCAGCAACTGAATGAGGTGTAAATATTTTCTGTTATTTTATGTGTTCAACTTACCCAACATACCAAAAATACCATGTTGTGTTCTGCAGTATAAAAAAACAGTGTTAATTAATCTAGTCAGAATATTTTTCCAGTGTTCTTATTCTTTCTGAATCGATAGCTGCTTCTAGCTTGTCAATTGTTTTTTGCCTGTGATTCTCAATTCAGCTTCTATCCACTCTTGACAAAATAACTGTGACTACTACAGATTTTATGAGATTTCAGTGCTTCTTATACAAGAGTCCAATCACTGAAGCCTTCATTTATGAAAAAAATTTCTGGAGTCTTAGTCAGCAGAAGTAAAACACGTCATCTCCCAATTTTGAATACATCAACCATTGACATGAAACAAATTCATTATTTGCAAGTTGAGGGAAATAATGGCTACCCAGAAAATGTCGGCCATTTTCATCTTGAGGATAATTACTAAGCTGAACTTTCTTTGGGCCATAAACTGTAGGAGTTTTCTGTTCTACCTTAGACCATAAAGCAGTATCAGATATCTTTATCTTGGATGTTTTGGGAATATGAATGTCATCAAGAACGTCCGAAACCATAGGCTGATATTCTAGTTCCTTCCTTACATCAGACACTGTAATAGTTACACCCTATTTCATCTGGTTCACAGGTTGTATTGAAGCTGCACCTTGTTTACGCCTCTCATTCAAGGCACTTTTTTAAAAAATAGTTCTGTGGAATTGAAGGTTATTAAATTTTTCGTATTCTTTCTCATCCTTTTCTCTATTGACAGCCTCCGGTTTCTTTGTAACACCTTTTGATGACACATTTAGTATCTAAGATCCAGTTTATATCAGTGAAGAAAGAGACTGATTTTTCACCAGAATAACTGAATGTTAGGTCAGCAATAAGAGGGACAAAAGAAATGCTCTTTAGTCACACAACACTCATCTTACAAATTCTATATGATTCATAAGCCCTGCTTTAATTAAATATGTACAATAATGGCACTGACAAATGCACACAGAAGTACACTAAAATTAGTTCTACACATCCAGTTTTGACCAATCATGTTGCTGTCTTCAGGGATATAAAATACTAAGGTTAGGTAAGTACACATTTAAATTATAACAATATAAAAGTAACAGAACCAATAAAAAAAATGTGATTACAGTCATATGAACTAGTAAATAAAAAAGTAAAGAAATACGATTTATTGCAGTAAGAATGTGTTCATATTGGTTGGGTGGTGTATGTAGAGGTTTCAGTTGGCAACTCAGTGTCTGAGAGATGGTGTTGTGTTATGGATCGTACAGTGAACTGTCTGTGTGGTTTAATGTACAGTCCAGAAAGTTATGATACACCGCCAATTTTACAAACTGAAATATTAAGTGTATGTATGTTTTTGCAGTAAATTTCTTTGTACGAGTTGAAGTGGGGTATTTTTGTGCCAGAATAAACTTTCAAGACTTCCCTTCAACCAAAAATGAAACTATACTCTTATTTCTGCAGTATAAAAATAAGTGTGTGTATAGGGTTTGCCAGATGTGCCCACTCAAAACCTAATACCTCAAAAGCAGCCAAAATTTGGTATTTTGTGTCTCATCTTGTAAGTTTTTATTTTAAATAGAATTTAGTTTTTAGTTTAAACAACTGGCTAGTTAAGTTTTATTTTCTGTAGTTAGTTTGGTGAATAAAATTAATGTTGATATGACTGAGTAATCAGTAAATGTTAACAGTTTAAAAAAAATGAAAAATAAAATTCTTGGGTGCACACCCTAATAAAATGCGTTGCACACTCTTCATGATGATAAGATGCATGTTGATTTAGAAAGAATAAATTAAGAAATGTACATTATTACCTTTCTTGCAGCAAATAAAATGTATTCTGCATAGTTTAACAAATTTATTTATAAATGAATATTATATGGTTTCATATTTACCTTATTTTCATTATTGTTTTCCAATGTATAACACAGACTGCAATTTTCAGAGCTAATTTCAAGGAAAGAAAGAAAATACAGCATAAGTGAAAGTAAAATTTGGGGCTCACATCTGTGTTGTCTTAGGTGGCTGTCATGTCCACCAGTTGCTTGCTTTCTATTCCGAGTGTCTATATATGTTTCCTACACACAAGTCATGCTGTAGACATACCTCTTACCACATAAAATACAATTTCAGGCAACATTTTTTACCTGAAGAAAGAAATGTGTTGCATACCATGTGCTAGTATTTTACTGAGTGACCTTCTTTAGAGGGGTTTGTTTAATTCATATTTTATCTGGATGTAAATTAGAAAAAGAATTGTTAAAAAATTGATAAGCAAAGCACGTTTCATATTTCAAGAGAATCAAGTAGTCATGTAGCAAATTCTTGCATTTTTTCTTAAAGGGATGCGTTTTGCTGAACAAGACCTTCATGTTGCCCTGAGCTGTATTCTTCTGAACTTCAAGTTGCAGTACCCAATTACAGACCCTCTGGAACAGATTTACTCCACATTGCTCTTCCCTGCTGGTCCAGTGAGAGTTCAGTTTATTTCCAGAAACTGAACATGGAAATAATAATCAGCAGTCCAGTAAGTAATGACTGTAGTTAGAAAATACAGTAATGTGTTTTCTGTTTCCAGGCTTCACTCAATCCTGGTATGAACTCTGCAAATTGCAGTTTATACAAAAATTAAATGTACTGAATTACTCATATGTAACTTTGATATGTGGATACCATTAAGGTGATGTCAAAGAAATAGAGGGTGGATGTCAGATGATTAGCATCGTTCAATAAAAGGCCTGTGTCATAGCTGTAATGAACCTTCTGGTACCAGAAAATTCAGCACATTTCTTGGCTAGCTCAGCAGCTATGTATTAGTTTCTCAAGGAGGACTCTGCTTTGTTGAGTTCATCAGTAAAGTTCTAGTAGTATTTCTCAGGATTAAAATCCTTCTTGATTATAGCCTTGCAAATGTTCCTGGAAACGTAACCTACAAAAATGTGTGAAGTATTCACCTAAACATCATGTAAAGGAACATAAAATTTTTGTATGTTGATAATGCTTATTGGTTATAGTGACTCTAATTTTGCCCCTTAGCATGATTTTCTGATAGTACACTGATAAATAAATTATGTTTAAATACTTGTTCCTGTGTAGAAAATCTTTATTTGACTGATCGGTATAGATCTCTCTCAGAACAGAATAGTGCACAAAACTTTAAATTAAGTAACTAAGCAACAAAGTAACCAACTTCATGGAGCAAACACCTTCCTGAGAAATTAGTGGTTTCTCATCTAGTCAAGAAATTCCCTACATTTTACGGAACCCAGCCATCCAACAACACATTCACAAGAACCTGCCATTTGTCCCTGTCCTGATTCCAGCCTAAGACATGCCATCCCATTCTATTTCTGAAAGATCTGTTTTAAAATTATCATTCATTATGTGCTTGAGTCTTCCAAGTGGCCAGTTTCCATCCAGTTTCCTTACAAAAAGCCTACATGCATTGCCCTGACCATCTCATCCTCCTTGATTTGGTCACCCCTCATAGTAAAGGAAATTGAAAGCAGGACCTACTTGGCAACCTGAAACACCAGAGCATGGGTCACAGACAGTCTTATCACAGCATGTGTGGTCATATTGAGTCACGTCAGAGTGGTCATAGGGTCATGTTCAATTTGCTATCTGCAAATGGCATAAATCATACCTTGTGGTTCCTGAATGTAAGTACAGTGCAACATTGAGGCTCTTTGCTATGGAGTAAATTGTTGTCTTTGTTCCTGGTTGTGGAAACACAAGATTTTTATTGTGGCAGTCTAAATAAGGAAGACATTCTAGGAAAACTGTCACAGTAAATTTAAAACATGTCCCAGTGTTTTGGCACATTCAAAGTCATCAATAACTTAACTGGTGAACAAATTTTAAACAACAGTCTCCTTTGTTGCATTCTTTCTTTTGGGTGATTCTCCAACATCTGAATTTTATGTGATGACGTTCTGGAACGCACTGTCCCTTCTTCATAGGTGATGTAAGCAGGAAGAATAACTGGCATAAGATTGGTAGGGTATTTGTACAGGTGAGGGTTTGGCTCGAAATTGTCTGAGCCAATCAGAAGGAGGAAGGAATGGGAAGGGGGCATGTCCAAGTAGTGGAACAAGCTGTGGAGGGCAAAGACCCCAAGTGGAGGCCTGTAGTATGTGAGGGAGAAGCGGCCCTGTGTCAGAGAGAGGAAGGGGAGCCATGGGGTGGTAGTGATCAAACTATTATGTTTCAGGAGGCTGTCACCCTTCTTTAAGCATGTGCAGAAGGGGTTTCCAGGATTTGCTTAAGGTCAGGCCATCTTCTGTATTTGTATTGTGTGGGTGTATTTCCAGTTTCCCTGATGAGTTGGTCCATGTATCCAGTTTTTGAAGGGACTTTTGTATCCTGTAGTTTAATAATATGGTCCTGGTTGATGCTGTGTCCTGCTACTGCTGATTTTATCTGTTTGTGTTAGTCGTGTCTATTGCGTTCTTTGATTCTTATTAAATAGATTAACCGCTTTGTCGAATATCAACCTGGTCACATTCACATGGGATGCTGTTCACACCCAGGATTCTTAATCCCAAAGCATCCTTGACAGGTAGAAGGTAGGTGTAGATTTTCCTTGGTGGTAGAGATACACTTTTGATGTTGTGTTTCGTAAGCATTCTGCTGAGTCAGCCATACACTGTCTGGGTATAAGGTATGAATGTGGTCAAGGTGGGTTACCTTGATCATATTCATAACTTACACCCAGACAGCACATAAAATTCAGACAACAGGGAATCATCCAAAAGAAAGAATACAGTATTCAAAACATGGCGAAAGTTTGAAATCAAGAACAGTTTCCTTCTTATCAAAGAAGTGGCATCAGAAATACATTTTTTCAAAAGAAACATAATGTGATATTGGAGAAGGATTAGAAGCATCTCCATTAAAACTGTAAGACAGGTATCATATGAGACTGGCTTACCAAAGTCTTCTGTACATGCAGATGAAAACAGTTTCTTCAGTTGAAATTGTACAAATTTACAGTGGTGCAGTAACTCCAAGAAGCAGGCTGTGTTTTTGTGAAGCAGTGTATATTGGTCAAGTCAATCCCTTGCTAACTTATTCTACACAAGAGGCATGGTTTTACTTAAATGGCCTTGTAGTTACTCCAATTAAGAGTTACTGCCATTACACAGTCCCAGACTAATAAATGAGGTGCTGTTACCTGACATTAACATTTGATATGGTGTGCCATCACTGTGACAAGAAAAAGTGGACCTGTCTGATTTTGGGATACAATAAATTGAGAGGTACATTGGACAAATTCTCATGCAATTTGTTTGAAATGTAAGTGATGAGGTTAAAGAATGTGTGTTCTTCCAACAGACAGTGCAACTACCCATACACACAGTAATTCAAATGCTGTCTTCAGTCACATTTCTAGGGACCAAATAATTAGTTGTTCTTTGTGGCCTGCTCATTTGCCTGACGCGGTACTATGTGTCTTATGTGTGGGGAAGATTAAAAGACAGTCCATATATACAGGATGAACTTAAAGAAGTTGGTAGGCACACAGCACCAGCAACTTGTCAGCAAGAACTTGATACATTTTTCCTCAACTGTTTACCAAGTGCAAGTGTACCTGACAGTTGATGAAGGTCATTTCGAACTCCTGCTCTAATGTGCAGTAAGTAATACTACAGAATATAGATTCTTCACATAGAATGTATAAGTCGGTTCTGCTTTCAGCTGGCAACTCAAAATTTGGTGAGGAGTGCAAATCATGAACAAACTAAGTATGAATTTTAGTTCAGACACCACTTCCTTTCTAATTCTTAGGCCCAAATATTTTGCTCAGCACTATACCTAAACAATCTCATTCAGTGCTTTTCCATTAATGAGAGATACTGAGTTTCACACCCATATAAAACAACAGGCACATCTGTGGCTTTCTATAATTTAATCTTTATGTTTTTAGATATTAAATGGAAACACAACAGAAGCCACAGTAAATGTTAGCAGACATTCCTTAAATTTAATCTGCATTTGATATATTCATACATTCAGTTTTGAACTTTTGGTGGTGTTCATGAACACTTAAACTTTGCCACAATTTCAAAGGACTTACTTACATGTCTATATGTTCTGGTTTTATTGAAAAATCATGAACACATACTTTTCTGTTTTCACGACTAGACCAACTTCCTCACCAGCAACTAATATTGCTACTGTGCTTTTCCTGATAGTATTTGTGTTTATTCCTAGTAAAGTAACATCATTACTTTAGATCAAAAGCTTATATTTCCTGTCCAACGTCAATTCCTTCTGCTTTTCTCGAACATTCCTACTGGCACACATTCTAAAGTTCAAAAGCATAGTTAAAAAGCAATGGTGATAAAGCATTTCCTTCTTTCAGGTCATTCTGAAAAGGAAATTTATGAGACACAAGTGTACCGATCTGGATTTTTCCATAAGTTTCATTTAAACTCATTTTATTCAACCTAACTAGTCCCATGTGTATAACAAATTAAAAGAGAATGTAGTTATAAAACCTCGCTCCTATCTGTATCATAGTCTTGCGTGTAAACAGTTGATGTAGTGTTGCGTTGTATTCCCATTTTTCTTCAAGTGTTTGACAAACCATCAAAATCAACATCAATAGTCCCCAGCGGAATTGCTTACATGTATAGTTAACTTGCAGAAAAGAATGCTGGAGAATTAAAAATTTTGTTATTGAGTCTACAACAGTTTTACACCTCAATTACTACAGTCACTTCTAATCACCCTTCTTATAAGTACAATAATAAGACATTTGCACTGCTGATGCCATCGTTTCTAATACCAGACAGAAAATCTTAGACTCTGTGTTTTAAATTCTTCTCTTCCTAATACCTTGTTCAGTTATGTCTCTGTGCATTATTATTTACAGAAAGACAATACAGCGCCTATTTTGAGAAATTGCCACTTTTTCTCGACTATCACCATGACAAAACCACTAATGATTTTTTTTGGCAGAGTGTTTCCGTTAGTTTTGTTTATGGAAACAGAGTAAACTAGGAAACTGCAGCAACCATTTGGTTGAGAACCTTTTGTCTCCTTATGTTCTATCTAAAAACGAAAATATAACCATTCAAAACCATAATTTGGCCCATCACCTGACATGGGTGTAAAACTTGGTCACTGACATTATAGGATGAATATAGCCAGGTGTATGAGAACAAATTACCTAGGAGAATGCACTACTGTGTATTAAAGCAGTGACATTTTACAGCCTACTTTTAATGAAATGTTACAGAGTAATTACACCAAATCAGAAGGCATGGGTGAAGAAATATACTGAGTAGTTTCAAGAAAGAACTCAAATCTCACAGACCAAGAATAAGTGTGACAAAACTTTCGTAAGGCTTATGAACAATACCATCTATGAGAAGATAATGCAGAGTGGGAGCGCAAGAAGCTAGATGGCAGATTAGCTTTGAGCGTGAAGAAAACACAGAATTACTGTAAACTGAATTGTACTGATAGGACCAAAGCACAAAATCTTGGTAGCAATGCATATGGCAATGACAGAACTGTGTGTAAGAAAGCAACTGATTCTGGAATGAGTGATTCAGACATCTCATGTATCATTTTCACTGTGAAGTGTTTAAACCCCTGGTTGACAGTTTCATATGTTCAGTGTTATTTGAGGAACTGTAGCAGGACACACAAAAATTGATGTCCCTGTGACACAAGCAATTTTGTATGGTTCATCCCATTGTGTTTTTATATTTAGACAACAATATTTGCATCTAGCAAAACTTATTTACTAAAAATCCAAAAACCAAATACTTATTTTAGCTATACTAGGGCATTCTCAGTGACTGCACCTATATAAAGAGAGCATGTACAACTGCAAATGTAGTAATATTAAAAAATGTGATCTCAATTTTTGTCACACCCATTGTGTTCATATATTATATTGTAAAATTAAAGAGAAAATTCTAAAAACATGATGAGCAAAGACTGGCTTGTCATTTACTGTTGTATTCAAATACAGTAGTTGTATTTCAAATAAATTTTATGTACATAAATGCTAGGCAGTGTCCTTGAAAATAGAGAAATTAGACAAACGAGGGCGAGTCAAATGAAAACCTTAAATATTTTTTATCACTTAATTTACTGAACACAAAAGGTACTGCAGAACATCATGGATGATATGGTGTGCTGATCCATGACTCAGATTCAGATGTGCAGCTTTTTCATTCACAGTTACATGGCAATTTTCCTTCACAATGGCTGCAATGACCTCTGGTGTCACTACTCATGTGCCTGACCAGGTCAAGGAGAGTCTGTTATAGAACTAATGCCGATCATGAACTTCCTAGTCCACTCATACACTTGCAGTAGTGACAGACATGCATCACCAACTGAACTTTCATTCGTTGATGAATTTGATGGGTTTCACCCCTACAGAAAGCTGTTCTTCTTTGGGGCATGTTGCAAGCCAGGCCACCATCTTTACACTACTACTGCACTGTCACGTTGCATTCCTGCATCATACTGCCACCCGTCAGCCACTCTTCAAACCATGAGTATCATTGTTGTCAACTTACAAGACAATCGAGCTGTGTTTCGAATTTTTATTGCACTTTTAAAGTTTGCATTTGACTCTCCCTCGTATAAGTCAAATTTCATGATCTGATAGAAGATCTTGGGGTGGTTGAATTTCATATGAGTTACATAGCCATAGATTTGAGGAATCCATTATATGGACTGGTTGTATAGTAACAGATAAAACTTCTGTACATGTTGTATAAGATTATAAATGAAATGTTTATATATATATATATATAATAGAACATTAAATTATATTTGGACTGCATAAACTAATGTAAGTCTGTCATGGCCAGAGGGGGTATATTCCCACTGTTGTTATTTCCTGTAATATTGTTAAATTTTATTTTATTTTATGGGTAACTAACAGGTATTGCTATTAATGCAGAGTATGCTAATGTTTATGTAAAGAATTTTGTAGAATAAACTACAGTCTTCTTACTGTATCTCACTGCCTACTGTGTTGTATTATTTTTGTAACATTATGACTAGAGTGTAAGGATTGAAAATAGTACCTTCGAGAGGGTGGAAGAGTTTAAATATTTGGGAACAACTTTAACAAATCAAAATTCTATTGCGGAAGAAATTAAGAGGAGATTGAGGTCAGGAAATGCTTGCTATCATTCGGTGCAGAACCTTTTGTCTTCCAGGTTGCTATCCAAAAATTTAAAGATCAAGATATATAGAACTATAATT
>Ga0131853_10002884_pt1 | contig 30831 bp, 21 predicted proteins | sample TergutLab28metaG_FD_92764 | JGI IMG/M metagenome (GOLD analysis project Ga0131853, IMG submission 92764) | Labiotermes labralis P1 segment gut microbial communities from Petit-Saut dam, French Guiana - Lab288 P1 (version 2) (version 2) | ecosystem: Host-associated > Arthropoda: Insects >... | reverse complement strand
GAGTATTGGGTTGAAGAGTTTATGGCCATTTTGGTGCATCGTGTAAATGCTTTTACCTATCTTGGTATAAGGTTTTCATGGCGCCCATATAATGAATACAGTAACTTCAATTTTACTCATAATGTATCACAAAATTCGAATAAACCTTTTTTTTAATTTTCCGAACATTATTTTCATAATTAAAGCGGTAAAGCCAATTACTGTTGTTGGTCGACTTGATTATGTGAACCTCAAGCAACACGTTCTGCACCGATCTTTATTACGCTTCTGTTTTGGTGAAATTCGGTACGCCCTATGTACATTGTACTCCACAGTGAAGATGGAGTGACTAACACCTGAGGAAGTATATTATGCAGGAGCATATTTTTGCACTTAGGCCACAAGACAATTCCTGCTGCTGTCTAGAACTTTAGATACTTATGACACAACTTGCCTCTTATTTGGAAGGTCAGTCTTGTTGTTCTCTGTGAAATATTCTGCTCAGATGTAAGCTCCAAATTAGTTGGATGGTGAAACACAGGTGGTGGAGCTGGAATCCAATGTGTATGTTCACTGCAATAACAACATACCAAATTCAAATTCTGAAGGAGACATCCAGTTGTGTTGTATACAATAATAAAAAGAAGAACAGTACCATCAACATGACTGTTATGGCAATATGAATTATTTATTTATTTACATAATCACAACTAGTTTTGGTCTTGGGCTTCTGTAGGCAAAATCTTAAGTTCAAAACATCACAGGTGGTCTGAAAAGGAGAAAGGTCCTTCCCCATTACATTTGTGTACATAATATACTTACATGGAATTAGTACATTTATGTTCTGTGAAGGGATTTATAAAACAGCAGTATATAAAATCATTAAGTAAAAGTTTAAGTTATTTATGGTTAGTTTTCAATATGCAGAGCCAAGCTTATGTGCAGACATAATTGGCTGAGCTTTTCTGTATTAAGTTTTATTTTGCAGTTTCCGTCATGTTCTGGAATCTACAGACTTACTTAAAATAAATGTTTTCATACAATATTATAACGTTTAACATCAGTAAAATATAACGGTAAATTACACCATGAAAATTAAATTTAAATACTGTTATTAGACTGTACATCCAACATGTGCTTCTTGATACATTATTAGAGATAAACCAGATTGATGGGGATTGAAAGTAGGACATTACAGTTTCGACAGAGTTTTTGGACACTTGGAACTTACCATATTGGGAGAATTCGAGGTGAGAAAACTGGAAGACCACCAATGAGCTCCTTCTCACATGCAGATCCTACTGGCTGAGCACTGGCAACTTCAGGAATCAGTGACTGGACACTACCAGGACTGTTGTGATCCAAGTTCATGAGCCAGTAACCCGAACCTTGAGACTGAACACGCCCCAACAGATCGTGGAAAATTTGCTCGGTGTGCTGGACAAGAGACAACAACTAATTAACCCATGGAGCAGAGTTCATCTTGAGAGGCTGCTCAAGACATTCCAAGTCTGAGGGTTCATTACGTGTTCACAGCAGCCCACCATGGGATTATACCCTGCGAAAGACGAATACAATCCACACTCTCACATCCTGTTGTAGGATTCATTTTAATGTGACACTCCAACTGACTGAAGTCTGCATCTCCCAAACTTCCTCTTCCTTTAGAGTCCTCTAAACAGTAAAAACATTACATGGCTATGTTGTAGAATTGCCCTGTGAATATTATAAAAGAGTAGCTCTTCATTTTGCAAATGGAATGCTTCCACTGAAATTAATTACACAGCAGCTGGTTAAACAGAAAGTAATTTTCCTGCAATTTAGGGGGTAGCAAATACAACAATTCCTGCCCAGTGTAAAAAATGCAGTTCAGTCCCTGCTGGTCATTTTAAGCAAAGTTTCTCACAACAAAACTCAAGGCATACTTGGAAATCATATGTCACCTACTGGCAGTTACACACTTCTGCAAATATACAAGGACAAATAACCATAAGCAGAATCTACATTCACATTAGCAGAAAATGTGTTGCAATCTGTTAAGTATTACTAGTGATTCAATGGTTGGTTATGTATAAGATGGAGTAAACTCGTTAAAGAAAACAGGAAAGCTGGTCTTGAGATAAATATTTGAACCCAGAACCTTTCATAGAGGAAGCCATACTTCAACCCTCCCCACTGTTGACACCTGGTGCAGTAACAGAGGGAGATGCTGACACAAATACTCTAAGAGTAAAGGAAGTAACATTGTCAGCTGAATAATTAACTTCCTTGTGGTAGTTGGGGTAACTACATACTCCAGCTGACTTACTGAATGAACAGTAGAAGAGATCAAACCATTGCTCATTTGTATTTTCCATGATATAATCATCTTAACTAAACACATGCAATATACACACAGTACTGTCACCTCCATGTCATGAAACTGGGTTGGAGTACATACATTTCTTAAACCTTGAACATCTGTTGCTACGCTTAATATTGCTTAACTCTGTTATTATAGTTCGTTGCTCCCACCTCACAAGACTGTTTCCACCATGTTCTTGATGCTGACTGCAGGAAATGACATAGCGTTCATATTGTATTTCATCAAAATACATACTGCAATGTGGACCGGGTAGCTCAGTCGGTATAGTGACTGACTACGGGCTGGACGGTCCAGGATTGAATCCTGGTGGGGATGAGATTTTCTGCCTGTCCAGACCGGCCCTGGGACCCACCCAGCCCCCTGTACAACAGGTACCCGGTCTTTACCGGGGGTAAAGTGCGGCCGGGGCGTGCTGCTGTTCACTCACCCCCTTCTAGTGCTGCGGTCATGGAAGAGTAGAGCTATACCTATACCCACCCTCTGGGCCACACCTGGCCTGTAACGGGATCACTGTACCTTTATCTTTTTTTTTTTACATACTGCAATTCTCAGCTCGAAACATGCGGATGAACAAATGGACACACATAATCACCCCTATCAACGCACACTGTGCAAAATATGCATAATAGAAATACACTATTAAATGTCAATATAGAGATGTGAAGTGACACTTTTTGTGTACACAGTCTTCAGAAAGGCATACGAAAGATTAGTGTACAAACCAAGCTTACCAAAATATGGATCCTCTGTGGTGATGGAGCAGAAGAGTTGGCACTGTATGGAAACCCCAATGGTGTGAGGATTACTGCCAAGACAGTCAGCAAGTGCAGTCCAGATGCACCTGCCACAACTCTCCATGGTTTCTTCACCAATATGATCAATGGTGTCTAAAATGGAGTATTGAAACTTGGGAAATTGTATGTAGTCAAAAACAACACAGCTGTGTTTGACTACATACAGTTTTCCAAGTTTCACACACACGATGGGGATGACACACTTCCTAGGAGTAATGAAGTAAACTACCAAATTATGAGGATACCTACAAATGCCGCAAAGTGGGAACACTGCACTCTTGACAATTAGATGTCTTGATGTGAAAACATTTAATACTCTTAACACCATTTTCAGCTCCCAGTTTGATGCAAACCCTCACTCCCATTTGATGGTTTCAAAATATATTCCCCACCCTACTTTTTCACGGAGGAATCATGATTCGATTCCTGGTTCAGGCAAGTGTTTTTTTTTTTTAAAGCATCTAGACCAGTGTTTGCCCACTATGGTTCCATGTAACACCAGGGTTCTGCAGGACATCATTAAGGTTTACACAAAAAATCATGGAAGCAATACACAAAAATTTTGAAATTCTGAAGTACCATAAAAATTACAAATATCCCTTGGAAGACAATAAAAATGATTAAACCTTTTCACTGAATGTAAGTTCTTCAAAACAAATTTTCTTGACAATAATTTAGCAGTAACTGAATTATGATCCCTGCTCTCAACCTTTTTCTGGCCCAAAAACTTTTTCCTCAGCATATGAAAAAGTGTTTCAGGGGTTCCTCCATGGAAGTATGGTTGGGAAATACTGATGTAGACTGTCCTCCTGTTACTTCATGTCTCTTAGGTTCCAGTGTATCCTGATTTCAAACACCCTCAACTTGTATTCTTCCCTTAGTGTTAAGAAACCACATTCAACATCCAAAATAAACAGGCAAAATTACAGTTATGTACATTTTAATTTTAACTTTTTTGACAGCAGATGGTAAGACACAAGATTCTGAATTGAAAGGTGGCAAGCATTCCCCAAAACTAAAACTGCTGTGAATTCCTTTGTGCATGCTATTGTGATGTATGCATGTTGTTCCAAAATATTTTAACTTTGAGATAAAACAGAACCCAGTTATAACAACACTGGCTTATGCAACACCTTGCCTATAGCATCAAATATTCTGTGTTACCAATTAATTCCTCACTATTAGCCTTAACATTACACTTCTCAGTTACAACAAAATATTCAGTCCCTTTTGTGACATTATAACCTAGATCCCTGTATTTTCAAAGGACTTATTAGCTACCTTTACATTGCATCTTGTCATACACTCTGGTGACATGACATGGACATATATTTTTCGTTTTTTCAGCAATTTGTTCTAGACCAACCTCGTTATTAGCAACTAATGATGCCTTTGTCTCTCTGTATAGCATAAATGTCTATAAGGATTACCAACATTAAATTAACTCGGCAAAGGATCATGTCTGTGGGGAAAATGAACATACATATACTGGTCAGTAAACAGGACTCTTTAGTAAGGAGCAGTCAGAAATTTTAGTCATGGCCTCAGAATTATTTGTTATGTTATTGGCAAGACATACTAACCATATAACTTATCAACAGTAAACACAGAAGAGCTGAGAAAATTCCAATTATGAGTTCAGGATTTTTATCAGATCCTATTCGTCCAGTTATGGGTATAAAGAGGCCAAATGCCATAACTGTACCGTACAGGACAAAGACAACTGATGGCAGTGTGCTGGCCACATACACAGTCAATGATATACGTACTGCAACAGAGAACCATACACAATTATACCCAGAACTTTCAGCATAAAAAAAATAACAATGGGATAATTGCCATAACAAGTCACAAGCATCACAGAAACTTCGGTGCTGAAATATTAACCAAAAACTCTTTCCAAAAAGCACTAACTGTTGTTATCAGCGCAAGTAGTCATGTGAAATCAGTAAGAGGCAATCCACCATACATACACGATCAGGCTTCTCTATTACGGATTAGTGAGAATATCTTATTCAAAAGCACCTAGTTGACTTCAGTCCATGTACAGAAGACAACAGCTGTTTGTATTTCATCCAACACCCTACTCTGAACAGCCCTCAGAAATAACTATTCACACAGAACAATATTGTTACAGTGTTGAATTTCTGGGAAAACAGTGTGTATATTACAACCATTGACTAAAAGCGAAATAAATCTTATCTTTCTTATACTGAAGTCCTGCTTCATAATGCTTTGAGGCTCCCAGATCCACACAAAATTTAATGAGGCCTGTATGCCATCCACTGCTAAATCCAGTGACAATTATAAACATGATTTATTAACAGAGCAAGAACTTACAATTATTTCTCCAGTGAGACAAACTAAGTACAAAACTCGCAAGTGTTGGACACAGCAGAATGAGCATAAATATAAAGGCTGATCGGATGCCACTAATTATCCCTGCCAGCAGCAGTATAGTCCACAAACACTGGACACCATTCACATACAGCCATCCTTGTAGAGCAGGAACCAAACGAGACTATAAAATACAGCATGGTTTTATCATTAGTTAATTATAAACTAAATAGCCATCTAATTACACAAGCAGTAACCAAAAAAATCAAATCCTGTAGCAAATGTAGGACTTTCCTTGTGCCTGAGTTTCAACACAAGAGGAGGCAATGCTCAGTTCATTTTTAACCATCTCCCGTTTTACCCCAGTTTAGCATGGATTGGAAATTTTGTGGAAAAGTTACTATTTGAAACAAATTCAGAAAGTTTTGATTCTATAGTGTATTCAATATTAACACCAGTGTACTCACTGATGCAAAACTTAACTTTATACAGTTCACAAAAATCCAATTAAAAAAGTTATGAAATATGGGAAATAAAGTACAGGCATGGAAGTTAGCTTCAGCTACAAATGAATGTCGGTGCTTGGCTGAACATCAAAGCAGTTTACCAAGACAGAGAAAAACCCAGGTATCCAACACGCAGGGGGCTGGGTGGGCCCCCATAGAAAATTTATGTGGCAGTGAAGAAAAAGTCCCTGCCTGCTGAACTGTACCCCAGTCATGTGACCAACAGCCAATCATTTTATTGAGTAAGTTAAACACAGGTGCAAGACATGATTAGTTTAGCAAATTAACTAATTCTTGACAACATGTGATATGACAAAAAGTGCAGAAAGACTGGAAGTTAAAGAAGCTGAAGTGAATAACGACAATCTGCACTGCCTTATAAATAATCACTTCATATTTAAAATACAAAACCAGGTAGGAAAACCACAGCAGGTTCTTGGTGTTTGTCTATTTATTTCATGTTAAAATGTGTGACCTGCTAAGATTATGTAGCACACTTCAACAAAGTATGTGTAGATGAGAATGAATGACAAATTTCATACAACAAGCAATCATTGTTTATTTTAAGCTATTCTGTAGAAGGCCATGGAAAATCTCAGTTACATTCAGCCAATCACTAACTAGGATATTAACCTGGAATATCTTACATGTTTATAGATTTTTGTATATTAAATGACTTCAGCAACATACACAACACCACAACATACTCTTTACTTTTTGGGCAGCATATTTTGAATAGTAATGGGTGATCCGCATAACCATAAAATATATTACTGCGTCTGCAAATTATGAATTCTGAATAAAGAGATTTAACCATCAAACAATAGTAACAAACACTCTTTCTCACTGCACTAACAACCAGATTCATGCACTGCAGTACCAATTTTCACCCTGCAAGAGCTACAATAATCAGCACCAATTAGTCTTTACTGCCATTACTGTACGCTTTTTCTACACAAAGCAACTTCTAAGAAGCATGCAGTGAAGGACTGAAGGACAGTGACATACAATGGTATTGAAAGGTTTCTAACTGGCATAAACACACAGTATTGAATAATGTGATGTCATAAGAATATGTCCTGATAACTAGAACTAAAAATGGTAGCACAATATACCTCATCCTTTAAGGATCAAAATGCTCACGTGAAAAAAAGCTCACATAATATTCTTAGAGCTGTCTCTATCCATGGAACAAACCATTATTCATTTGCTGTCTTATATGACTGCAAAGATACTGAGGGAAGTGCGTATACATGGAGGACAAGATAAATGTATACAAAGTTTCAGAGGGGAGCCTGAAGAGAAGACTTGGAAGACCTAAGTATAGATGTGAGGCTAATAATAAGATGGATATTAAAGAAACAAGATGGGGGGGGGGGCATGGTATGGATTAATGTGGATGAGAACAGAGGCAAGTGGTTGGCTTTTTTGACCATGGTAATGAGTCTTCTGGTTCCATAATATGTGGGAAATTTCTTGACTAGCTTAAGAACTACAAACTTCTCAAGGAGTTTTACTTGCCTGTTTACTGATGAAGTTTTGAAACAGCAATGGAAACACCATACAGACAATGAGCACAGGGCAGTAGTACAGGGTGAATATGAGACCAGGTGTTCTGAACCAACTCATTGAACTGTTGAAAACATCAAGGACCACTGCCACTAGCAATACACTTACAAATGCCAGTAACCATCCCACTGCTGGTATTCCACACCCCAACAGTAATAATTTCAAGTACCCAACATGACTCAGTCCTGGAACTATAAAACAGAGAGTGCTAAGAACAGTGAAGGCTCTATTATGAAACTCTATAACAAGGATAAGCACAATTCAGTGAACACATATTCGGTGCTAAACCGAGATCTCAATTTCATACATACCAGATATCCTTAGCTCTGGAATGGTTTTTGTAAGTTTATTCAGGTGAATAACGGGAAAGTACTTGAAATAGCAAGTGACTACACCTTTCAGAATTGTGTCTTAACCATTATTTATGATCATCCTCCCCTTTTATTCACTCATCCCAACAGCTGCAGCTGAAACCTAGTGTTTATATTGCCCCATAATCAATCAAATTAAAATTAAGTTAGTATAATAGTCACTACATGTTCATTTAAATGTCTGAAGTATAATATCATATTTTAATACTCGGTTTTTTTCTCTGAGTACTGAATATAGAGGGCATAAATTTTTCTTATTCCTTTTGCTCAATATGCTTGGAAACCAAACTGTTATATGCATCCATCATAATGAAATCCAGCAACTTCAGTGGAAAAACAAACCAACAGAAGTATTATTAACTCCTCAGCGCACAGAAACCCACAGCACCCACTCTGCACATGTGGTTCCATATCACCAAATTCAACACTAAATCCTACCACCAGACACGGTCCTGTGTCAGTCCCATTCACTTCCCTTCATTATGCCTATTTCAGTACAATTCATCTTTAAGATATTCATTTATTTGCTCTCCAGTCTTCCAAGCAACTGTTTCCCAAGACATGCTTCTTCTAACACTCCGTATGCATCTTCTGTTCTCTCCAACTAAACTAAATTTCCACCCCATTTCAACCTCCTTGATACTGAATTATTTTAATAACACCAGGTGCACTGCAAACATCAAGTAAATCCCCATTAGGACTTCTCACAATTTCAAAACAGCATTCCCTCCTGCCAATGTAAATCACAGTTCTACACATCACATAACAATAAATAACTATATTACCTGATTTGATGGTCACCATATTCTTTGTAACTGTATATACAGATAATGCAACTATAAATGCATTTACTATAATGCCTGTAATTTCTGAATATGTGATCATGTAGAGGCCAAGAACATCAAAATACACAGTTCTTCCTGCTGCATGTTCTTGTGAGTTGCTTAAAATGTCAGATGAAGCCAGGTGCTTAGTAAGTGCCAGCAGGTTGTCTCCTGTATGCTGTAATGTCCCAGCAGGAATTGCATCAAGATCATCATAACTGGTGTGATACACATAGCCATTCATTGCATGTGCAAAATCTAGGCCTGCAAACAGACAAGTACTTAATTCAGCCAGTAGGAAACGTATCTGATCAGGCAGAGTTACCCTGAATACAATGCCATGAGTGTCTCTATGAACCATGGTTAAGCTTACACATTTTTAACCCTAGGACTTGACAGAGAACTACATACAGATGACTTGTCAGCTTTGCACTCCGGTCAACTTTACCACACACATACAAATCCTCAGTGCACACTGACCAGGCTGTTTGTACTCTTACAGCCAGCCCAAAGCCCATGCAATTACTTATTGAGGTATCCCAGGTCACACCCACATGGTACAGTTGAAGAAATTGTATAGTCTGCCAGTAAACTGATATGATTTAGCATCACAAAGGTTAGATTCGTAATTCTACACAGATGTGCCTGATATTTAACCTTTGACTCTGTAAATAAATACACATAATGATCAGCATGCAACAGGAATTTACATTGGGAATGCATAAGAGGCACGAATAACAGTTGATATACAATGTTTAGCACTTTGATCATCGCGCCATGTGTTTATGTGTACATCAAACAGTTGGTGCCAAAAGATTAATTCAGTTTCAATTATTACATTGTCTTTGTTCTCACCTGGAACATTCCCAAAGTCTCTGAATATTCTGAAATCTGTATCTGATGGGATTAAACCATTCTGGAAAATATCTTCTGCCACAACTTGACCATGTGGATGTGGCACTGAATCTCCATACATCTTTGAATATAAAATAACAGACAAGTGCTTAGACATAGACTTAATGTTCTACAGCAATAAGTATACAAATATCTACATCTAGTATTCTCAAGAAATGACTTTTAACAGATAAATGAATATAGAGTAACAGTTAAACCACATTTCACAATGTGTATGTCTACAAAATACAAAAGCAACTGCCAACACACAAATGATCACTCAGGCCTTGTGTTTCTTTCACTGCCCAAACTTGGACAAAACGCACTTTTCCGTTTTTTAAGATTTATTTGTATTTGAGCTCCAATACAAAGCACAAATAATTTCACTGTAATAACTGGAATACCTATGGCAAACCTATTAATCAACTCAATGGTACCTAACTTTCCATTAAAAGTCAACAGTTATTAAGCTGGTCAAGAAATTCTCAGTTCCTACGAACCTACGATTACCACACACAAAGAATCACAACTATTAAAATTAATAGAAACATGTCATCAAGTATAACTGAGCAGCAAAGAACTTCACACCGAACATATACCACTAGGAACCATAATTTTACATTAACACTACCTCTTCCATCTTTACAGAATGAGAAGACCAATGTGGTAATCAACATTATAGTCATGAGCTCCTGATGATGGGCATAGTAGTGCCTGAAACATGTTGAGCCTATAAGAAGTACAATAAAATAATAAGTAGCATCTAGTTGGTTCTTATTCTTCAGTTATCACAATGATGCATGGTCCAACACACATCAAAATCTCATTAATCATTAGCATTTAAACAAAAGCCTAACACCAGACTCAGAATTAACAGACCACATTCCACATTATATTTTTCTTGGTGGTTATCAGTACTTGTCTACTTGTACACTCTACAAAAGTAGCGTTAGCAGTTGTCCCACCAACAACGGTTCACTACGTTTTCCCACCTGTCCTAAAATACACATCACATACGTTCAAAATGCTTCATGTGGATGAGTTTCCAAAAGATTACAAAAAGTACCACACAGCTTTATTTCTTCTCTGCAGGGGAAGAAAAAAAACTGCAAGAACTTCTCAGTTACAAAATTTTATGTAAATTTAATGCCAACTACTGGAGAATGGCTCAGAGAAGGGACATGATTTGACACAGCTGCTTGCTTTTCTTGCTTTGGCTACTGACATCACACGATTATTTAACCTTCAAAAACATACAAACACAGTCCACACTGCTGTGCAATTCTCTGTAGATGAAAAACTAGGAATGGCCAACCTATAGCAGCCATTCCTACCCACACAGTGGCAAGTTTGAGATATGCTGTGCTTTTCCATGTGTGACCCAGCACTTATCATCTATAGGATCCCTACACAAAGGATGGCAAAACTTTCTGGCATTTTTTGGCACATGACAGAAAACATTTACATTTCTTTGGGTAATATATTCCTCAACGCTGAGCCAGACCACACTCTGTAACTGAATAAGAACAGTGTGAGTACCAATAAAATGGATGGATGGGCCACGTGTTTGAGGCCCCTGCTCTAACCTGTGTAAGCCATGGGTTATTAGGACCAGTCTGGAATAACATTTCCCTGCCACCAGCCCCACAAGCCTCCAAATTTATGAAGGCCTTAACTTCACGTGCCCATTTGTGTTGTGTGATAAAGCCATGGGAAGCCTACAAGAGAAGCAACACAAATGGAAAGATCAGTCTTCTATGATGTGATGCTACATGGTTTGGTACATACTCACCGATGATTCAGAGGAACTTACTGCCTCTAACATCAACACATAAATGCTGGTACCTACTTATTAAAGTAAAATGATGTTCATTCTCAGTTGGGTGTGGTTTAAATATTCACTGGTATGAGAACTTCGCATTCCAAACATCCCTTTTTGAGATTCATATTTCGCATCTCTTAAGTGTACTGTAACAAACCCTTTTACTGCTAGGGCTAATGAAACAGCATAGGCAAAAATTGCCAGATAATGAACAAAATTTTGAGATCATATTTTGCATCTCTTCAGTGTACTGTAATGAACTAACCCTTTTACTGTTAGGCCTAATGAAAAAGCACTGGCAAAAATTGTCAGATAACAAACAAAATAACTGCATAGTGTATTGGTCCGTCTTCAAAATCCTACAGCCTCTCACCTGTTCAAAAAAATTCTACTTTTAAGTCATCACTTCAATCACCACTCCTGATGACAAAGGCAGAACAAATCTCCAAAACCTTAGCATTTAACTCTATAGGGTTTTGATGATGGAATATGACTTTCATACACTCTTATTTTGGGCTTCTTGTATTTCTACTGTGTAACCCAGGCATAATGTTTTGAAAACTGGATCCATTTCTGCTCTCAGGTGACAGTGTCTGGGAAATGCACCACTCTGGTGAACCTCTCAGAAACAGCTACTACCAGTCGGTGGCTGATACCTGATGTTGCATGTGTCTATATAGTTAGCAAACCAATGTCATGACCAAAAGTTTTTTCTCTCAGGCATGAATGCCTACCTGTAATGGACTTTCTTCAGCTCCATTGAATAGGAATATAATATTGTGTTTGAGAGAAGTCTCAGACCGAGACAGAACTTCCAGAACTTCCAACATTACTGCACAATTCAACCCATCATCACTACCCCCTGAAACAGATAGGTGAAAACAAGATACACAGTTTTGCTTAGCTTCAACACTGACTGCAATCAGCATATGATACTGTTACATTTACTTTCTTTTCAAATGTGTATATCAAAAGCAGTGCTACTTAATAACTGATTTTTATTCCAAATATTGCAGAAACAGTATCCATCATGAGGGACTGAATAAATTTAGCTACACACAAGACTGCACATTTTAGAAGGGGATGAATATGGTAAACAGAGAAGAATGTAAATGATACTGCATATTTTATGTACCAGGGTGAAACATAAATACCGAGTTTAGACACAAAATGATCTAACACTATTTATCTATCATTGTTCTTTGGATTTCTGAAATCATGATTAGGCTAGAATGTGTACATAATTCATGAGGCAATGTGTGACATGAAAATACACAACTCTGGTTTACCTATGCTTTCCACTATTTATGCATCCTCTTCTCTCCCTTAGTCCAGATAATCAACAGTACTGTCTGTTCACAAACCCCAAAAAAATTTTCTATAGGCTTTGGTACCACTTTAAAAAATTATCAACTAGTATGACAATAAAAAATGTTTGTAAATATATTATTTTGCATGAATGGTTATCAAATATGAAGTTCATATGGCACTGTTATGTTAAGACACAAGATATATTTGAGCAGAGGTACCTGCAAAAGTTCAGTACTTGCATTCATGAGAATGCTACTGTAAATTCTACAAGCTTGGCAGTAACTTAGCATATGCACACAGCATTATTCAACACATGTTTGCACCAAGATATTTACAATAACTCATCACAATGAGTCCCTTTACAATTTACATGCTGAATGCTGGCATAGTTGGTATGGTTTAACAGAGGGCCAAAGCTATGCTAACCTTAATGGAATTTCAACAACTGAAGATAATAAAAGAATTTTTATGTATATCACTTCAGAACAAAAACAAATAAGTATAAGGTGGTTTGGTGATTATGTGACCAAAAATTTTTAAGGCACTGCTCCCTCATACAATGCGGGCAGCAATGAAGTGGACTACCTGGGCTAGTTGGCACGGAATCGAAGTGGCAGTTGATAAGAAGACTTGATGAAGAGTTTGTGTTGGAGAACAACTTAACAACAACATTCTGAACTTGTGAATAATAATTTGTAATCCCATATGGTTTGAATTCCAAGAAGTATGAGCCACTACACTTCTGGATATCAAAAGAAATTTTCTGTGCTGGATTTGCTCGCTGCATGATGAAGCTTATTTCACGTGAAAGAAATTCAACAGCAAGAATCTCATTTTCATAGCTGCCAACTGGTTTCGAACCATAACTTGTTAGTTGACGTAAATGACTTAAAGCCCGTTCTGCAATGAACTGATCAGGGTGGGATCCTATGTCTTTGATAGACAAAGGAGCAGGCAGCCTGTAATGTAAAACACAGACAAGTCCGAACAGCAGTAATCCAATAAACAGCACGCCCAGTGCAACATATGTGGGCAGGCTGATAATATCATAATTATGCTTCAAGTATCTGTTCTGTTCAGGCTGATAAGTTTCAGGCGGATCCTCATTTCCATCATTTCGTAATCGCAGTCGAATATTTCTATGTTCCTGGAACAAAGAAACAGTCTCAATGCTTGTTCTTGTATCTCCTACCTCAAAAGTTCATTGCAAAGTCAACAGATATTCACATAGAGGATTAAAATGAAATGCAATGAACTAAACATCAGACAACTGCTGGAATGTACCATTCAAAACACCATTACAGGAAAACATACATATCATTCAGCAAGTCTGAAGGCACGGTAATAAATTGAGGGTCCAGACCTCAGGAGTTCAGATCCCTGACTGTACCAGTCAATTTATGACCAAAATAATATGCTCCTCCCCTGCATGATTCGGTCAATGCTCTGGATCACCCAGGAAAATCCTGAGAGAATCTGTAATCTAAGACATGTGGCATGGGTGCAGCACGAAGGGGCGACCTGTCTGTATTATTATACATGGTTAAGAAACAGTATTTACGGTTTAAGGAGATATACTTCAGCTCTGAGAAACAATTCTTTGTATGTTACATATACCACAGAGTTTACTATTGGTGGTCAGATTCTTGGGTAATCTTGGCCCACCATCCCCACCTAGTGTCTGGTTGAAAGGACTACTGTATGTCAAACATAGATTATGACTCCTCAACATACAAAAAATTAAGCAAGTGCCTAATTGCAGAAATGTGTTCTTTACATAGTCAGCAGTGACACTGAAAACCATTAATTATACTGGCAACAACATGCAAGAGTGGATGAAGACAGGATCCATAAATTGATGTAAAGGCATCAAAGCAACCAATCCTTCTGGTATTGGTGGTGGTGATGGATGAAGAGGATGTGTATTCAAATCTATTAACCAAAAAATGCATGTTGGGGGAATTTTCTGCAATTTGGTAAAGGCTCTTGACTGTGTGAATCATGAAATTTTGTTAGTTAAATCACATTTCTATGGAATTTGAGGAGTATCTGAAGATGGGTTCAGGTTCTATTTAACTAACAGAAGACAGAAAGTTTAAGAAAAACCACCTAATTCAACTCAAATTTTTTTTGCTCTATGGGGTACACTGAAACATGGAGTTCCCAAGCTACAAATCTAGGGCCTCTTCTGTTCATAATACATATATAAATGAACTCCCTTGAGAATAAATTCCGTATCAGAACCAATATTATTTGCTAAGGTACTAGTGTCATAATTTCAAGCAGAAATTTCAAAGTTTCAGTTCAGCATCAAATTTAGTTCTCTGCTGTATGATTATATGGTTTTGATAAAATAAATAAAATGTAACTCATAACCAAGAATTCATCACATTCTACATTACATATTGGATATAAAGAAAAGTATATAGAAGAAACAGTAAATATAAAATTCCTTGGTTTAATATGGACAACCACATAAATTGGAAGAACCACATGAAACAAATGAGTCCTAAGATAAGTGAAGCATGTTACACCATTAGAATGATGGTCCATTCAGTATCTTAACACTCTGAAATCAATTCATTATGCATACTTTCATTCTATTATAAAATAATGGATAATTTTTTGGGGTAACTCTTCCAACTTTGGGAAGAGTTTCAATTTACAAAAGAAAATTGTCATAATTATGACTGGTGTACAACCCAAACCTCATGCAGAAGTCTATTTAAACAACTGGAGATTCTGCCTGTTCCATGGCAGTAGGCACTTTAACTAATGAGCTTCATTATCAACAATCAGGAAATTTTTTCAAATTCATCTATACACAATATTCATACAAGGCATAAGCATCATCTTCATAGACCAAATGCTAACCCATCTTGTTTTCAAAAAAGTACATTATATGCTGGCATTAAAATTTTCAACACTTTACCACATAGTGTGACAATTCTCAAGAATGACAGAGCAAAATTTAAAGCAGCCTTAAGAAAATACCGACATACACACTCCTTTTACTTTCTAGATGAATTTATAATACTGTTCCTGTAAAATGTTTGTCATATTTTACACTGTAATTTTGTATATTTGTGTATTTGACTTGTTCCACATCCTATTGTTTTCATGAAACATTTACCGATCCATGCAATGTGTGTATGTATAATTTCTAATGTGCAAAGCCTCAAATTTGGCGGAAGTTTGGTTAGGTCTGCTGTTTTTATAACAATTATAATAATAATAGTGGTAGAAGTAGTGGTAGTAGCAGTAGTAATTCCTCCAGGTCGCAAGCGATGCCTTGTGATCCTAATGGATTTTCTTAGCAATATAGACTATGTTGTACTATACAACGCTTAAGTTTTAATTACAGTTTTGGTACGATATTTCTTTCATTACTGAGTGGATATCAATCCTGGACTTCAAATATGTCTATTCTTGCCAGATTATACAGAAAGAACGTCACAAGTGTAGGTGTCCATGCATTGTTCTGTGTGAAGGGTATCATTAATCTGATTATGTATAAGATACTGTTTTGGAGGGCGTAACGCCTTGCAGTTTGGTAAATAAAAGTCCAACCACGTGACATCATCCCCCCTCAACGCAATAGCATTCAACAATCTCCTATGATGTTAAATCCTTATTTCAACACACAATAAAGACTCGTTGCCGTACCTAACAGTTAAATTGCCTTACCATATTTCCTTGACAATTTTACTTTCGCTATTACGCGTCTAAACAATGCATATTTGGGTAAGCAGTGCACTACTTGGCTGCTAGCAGTTCGGCTTAACAAAATGCAGTGTCAGTGTCCTTTCTTCATGTCTTTAAATCAGTGGAAGAAAAACATCGTAAACACAAATCATAAATAACTCTTTCAGTTGATTACTTATCGTTCACACACTATTGTGCACGCTACACCTACATATGATCTGCGACTTCTAGTATTCGCACAATCCAGCTTGCACGTTGCTACACGTGGGACCACAGACGTGTTACTATTATTCTGAGCACAGATTCTGAGGGCTTTGAAAGTCTACTGTAATCTCCGAGGGGTTAATCCATGAGTTTGACCATGGCCACATTCTATACTAGATGATCTGTGGCCACTTCAATCTGCACTGGCAATTCATTCCTAATTAGGAATGCTACTGTTGGACCCTGTATAGTTCGAGTTATTGTCATTATTATTTTATAAACCACTCTGGTTGTGCTACATAGCCAGTATAGCCTCTAGGCCACGGGCTGGATGATCTGGGGTTCGAATGCTGGCAGAAACACGACAATAATTCTTCCCCCAAACGTCCAGACCTGAACCGACCTAACCTCCTACTCTATATAATATGGGTAATGCTGCCAGCGTGTGAGGCATGGCACTCACGTTCGTTTAAGTACGAGGTGGAGTGGAACCACAACGTTACTTTTTATGTAAATACATTAAAACCATGCCACCACATATGAATGGTATCAGATGCTGTACTGACACACGAATTTTAATTGGTACAGGTCAGTTGTGCTCTACTCCATGCTTGTATGCACACAGTGCATTCCATTTACATTCTGTTGTGTCGAGTTATCTTTATTTTAAATAACTTTCACAAAGTACATTTAGGAATGAGGATAACTCACTGTGGTGCTAGGGCTTAGAGTTTTTGTCATGCATTTTGATTGTTTAAGAGATTTTCCATCCATGTGTAAAAGCCCAGCTCTGGCTTCCATCTGTTGGGTGACAGGGGCTCATCTTAGATATAGCAGCTGATGCCATGCAGGAGCTACATTTAAATGTATGCAACAAATTATCAAATATTTATGCTAATGTGTCTCAAACATTGAGGCCCTTCTGACAAAGTTGCACCTTCCTTCAATTTACATTTCTGACAGCAAATTCCTGAGACCATTGCCTGTTTTGTACTTTACCACTCAATTAAAGGACAGAATAAAACAAACTTTCAAATATGACCAAATGCTTCTCATGCCTTCACATTCCATAAGACAATACTATTCACAGAACATTGCCAGAATGTTTATTTTCCTTGTTAATCTAACTGTATGTGGTTTTGGTGGGGGAACCCAAAAGAAGAGCAACTTGGAAGACCTGGTGTTTGATGCCAGAACATTAAAATGGATTTTAAAGAAATAAGCTGGGGTAACATCAACTGCAATACATCTTGTTTAGGATGGAGACAAACAGCATACCCTTGTTGACATGGCTAGCAGTAATAGAGCAATTATTTTCACATGGTACCTCCTCGTACACCAACAAACATGTCACAAGGTTACTAGTCTAAACCTGCCAGTCACGTTAATTTAACACATATGCACTGCAGTGTATATTACAACAAAGTGCCCACATACACACACCCAAGTCCCATAGGTGTCAATACACAGTAACCTTACAGTTTTGCTCGATTGGAGGCAGCACAGCATGAGTTGATGTCTACATGTTACTGCAGTTAATATGTTTTATAGTCACCATGCTTTAAAGATGTTGGAAGAGCAGTAGTCTTATGTGGACGCAAATGCAGCACTTCTGTTGCACTTCATGATAATTATGCAGACACTCCCATCCACTATGCAAGTTGGCCCAATTATTGTCTTGGAAGTGTCTCCAATCAAACACCGATTTTGTTTTCCTCATTTAGCACACATTTTAAATGTTTCTACTATCTAAACTGGAGCCTTCTGCTCACAACATTTTTTATGTCTATTTGACCTCATTTTGTTTCAAACATGTGAATCAGGAAGCTTTCATCTCAATTTATGACAACCCTTCTTGTATGAATGTTGTTAAAATTGCTGTTGTTACAGCAATCCACTCTTCCTTCCTTACCCATGAATAATAGCTGAAATTTGATTACAAAAATTGCAAATTACATCAAATAATATTTCAAAACTGCAAAGAATGTGTTACATGAATGGGTGTTCAGAGGATCAACCAAAAATTGTAAAAGCTAAAAATGTACATATTTTGAGAGAGGAATTACTGAACTAGGGACATTTGATACACAAGAACACAATTACACCAACACTTTAATTCAATTTACACAATTTTTACAAATTTAGAACTTCTTGAAACTTTTCTTTGTTCCTGTTCCCTTTGAAACTTTAAGCACATTGAAACGGACAGTCTTGCTGAGAGGCCTGCACTCCCCAACTGTCACCACATCACCAATCTCCACATCCCTGAAACAAGAAGTACACTTGCAATTGTCCCAACAACGGAGATGTAACTTTCCACTACAAACACTGTACTGTGTCAGAAATGTGTTTGTTTTCTCTCATAATTTCAGAAGACCGTCATGTATTACATCACACACAGCAATATATTCTCAGAAAACATGGAAAATTCCAAATTTGCACTACTGTGTCACAAAAGCCCAATAAAAGTAATGTTCATGAAGAAGCTCAAACCAGAATTTTATTTCGTGCTTAGAACAAATTTCTCACAGAGCTCTCTACTATGGACAGATGTAAAAACAATTTCCCACATCTTACTGTGATCAGTAGGGATGGGACACTACCATCTTAAAATAACTTAAGTAACAATGTGTTGGCTATTCCTGCCTGACTGGCAATCACATACAGCAGTTTAACGTATAAAATAAATCAAAACTACTGAGACAAAGTACCTGAAACAGGGAGACAGATGGACAGACATGTTCCTATGCCGCTTTTCAAAACGATTGTACTTTCGGATATAGTGTAGGTAGTCACGCCTGATGACAATTGTCCGCTGCATCTTCATTTTCTGAACAACGCCTGTTAGAATGCGTCCTCTGATTGACACATTCCCAGTGAAGGGGCACTTCTTGTCAATGTATGTTCCATCAATAGCCTGACAATAATACACAAACAGTACAGAATTTAAGAACCTTGCTACATCAAACACAAATCCTTCCAGCAACAAAATGGTGTTTGTGATTTCGGGCTTCCATCACAACGTACATAAGATCTGTGCTCTTCTGTGATATTATGCAGAGTATAGTGGTAATTTCTTTCTGATGTTTTGGGACAACCTATCGGTCCCAAAACATCAATAAGGAATTACCACTATATGCTGCATAATATCGCAGAAGAGCACAGATCTCAACAAAATGCTGTTGTCAGAAAATTATATACTAATCATGGTTGTCAGTAGACCGTCGTATGTTTTCATCATTTTAACAGCACGAGTGTTAATACAAAGAAACAATCTCTAAACAAATTATAACAACATTACTGCTACCAAATACATGAGTTACAGCAACAAGAATGATCAATAAAGCACACTCTTATCTCCAGACTATTTGCAATGTTCATGTCCTGTCATGGACTGCAGTAAGTTGAAAATGAGTAAACTGCAAAACAAACAAATTCTCAAGCCTAATGGGAAGGTGAACACAAAATGGGATATACACACAGTTTAAACTTGGTCTTTGGCACAGACAGAAATTGAACACATATCGAACACACAAGTCACCAGTTTCACTCATAGTACATACATAACTTAGTTTTACATGATACTGTGACCTGATATTGTTTTATATACGCAATACAGTCAATGAATCACAAAGGGAAGCAGAACCCACCACCATACCCACTACTCATCAGCCAACAGCAAAGAACTTCTGTAATGAAAAAATTTCACTTGTCTTAGACACTTATGTACAAATTATGAGACCCTGCAACGTCACACATGCAAGTATTGTATTCCAATCCCTGGAACTGCCAGCAGCAATATACAGATGCTTGAATCTATACCTGTAAGCATGCAAATCATCACGTATTCATTTTACTGCTAAGGGATAAATTGGCTTAAAGTGATAATTAAGACACTGTAATGTAGTTCAACAGGCAAAAGATGGTGTTTAAAGCATACAGGTACAAGCTCTTACAGTGTGGATTAGATGCTGTGTTGAGGCTGACTCACAACAGCATGGACAATTTGAAGTATACAAAATTTCCATATATATGTCACAATGCACACGCTGAATCAAGTGAATTAAGTCTTCCTGAGTTCACTGAACAGATGAAGCATGTTCTATTTCTTGTCAGTCAGCTCCAGTGTGTCAAGGGGCAAATGTCTGGCATTCAATATGGAGCTTTAAAATCTGGTGACACTTGTAAATGACCTTAAAGTGATTCATGATGCAGATGTCATGACTCACCAGGCACATACAAAAGAAAGAATTTAGGCGGACGACTTTGCATATGATACGGGTAGTGAACGTTCATTTCTTCCAACACATAAGAAGAAATGGTGACTGTACAGTAATTTAGCACCTGTATTAAAAGAAGAAACTTTTAAGTATAAGTAGTTTCTCTGTGTATTTCAAAAAGTCCATCCCCATCCTGTATAGTATGGGAACTTCTATAGATATTTTGCCTTCCACGCTCATACATGAGCCCATAAGTTGGTATGATATACGTCGTTTTATACTACAGTTCATGCCCACCTGAAGATAACTGATCCGAAAATATTTTAAGCTTCTAGAGGCATGAAATGAGATGGCAGCATCTGACCGAACGGACATCTGGGGTGGGGGCACATAATGTTGCATGTATTAGGCATATGCCACAAGATGTGGAGTGTATGTAGGTGAGATACGAGTAACAACGTGCATGTACAATACGCTGTTACTGAACACCAATTTTGTCTAAGACATCAGTTATGTCTCATGTCATTTCCCTGTGGTGCATGCAGATGGACTGATGTTTTCAGGACAAAGCGCAGTATTAAGTTCTTCCCTCCCAGCCTAATCAAATCCAATACCATCTCATGGCATGCCCATAATACACAATAGAAGGGGTGCATAATTTTTCTAAACATCTAGGAGCCACCTCAAAATCCAGTATGCCAGGAAGGTGACGAGAAGCATGAGCTGTACCAAGACCCAAAAGTATTAGTTGCCACTACACAAAATTTAGTCACCCAATATCTGTGCACCCCTAACAGGACAAGGAAAAAACCTGCAGGCACATTAACATCATGCATGAACTGTACAATGCCCAACTTTTCACCATTGCTGGTAGGAAAAGAAGTTATATCACCTGGTGTCACATGCAGTCCAATTATATGCTGGAGTTAATAAGGTCTAGAAGTTTCAGTGTGGATGAAAGCTGCCACAACCTTTCACTTCCGGCACCTTCAGAGTATTATTTTACATACGCTGTTTATTTTTATCATAAAATATAGTACATCAATATAGGCTATGTATGTATGATGAAACAGACATGTATTCTCATGTGTCATCAACAATACCAATTTGACAGCACTGCCACAGAAATGAAACAGTGTTTCCCCATTGTGCTGATGGTTTACATGTCACTGTCAACAATATACACTCAGTTCTATTATGCGTTTCGTTAATGGAAACTGACCATAACGTGACTGATGCGTAGATGAATGCTATTCGTATAATGTGCACTTCTGCATACATGCTGAATACTGCGTGATTTCAGCAACAAGTGTGAAGAATTTTTAAAGTCTACCCTAGGGGTGTTTATTTCTTTATTAAGTGATTTTTCTATAATGTAAGGTTGAATAAGAACAAACGATCATGTTATAGCAGAAATGACTGTACACTGAAGGTACTGCCACAGAAATGAAGCAACATGTTCTCCTTGCATTGTTGCACTACGTATATCAAAAATACAAACATTGCTTATACTTCTTCAGCTATCCTAACAGCCTAATAGTACTCCACCTGAAGAGAATGATCTTATGTTGTGAGCAACAATACAATAAACTTAGGTCTCCATTTAAAGCATCCAATATTTAGGTCTGATTTTAACCACACATGAATATTCTTCACCAATATTCATAAATGTTTCCAGTATAAAATTTCACAATAATCCATGGTAGCTGAGATGATTCCTTTAGACAGACGGACATGGCAAAGCTAATGGGTGCTTCCTGCAAGTATGCAAATGTGACTTAAGAAAGTGGTATAAGCCACAAGCAACTGGAAAAACAAAGATTAATCTCTGCTAAAACTTCAGGCAAAATCATATCATTGGAAACTACTGCACAACATACCACAATACAAATCAAGTCACTGGCTTAATTTTAAATTAAACTTTGACATAAACAGGCAGTTTCTGACTTGCGTCATATGTGACAAACTCAGACTTGCGTAAAAAATTATTAATTATTAATAATATTATTATATATAATACTGATATTATTAGTTAGATAAACTGAAATTACATGTATTTTGCTTTATGTTTCATATAAAGAACAGTGAGAGAGATGTAACACTTTAAACACTGCCACCGCAAAAACATATACATAACCAAGGAGTGATAAATAAGTGGGGGTGGGCTCAATTCCAACTTACATAAATTTCAGGTTACATGAAAGATTCAGGAATGGGCCTGTACACAAGTCAGAAACTACCTGTAGTTACTTTCTTGTGTACTCTGTAAGGAACTACCAGTACCATGTCATTGCTATTACAAGTGATGACCTGAACCATCATAACAATGGGAAACTGTTGCACCAAGGATTACACTGAAAAAGCTTCACATCTTACATGGCTTATATACACAAACTAAAGTTTACTTGTTTCAGATGCCCTGCAGACTTCTGTAAGTCAACTAGAAGTGTTTTTGAAAACTTCAACTCAGTAAGACTTCTCAGACTTTTAAATCTGTCAACACAAAGCTGAAACAGAACTAATGTGGGCATATAGGAAGAAAAATCCAGATGTAACAAAACCACCATGCATGTAACAAGAAACTGCTACCACTCCCCGTGCAAATCAGACAGACATCTTCCCATTCCCTGCAAAGTGAACATTAGCTGTAACAGTCTTCTCCCATCACCAGCCAAGCAGCCACCACCCACCAGCAGGCAAAGACATGGAATACACAAACCTCTCTAGGAGTTTTAAACCCAAGACCAATGTTGCGATGTCGACGAAGGACTTTCTTCTTCTGTCCAAACTTTCTGTTGAGGTTCAAATGTGGCTGCTTTTGGAATGCTCTCTCTGTCTACACACAAGGAAACAAATCCACGATTAATGCACAGCAGAACAACCGTCTTACCGAAATCCAACCTACCTCTCTTGGTGTCTTAAAACCCAAACCAACGTTACGAATGTAACGAAGAGATTTCCTTTTTTTGGCTCCTAAGCCTTTCTTACGATTGAGAAAAACTGTAGGCTGCTTTTGAAATGAACGTTCACTCTGTAAAATTGAACAAAACAAATAACTATATTTATTTGCAAGGAAGTTTATTAGCCACAGAATGAAAGCTAATCATATTAAAAAATTATGAATGATCAAATGACAAAGGAATTATATATGCATTTAAAACTGAAGTTGTCTCGCTACTCACTGCTCCTATAATGTAAACCATCTCACAAGTGCACTGTTAACACAAATTGCAACATTTGTGATATTAAGAGGGCCTACATACATATACAAATCCAAACCTAACCCTGTAGTCCACGCACATCAAATCCTAAGTTTTGTTACTACAGACAGACAGACCTTTGGTCTATTCCTTCAGTTATGTATGAAAGTTGGCAACTATGATCTGAGCTTGTCAATATAGGCAATAAATCTTTCAAGCGCGATAAAACCAACGCAGATATGAACGCATGCATGTATCAAGCTTACATCCGCATATTGTTTTAAATGCTGCTGTCGTTAACGGCACATAAAGTACCTAAAAAATGCGCTAAACAACCAAGCAGGGTACAGAAACGGTCTGCTGAAGATGTTAACTGAAAACACACGGAACTAAATATTGGATACCGTATTACCCTTTTCAGCATTTAGCACAAAATCCAAGAGTTTCAACAGAAAATTCGAGCATAGCAGAAACCATCGTACCTAGTCACTTCCAGCTACATTAATCTGTATTTAGCGTTGATGGCAACAACAAAAAATTAAACCCCCTTCGAATAATGCAACAACATTAAACACATTGCGAATGATCCAAGAACATGTTCCATTAGCTTTGAGGGGCGACGCCACGTGAATGTTCTCCAACACGTCGTCAGGCACGCAGCGATTAAACACTTTTCTTAATCATTCTTCACGTTTTACTTGAAAATAAATACAATTTCACCCGCTGAAACAAATTATGGTGTTTACTGACCAAAGCATCCACGTGGATATGTAACTAAATTAACTACATCCACTCAGTCCGATTCAAAATCTCAATCCCAAACCTACACACAACCAAACCAGTAAACAGAATCTAGAAAATAGCATAAATATGATTATTAATATAAAAAAGTACCTTTAAACACTACAAAATTAATAACACATTACCTGATCCGCCATTTTACTTGCTGCAAGAACCGAAAAGAACTAACTTCCTCTTTCTAATACACATACAGCGTCCTCTGATCCGTGGGCAGGGTTGAGAACAGATCATCTAGTCATGCGGGTATGCAGTATACCATGGATTACTACAACCTCCGAAGTGGCACGCATTAATGTGCGCAGATCATCTAGTTAATGTGCTTCCCACATCACAGATGATCGAATATTAAATGTAGAGCTTGTACTTTCGAAAACTGTACATACTCCAATAAGTGCAACTTCCGAACGAGTTTACATAACTTCACACTCCTTTGTGCATATAGCAATATATTATTTAACGTTCCATACATCCACAAGAAAAACAATAAGTAGAATATATAACATGTCAAGAGTAATATATTATGTAAAATTATGTGACTGTGTGGAATTAAACAGAAATTCATTCCAAATGTTTAATACTAACAGGACAAATCACTCTGTAACAAGAAAAGCGTTAGAACATATGACTATAATTACAGAGAAAAAACGGCAACTCAGAAAACTTTTGTTTACTATTTTATTTATTATTTTCATTTAGTACATCACAACTGAATATTCATGATCAGTCAAGAGAAAACTGAAAATCACTAGCCAATATAGTCCATATAAGCACAACACATATACTCTATACGTTCATAGTTTATTTCCTACTACATGTTTTGGTCATATCCATCACATATGAAGGAAACATGTAGTAGAAAATAAAAGACAAACATATAGTGTGTGTTGTGTGGAATTTATTTGTTAGACCAGAACGAGATGATGTTGCCTACAAACTGAAAATACCGACATCCTACATGTGCAGCGTGATTCATGGACATTTTGGAACAACTAGACTACAATAGGTTCCTCAAATGTGCAGTGTTTGCTCACACAGCTATCTTCCATGACTCAGGGAGAGTTAATTGCAGTAACATTTGGATCTTGGACTCTGCTTAGCTCATATTCTGCTTGCACACCTTGATTCTGTACACTGGACACATTCAGACCCCATGAAATTGCATTACATAATGTCAACATATATCCATGGTCTACCTTGTGCTGTTCCGTTATTTCATTTGAAAATTACATTGTGTCCACACACAACTTGGTCTCAATCACACCTTTGGACATCTGGTGTGTCAGCATTTTCAGTGTTGCTGTGGGGGGGGGGGGAAGAAAAAGAAGAAGAAGATAGAGAGAGAGAGAGAAGAGGAAGGAGGAGGAAGAAAGAAAGAAAAAAAATACACTGCATTAATTTGTTTTACCCCATTTACTTATTTAAAGTTGTAAAGGTTCGCCAGAACATTCTGTGTGTTAAAACGTTACAATTAAGAGCTTAGGACCACCCGGTACAATGCATGACAGTTGTATGAACATGTGTGATACTTTAAAATATTACTTCACACTGTGGCTTCTGAATGAATTCTAGCACATACCGTAACATATACATATCTTGTTTCATAGATTCATCGAATTTGCCTCATGGCTCTGATTATGAAACTCTCAATATCAATACAATACAACATACGTTTATCATCATAAGCAATTTCTGTTGTACATACATGATTCTTGAAATATTTGTCATATCATTCATAGGTAACAGCAGATTCTCTCCAGATGTTTGGGCAGCTGGCTGAATGTTGTAATAAAGATTAAGACGTACAACAAACATCAATACAGATTATGTCCCAGTTGCATTTTGATGATGCTGAGTACTGTGCCACATTATTTTCGGCAGGTTGGTCATTGAGTGGGATCAGTATCTGACATGCTCCCACGTCTCTAGTTTCGAGCATGTGCATATAAACACACATTCATTAACAAATTTTGCATTGTGAAATTAGCAGCTCATAATTGCAGGAAAATGTGGGAACTCAGGGGACCAGCACCACAAGCATTTTGGCATTTAATACTTTATTACATCAAACAATATATTATAAAAACAAAACTAAATTTTGTGCAGTTTCAACAGCTGTAGTTGAAGCATTAATTTAATTAAATGGCAACTATGTTGCTATCCTGTAGAGCACTGAAAATTTCAATTCCTTTACTGCATACATGTAACAGACCCACATATGAACAGATAATCTTTAACCCTTATCCTGCTAACGTGGAGAATATGGTGAGCTCCTAATAATGCCAGCAAAGGGCAGATGGGATTTAATTCGGCATTTAAAGGGTTAAATACACCAGTACCTTCATCATGACAATTGCCCAGGCGGAGAATACCATACCTGATGACGATGATGATGATAATAATAATAATATGGGAGTCCTGCACTATTCTTATAGTTATAATGTAAATACGTAATGAAGAGGAGCGTAAACCTTAAAGTCTTTATCACATTAAAGGTGCTACACCAGTACCATACGGTTGTATTATTTTAATATGTAAGAGATTATCTTCATGTTTGCACTGTGAATCAATGATAATTAAACACTTTATTATCCAACTAATACACAATATTTATTATGTAGATACAATTAAAATTATAAAATATTTAAAAGTGCTCCAACATGTTTCGGATCACAAAGGATCCATCATCAGGGAGCCTTCTACAGTGCTTGGTTAAAAATTACAAGAATGATTCTATCATGTCCATTGATGTGGACAAGATTGGTGTTATGGCAGCATATTCTGACCCACTGTGTGTACTGAACTACACACATGCACAACGGGTCAGAATATGCTGCCATAACACCGATCTTGTCCATTTTCAACGGACATGATAGAATCATTCTTGTAATTTTTAACCAAGCATTGTACAAGGCTCCCTGATGATGGATCCTCTGTGATCCAAAACATGTAGGAGCACTTTTAAATATTTTATAATTTTAATTGTATCTACATATTATATGTCATGCATTAGTTGGATAATAAAGTGTGTAATGTATGAGATTATTTCAAATTTAACAGTTTCAGGCACAGTACAGACACCAGGCTACATAAATATCTGTAAGATTGAGCTGTCACCCTTTTCATCATAATGTTATATACTAGTAACTATTCTTAATAAATTTTATGGCTGTGCCTAATGATGGCTTGGTGAATAAGCTGAAACATGTAGCACCTTTAGGACTATAAAATAGTCAGAAATTACAGTCATGATTGGCAGTCCATTTGTTCATTTGTCTCTGTTTTTGTAGCTGAAGATTTAAGGTTCAGTAGCTTGTACTTTTTCAAAAGTGAATATTCATTCATGTCATGGTTTTCTGATCTATTACGCCACACTGTGTCATAACCTAAAGACAATAGGCATCTTCCATCATGTAAACCTCAAATGCTACAAAAGTACACACAACATACTTGCTCTTATTTTCCTTCAATTCTTACACAAATGATGGGACAGTAAGCTGTATTCCTAATAATTATCAATATGTGACTTGTGGTCACTGAAAATAACGCATAAAGCTTCTTACATACAACACTTGAAGCATGATTCTGGGGTATGAAATAAAGTAACTAGTAACATTCTCCAATATTTAATGACCATCCTCAATAAATTACTTGAAACAATATATCACTTTTAACAATATTGTGCTAATGTGGATTAAGTACCACCACACACCATATGCAAATATCTAACCACGCCACTGCAATAATTACAAAGAGATATGGACATCAGTTCAGAGTTATGGAAGGGATATGAGCAACGCAGAAGATTTTGTACACTGAACTGTATTTTGTGTATGTCAGAAAGTAACAAAAACCAAGGCATAGCCATAGGTTTCTGCGATCTCACGACAGTTGTTTTATGTTAATGTAGAAAAAAAGGCATTAACCCTTAGCCGCCAAACGACATATATATATATGTCGTGCAGTGAGCCCTTTAAATGGCCGAACGGCCCTAAAGTGGACGGGGTGGGGGGTGGGGATTTAATTCTGGCGTCAAAGATTTAACAGAATTTCACAAATGCTTCATCACTTTGGCGCACTGCACGTTACACAAACATGTATGACTTCATATGCTACCACTTTACTAAAATATGTCATGACTATATTTTAAAACCACCATTCTTCAAACTATACTAGCAATTATAAAGGAGAAGAGGTCAAAATACAGTTCTTCTGTCTAAACTATCTTTGGTCAATTAAAATATCAGTAAAACATAGAGCTCAAATTCAGATGCTCACTTCTCTCACCCAAACACAGCACTTACAATCATATCTTACAGCAACAAGATTACAATGAAATACAGATTATGAAATGAAATATGGTTACTATAAATAGAAGTTAAAAAAAGACACTATTGAAACATCACAATATCATTTGTATTTTTGCTTTGACAGTTGGCAGGACAATTTGTTATGGAACGGCTCATCACAAATAACATCTTTTTCTTGGGAAGAAATTCCATGCTAACCTTAAATACACGTTGCCATAGTAGTCAAAGCACACTGCTTGCAAACATGCCACAGGATTGAGGAATATCAGCAACAACGAAGCATGTAAAAATACATACAGACATAATTGAAATATCACTTTTCAGTCACCTATTACTACCATTTCAGTAAAATACCTGTACTCATTCAATGTAAGAATGGATCCTTCCATTAACAGACCATTTTCCTTTCTGACACCAAATGCCGTTTCCCATTATGCATTTCAAACAATGTAGAATGATGCAAAAAGAATGACAATATTAAACAAGTGAATCACAAGGATGATAATTATATTAAACATTTGATAGCTTAACTACTGACAGTATAATAAACAGAAACAGTGTATGAAGAACAGATTTATGTTTGTTGCTACTGGCAAGTCTGCAAAATTTGCCGCAACTAGAATATACCTTAGGAAGAAAAAAACTGTTGCACATAATTAATGAACAAGTATTAGGCATACAATTCCTCTGATTACAAAATATTAAAACAGTGAATATACCACTGGACAAAGAGAAGAGGCCAAATGTGGGAACAATACACAAAAGACAAGACAAGACAACACAATAAGACGTGTGTATGGTGTGGACAGTGCTGTGCCGTGCACGGCACTGTCCACACCATACACACGACCTCTGCAGCAGTTCTCAAGACCACCATCCTTCCACAAACTCGGTGCAGAAAACCATATGCTGCAACTCAACATCTAATGCTCCTGATGATGGGCGTACGCACCCGAAACATGTAGAGCTAAGAATATATCAATAAAATTACCTCGTTGCATCAAGTTGGCATTTCACATTATTTCTGCCCATCTGTCTCACTTCCTGTCTAGGGTCAAGGTGGAGGTAGCAGTTTGCAACAAAATGTTAGCTACTAGTGGAAATTGTGAAAAAAATTCTTTTGTAAAATAGCCTTATCTCTTCCCCCGTCTTTGGGATCAAAGTGGAAACAGCATGTTCCCCTCAAATGTCTGAAATTATTGTTTAAACAAGTTGGCTGCATCAGGAGATATGACAGTGAATATGGACTGCCAAGAAAACCAAAAGACTGATACACATGTGTAACAACTGTGTGCATGCACACCTTATAAACAAGTCAAATTTCAACTTACTTTTACCAGTCAATTAGTTGTAACCTATGACACTTCATCCTGCAACATCTTGTTGGCCCAAATCCACATGTAATTTTTAAGTAACAAAGTATATCATTATGGAACACTGTTGCATTGCACATGCCAGTTTTATTTTGCAACCTTTGGCTCTTTGGCATAATATGTTTTATATATACATACATATATACAGGGTGTTTCACGACTTTAGGGCATAACTGCAGGAGGTGATTTCCTAGGTCTTTGTGATCAAAAAAGTTCATATAAACATGTGTCCGATTTTGGACGGTTACG
>Ga0131853_10002883_pt1 | contig 30839 bp, 16 predicted proteins | sample TergutLab28metaG_FD_92764 | JGI IMG/M metagenome (GOLD analysis project Ga0131853, IMG submission 92764) | Labiotermes labralis P1 segment gut microbial communities from Petit-Saut dam, French Guiana - Lab288 P1 (version 2) (version 2) | ecosystem: Host-associated > Arthropoda: Insects >... | reverse complement strand
TTACATTATTAAGTCCAAGTGTTTCTATATAGGGAAAATTCTAAGCCTGATGGTTATGTAACAAAAATATCACCTACATATGCCTCAGGATAAACATGAATGAATGTGTCATGTTTCTGAGAGGCTGTAGTAGAATGTAATCATGAAATTAACCATTTTCTTTGTTGTAGCTTAAATATGAGTTGATCTTTTCAATACTGAAGACCTGGGTTCCCAATTGTTGTATGTATATCACAACACAGTCTTAAGAAAAGGCCACCCACAATGATGTATATACAGCCTGATACTACAACACACAATTGACAGAACAACACATCAAATATCCATGACAAGTCAGACAGCGACCCTACAGGTGGCATATTATTATGTTTTTAAGAAATATGAAATTTAATTAAGATATGTGCTTTCACTTGGGACAAAAATAATCCAACATGTTTTTTTAGTTGCAAACTTGTAATAAAAAAAAACATGATAACAGATATAGCTATACTATGAATTGACGCTATTATAACTGTGACCAAACAAAACTAGGTTGTGCTTAGATTAAAGACTAAATACATGTCAGCTGTAAAGAAAAGCTACAAGCTTTCAGCTTCATTTCCTTCAAGGTCTGCAATCTAACTTGCAATTTATTAAAGTTGAGGGCTGTCAAACCACAGAAGGCATGAAACAAAATATTACAAATGATTCACCTTCAACCCTGTTTGAATACAAGTTTTGACAATAAGCTTCAAAATCTGAAATTAATTCAAAGCAGACCAGTAATGAAAAAAGAGATATTTTAAATTGCACGTAGATTCTAGGAAGCAAAAGTACAATTTTCTAACAATAAGAATAAGAAGTGGCCACTAACTATTTCTTTTTGTAACAATAACTATTTGTGACTACTTCATGATATGTAAAATTAATGGTTATCAACAGAATGAGAAGCTGTTGGTCACTGAAATTAGTTACAAGCAACCTGTTCTGTAAAAGTGATTTTTTAAACATAATATACCGAGCTCATCAATTTTGTGTTAAAACAATGTTCCCATGTCATGTTCAGACCCATTGATTTCTACCAGTATATAGCTGGACTGGCCACTTACTGCAAGTACTAGGAAGTGTGTGGAGGAACTCCATTAGCGCTAGTTGAGTCCCCTCTTACAGTTAGTCATCGAGTCACAAACTGAGCAGGTAATACATCTGCACATCAAGAGATTTCCAGGTTATGTACAGTATCCTTCTTCTTTTCTTGCAAATGATAGTAAGGTCTGTATCAAAAGACTGATAATTTTATTCTGCATGAAATCATTACTGGATGTAACTTTTAAATATTCTCAATCAATGTCAAAAATTAACAGTTAAAAATTTCTCTGAGCTACAAACATTTCCCAGAATCCTGTGTGGGGACAAGCGCGCGCGCGCACGCGCACACACACACATATGCACACACGCATGTGCACACACAATTCCTGTCACATTTACCATCTAGTTTGAAAATTTAAACAACCACAATTTCAAACGCTGTGCAAGTTTAAGACAAACATTAGACTTAAGCTATCTGATATAGCCATCTGGATTAGGAAAAGTTAAACACAACACCATCGGAGAGTCTTATGATAATCAGCTCCTCACTGTGCCAATGAGAGCTCTCTTAGTGCAGCCAAAGATGATAAGAATATATCCATTACATTCCAGGGTCTAAGAAGCTATGCTGTTGCAGCCTTTGGGAATGTTAATGCATTTTCATTCATAAACAACAATTACTTCTAACCAATGAACAAGGCATAAAACTCCAGAAGATTAAAACCTTCAAGAACAGTACTGTTTGCATAGGAATTTCAATCGCTGATACAGTTCTTACATACACCCACTTCAATAGTGAAAGATATGAAACACACAGAAACTGTGATAAACTTCAATAAGAATATAATAAATGTGTGAAATATTAAACAATGAAAGTAAACACAAACTTTTCAAATGTGTTCTGTTTGAATTTTAAAAAATTCAACGAAATACTAAATGAATTATGATTAATTTTTAGAACAGAAAAGTGTCCCTAAGACTTCTATTTAAAGAAGTGATAAATTAACTTATCCCCCCATATATAAAGTACCAGCTGTAACAGAAGAATGTCAATTGGAATGAATTTTGCCTTAACAATTTTGGTGTTCACCACCAATACAAAGTTTCATCCATTCACCAAGCAGTTTGGAAGACAGCGCACACATTCAACCACCGTCTATTTTGTACCGTGCATACATCTCAAAGAAGCACAAGATGTGTTTGTGTTCGGTCATCATCATCATTCATCACCATCTGTATGAGTACTGATTCATCAAGAAGTGCAGCAGGATGCTACAACCCTATTCTATAATATGTATCTTACAACCTAATGGCATCAATAACAACTCTAATCATGTACATTTATAAGCACAGGCAATAAGGAAGTTTTTAAACTTTTTGAGTTTTAAGGTTATCACAACAATTTAATTGAAGATTCCAGTCTTGTGGGATGTGATTCTGCATCATGTCCCAGAAGACTAGAACCGTTTTCGAATTTCACTTCTGAGCCTTATATCAAAAACATTAAATAACATCTCTTTCTGCATGTGCACACAACAGGTCTCATTTTACATGATTTATTTTTGCGAAATTTTGCTTTAATGCAACTTGAAAATTTACGCCACTTTTTGAATTTGCGCAATGATTTTCGGCTTAACGCTGTTTGGCATAGATGATCCACAGGCGCAAAATCATCTGTAGTAGGCTTGCAGAAAGTGACCTTACTGTCACGACATCAATTATATGTATGGCTTGATTATGTTTATGTTATAATCACACTACTCATTTAGTTTCCTCTTCAACAGCACTGGCTTTCTTACAAACATGAATAAGAAATGCAAATCTACATCACCCAGTGCAATCCAAGTAAAAAATTGATGAAAAACAATTAGTAATGAAGAGAAATTAAATGTTTTTTGCCAACTTGAAAAAGGTGAATGATTTGTTCACATATGCCTTCCTGTAAGATTCGCTCATATTAGCGTACGGACAATTTGTGACAATACTGACTGAATTACAGACAGTGCTTTGTCAGGAACTAAAGTGTTTGTGTACTGAGATCATCACAGTCCTAACAGAATGAATTGTACCTAAAACTTTGGATGTTAGTCTCTTACATTTCTATTGCATTAGAAATAAACAAATATATTGCACAGAAATGTATGCATACTGTAAAGACATGTATATATACTATACATACAGTACATATATATTCTACAGGTCTGTACGTCCACTAGTGGTGCAGTCATACACTACATAGGATGAGACTTTCAATCCCATAACCCCCAGGAAAAGCAATGTTTTAAATGGATATTATGTGCTTGATTGTTATGATTTTGATTTGCATGACATTTTTCAGGAATCTGACCTTGGTGTAAAGTGAGGTAAGGTAAAGTGCACCCTTTTACAGGCACTAAAGCTCTGTACAGGCCGTATGGCCCATAGGGGGAGTGGAGGTATAGCTCTACCCTTTCTTGACCATGGCACTTGAAGGGGTTGAGGGGTCAGCGTCACACCCCGGCTGCTCTTTACCCCCAGGAAAGACACGGTAACCAATGTACAGGAGGCTGGGTGAGCCCCAGGGCCAGTCTGGACAGGTGCGGAAAATCTCGCCCCTACCGGGATTCGACCCCCAGACCATCCAGCCCATGGCCAGTCACTATACCGACTATGCTACCCAGCCCACGGTGTAAAGTGAGACCTGACTGTATTATGATTGAGAACTGCAGCAGATAATCTTACATTTATTCCAATCATGCTTGAATTGAGTCAGTTATTATATATCAATAACAGTGAATTCTAGTTGTAACCAGGAATAATTCTCTGAGTGAAAATGGTTCATTATAACACCAGTATTATGCTGGCCCTGGCCACTGTGTCAGGTACATGACATAGGAGCTGACTCTGTTACACAACTTCAGGCACGGTGGTGTGCTGTGACTGATACCTTTTTACATTTACTGAAGATCTGTGGAAATGGTTTACCACTAATGTCAATATACCAAGTAAATATGTCAGGATAATGGTTACAGTAAAACCAAGTCTTGAAATGTGATGTCTATCAAATATGCCTGTGACAACAGAACAACATGATAAAGAAATAAAGATGATGTGACCACAAACATCAGTGACAGTAACACCTAACATGGTACAGTGATGTAGTTAGCATTATTTTGCAACGTGTCACAGAAAGTATCGAGAACTGTGCTATCAGAAGACACATCTTTATATATTACACATGTATACATAACAAACTGCCATAAAAATATATAAAGAAAACATCTGCAACGCATTTTAAACACAGTTCCATATAAAAGAAAACTATCAGTACTTCCAGTAATACTCTCCAATGCACAGCTGTGAAGTATAATATTTTGCCCAAAATAGTTTTCCTGCTTTAAATTTGTTGTGGAAAACATGGTCCCAAATGCCATATATTTTCAAGCACAAATACAAATCCCTGAATAAAACATTTAGGACTTCAAAGTGTTTGTCCATGGTAGGTTGGCAGTAGATGTTTTTAGTGAAATATCTGAGAATTCTTGGATACAACATAATTTTGTTTCCAGTGTTTCTCAACACTATTTCACAGCATAAATACTGAGTGGAAAACAAATGGCCATGCTAAGATGAGGACTCCTGGTCTAATAAATGCTCCAGACCATTATATGGATCAAGCAAAGCACATGAGAAATGTAAAATGTAATGTCTGCAACAAACAGGTGTTTCTGAACCCCAAGAAGGTGGAGGAAGGAAAAAAAAGATACGTGCATTTCGTGAAACCCCAAGAAAAAGGAGGTTACCAATGGTAAATGACCTGAAATGGCATTTCATTATGCATCAGCAAAGAAACAGTAGATAATCCTCAACTCTTGCAAACATAATTTGTCAATAAGTATCTAGTGGATTAAAGCAACATAAATGGGAATTAAAAAATCTGGCAGCTATTCACTTACTATAATGAACATGTTTTGCTTCAACAAAATATAGGCTGCCTGATATATGAACAACTGCTATTATTCAAATGTTTCCAGAATCATGGCACACAAGAATTTGGTTTTCAATTTCACAGTAAGAAGGAGAGAATAAAGAATTGTTTTTCTAAAAAGGTATTTTGATTTCTTTTTTCTTCAGGCATACTGTCAACTCACAAATATCTACAACAATAAACTTCTGGAAATGAAAACCCATTAATATTATAAAAATGCATCAAATGCAACCAAATGCTGAAAAAAGAATCACTGCATTAAATTAAGTCTCAAATTAAATTTTCATTCTTTGTCCAGCTTCTTATACAAGAACATACACTTCACACTGGCATAATTCTGTGCATCTTTATTTTACACTAAATTCATTTTAAAAAGTGCATAATACTCAAAGCCAATTAATATGCATGCATGATAAATACAAACAAGAAGATGTACAAAAAGTGGTAATTAGGACAACCTTCAATGTCATTACAAGAGCATGGAGTTTCGTAGATATAATATGTATAAGAACCATCAGATGCCATTTTTCCTTCCTCAGGTACACAAAGAACCCTAAAATTACGAGCTATGACAATCACACAACAGGAATACTCCACTGCTAGACACCTGAGAACTGAGAGTAGAAGAAGAATTCACTCGTACCAAGACACTAAAAAAAACTGCAATAATTAAAATGAAACATGAGTCAATATATATAAATGCATCACACTTTCCACAAATAAGAGGAATGTATCACACGGGTTTGGGGATTTCTCCCAGTTATATACCAGTACCAAAACAGTAAACAATATACAGGCAGTTCTGATTCCATTATGCCCCAGACAACATTTATTGCTTTAAAGTTGGAAAATTTTAGTGACCAAAGATATAATAAACATTGGCCAGCCTGAGATTAATGTTTTCTTTTGACGGCACCTAAGCATGATCTTCACAGCAAGACTCTAAGCTATCTTAATTAATTTGTATGGGGAAAAATTATCCCTTCCATGCTGTATTGTTCCATATTTCAGATTTGTAGGTACACAGACCAAATGTTACACTAGGACTGAATGCAAAAAGGGTTCAACCAGCCCTAAGTAAATGTAAAAGTTGCACACATACACAACGTTATATAAAAAATAATCTAATGTATCCCAATTGTGTTTTCACAACAGGGTACAATACACTTGGTGGAAGAGGGCCTGAAATATGCTATAATAATTTCATACTTATTACATTTTTCCTACACAATTCTTCAAATACAAGTAGCTCTTTTTTTGAACTCATTTGCTTTTACACCCTTCTGATTAAACACCCCTTGCAAATTTACACTGCTCCTTAGTTCAAACCCTCTCATTTTTGTATAATGCCCTTTGGCTGGCTGTGCACTACGATACTGCCAAGAGTGTATGAAACACATGGCACTGAACAAAACCAAGAGGTTGTGCACTCACTGCAAACTGCATCAGTCATCGTGTGCTCGCCATTTAGTTCACAACAAATAATTTGCCTTTATTTAAGAGTCTTTCTTTGCTCCACCTCCAAATCCCACATTGACACACCTAAATGATGAATAAAAACCGACACCACAAAAAATAATCGCAACAGTAATATTAATGGTGGTGATATGTATGATGTGTGAGTAATAAAGTGATTGAGTATTGAAGTATGCTACAGCCAATTTAAACATCCATGACAGAACACATGTACAATCCCTAACCTAAACATCAATCATACCTACCTGGCAAAACCAAAACCCTAACCCAACTGCAGCAACAATGTTAAACACGTACTATCCATGACATGTGCACACAAGTTGTTTACAATTCCTTTCCAGTTTGCACAAGTCAAAATTAATATTACTTGTTTACCTCTATATTAACATCAATTACACAATAATAATACAATAAGCATATGCATATACAGTGCATACAAACAGGCCGTCATTGGTATGATCGCCCCAAAACCCTATTTATCTCCTTATTTCTTATGAGAAAATCATTTTTGATTTATGCCTTTGTGATGTACGCCCACTTTCACAGGAACACAACTAGGGCATAAAACAAGGGCTACCTACATAACCATATTTTTGTTGTTGTAATCAAATGTGGGTGGCTGTTTATTAGCAAATCTGTTGGTTTTTATGAAGTCAAAAGAGAGAAAATTATAGTTGAATGTTAATAATTCATACACAAACTCTCAAGTTTCAGAAAAAACGCAATGCTCTTACGATGAGCAAACAGAAACTCAAGAAATGTAGTGTTGCAAAGAGGTAGACTTGAAAACAAGAAAGCCATACAAAACCTCTGACAATTTAACTGAAGTGGCAGGTGTCACTGAACATCAACTTTACAAAATTCAGATGTTCACAGTGGTATAACAGTAATACGGATATTGTGTTTGGGCAACAGCATTGTATAAATGACGTGTTTCTGATGTTGCAGAGATGAAGGTGAAAGAAATAAGCCCTTTAGGAGTCTATTTTCCATCTCAATTTTCATCAGATACTGCTTAACAAATCACAGCAGATCAGTATACATATTAAGTAATGGCACAGACAACTGGGTAGTCACTTCACCTTACTTTGCAGACAGGATTTCTGGAACATCAAAACTACAACATTTATCTACACTATGCCATCAACCATAAGCAGGATTCAAATTATAAGAATTTTGAATAAGTCAACATGTGCTGGCAATCAATATTCTTAAGGCATCCACATTTTTTAAAAATAAACACTTCTTTTCTGCAAAAAACCATAGTGTTCCGTAAGGTTGACTCCTGCCAAGACAGGATTAGTCTGAAGAAATTGACAAAAATGGCCAAAAATATGCATCTACAGTACCACTAAATAAGAAGCAATTATGTTAATGAAAATCAACTCAATCTGTTTAGATTCTAAATCACAACATATAACCTTAATACCTAACATATGCAATGAAATCACCAAGAGTTAATTTGAATCATTAAATAAAAGTCTGTTTCATGAACAAATTGGAAATTTATGGAATATGCTGTTTCAATACAGCTCCCAAAAACCAACACGTAAAATAAAACTCATACTATAGGTTTCATCAAACCAGCACTCTGTTGGGCATATAAAAACAAAAACTCAATGATACTGACGCTGGAAAAGATACAATTACCTTTTAACATCTTTTTTTCTGAAGAGTATTTATACAAGCCTAACAGCAGACACCCGAAATTTTTATTTTATTTACATACTTATTTCAAGCTAAGGATTACACATGAAATGATTAGTGAAATGAAGAATGAAAGAAAGTGGAAGAATGTCAACAATGAAGCAAGAAGTAACAACTAATAAAGACGAACAACAAACTGAAAAGAGCACAAACAAGGCCAAGAGGCAATATCTTGACAGAATATGCAACAGGATCATGAAATTTCAAACATAGTGATACACAAAGAACTAGATTACAAAGAATATCATGAGACCTAAATTATGCTCAAGGGTCAAGAAAACGAGGAAGAAGATATAAGAAACTACTGGAATACCTAAGGAAAGCTTAAGATATTGGGATATGAAAGATGAAGCACCAGACTGCACTGTCTGGACATCTCACTCTGGAAGAGGCTAGGGACCTGTAGCAAGGACACAATGAGTGAACTCATATCCAATGATTAAAATGATGTGCTGTACCTAAAGTTGAAAGAAAGAATTCTTCAAGGTGCCTGTATTCTGTACAGCTCTTTTATACAACGTGTTAACTTCTTTCATGCTAATAATGTGTTCTGATGAAGGCAACTCAAGACACTAATAAGAAAAACCTGAAACCACTGTTTTCAAAAGCTATGTATGTAGGCTTTGTGTAAAAAATGCTCAATTGTAGCAAATACACAGAATAATAGGCGTTCAGTAGGAAGAAAGGTTTTACAACATCCAGTAGCAATAGAATGTTGAGCCAGAGTGATAAAACAGCCCATATATTAACGCTGTACTGATCAGACACGCTTAATTTACATATAAATTTACAAGCTATAAGGTTCCCTAAATGCATGGAAATTGAAATTACTGAGATGGTGCAGTGCAACGATTCATGGAATTTTGGAAAACAGAATAATCGATTACCATGTTAACACTCTTCAACCAACTACTTCAATGTTATTAGTGGGGAAAGATGCAAATATGCAGGCCCCTGAATTTTATTACATTTTACATAAGACAAAGTGCAGTGAAACAAACATTTCAAGTAATTCCTACAAACACTTCATATATTTATCCCTAACGTAATAGTGCTACACACCACTGCAACCCAGGGCTTTCCATTTTCTTCATTTCTAAATCTGGTTTATAGACATCTGTTGTGTTGCTTGGACAAGGGAGCAGCCCTGTATATAGATACTACTGCTGACAAAAGATTATCTATGGGCATTTCAGTGAAACCACAAAACTGTCAGTCTCCAAACCCCAATAATCTGGTTCCATTCCAGGCCACACACGTCTATGAAAACAGTCATAATAACACACTAATTTTTCATCAAGAAGAGTGTACAAGAACATAACAAATACCAATATTCCATTAAGAATAAATAAAAAAACTTACCTGTTTGTGAATTTCCATTTCCGTTGCCCCCAGGACTTCCAGTATCAATGAGGGTAGCCACAGCGGGACTCGTACTAGTACTACCACTATTCACATTACTACTTGTATTGGTGCCTTCATCTGCTGTCCTCTTGAAAAAGTTGTGCTGAAGTGCATAATATGGGGTAACTCGAGTCTTTGGATCAAAGTCCAGCATCCGAAGTATAAGATCCTTGAATTTGAGGTAGTCCGAGACAGCATGACCTGGCTCACCTAGTCGACGCCCACCTGGACCCCCACTTTCCACACCTAATATATCATGAAGTCTCCGTGTACCCGGTAACTTGTACTTTTTTCCATCCTTAGCTTTCTTCAACACATAAGAACCATCACCAGGCAGCTTATCAAAATACTTTCGAGCCTTGTGGGCTTGATCAAGAATGTGCTTTGGTGGCATTCCCAAAACCTCCACTATCTTGTTCATCTGGTCCACCTATAACAATGGACAAAATTATTCACGTAACATCCAACATAAAGGTCAAAGAATATAAAGGTGTCCAGCCCAAGAGTTACACTAAAAGGTTCAAGTGATTATTTGGTATGCTGTTTAAAAGGACAGTGAGATTAAACAAAGGGCTAATTTTTGCACAGGATAAAGAAAGAAAAAAGTAATAATATGGCAAATCAAAACAACTTTCTGTCACAGGGGCTAAAGGGAAGAGAAACTCTGTCCTACAATAGATCTCCAAGCAAAAAGGTTAACAAACTGTAACTAACTGCATGAGACACAGCCCTGTCTGAGTGGCTAAGAGACATACGGACAATCATGAAATTCCCCACCCTGAATAAAACCTGGAAGTTCACTGTGTGATCACAGAGCCTGCCAGTGGCCCCAATTCTCAGCCAGATGAATCCACACCACAATCTCCCATCCTATTTATCTATAATCCATTTTATTATCATCTTCGTGTCTACACCTAAGCCTGTCAAGTAGTGGTTTCTTTCGTTCAGATTTTCCAATGACAATCCTGTAAGCATTTCTCTTCTCTCCCATGTAGGTCACATGCCCTAGCCATGGCAAACCCCCCCCAAATCCCAATCTGCTTGCTTCATATTGGTGCCTGCTGCAAACTGTATGCCAGCAAGGTGGGAGGTCCAGAGAAATGGAAACTACTAGGCATGACATCAGGACTGTTGGGAGGATGCCCCATAACCTACCAGTCACAGCAATGTAATTAGTAAAAAAAAATCTGGTTGTCAAACCTTAAAACTTCAGTTCTGACACGTCTGTAGACAATCAGCTTGCCACATCAGGCATTTCCAGCATCAATGAATTGTCTGAAGATGGAAAAGGGGGAGAAATTTGCAGACATTGCAGTAATTCTTGAATTTGTTTACTGTTTTTGTAGGAGTACGTGAAGAATGTGTAACTTTCATTTCTTTGTTATCATTTGCACATGTTTTTGACACATACAACGCTTTCCTGCATTAATAAACTTATTTTTTTACCATCCCTTGGTAAGGTTTCAGTGTAATTCTCTTCATCATGACTTACCTCATTGGCACCGCTGAACAATGGTTCTCCTGTGTGCATTTCAACCAGGATACACCCCAGGCTCCACATGTCAATGGCTAAGTCATATGGGATGCCCAGAAGAACTTCAGGTGACCGGTAAAACCTTGACTGGATGTACTGGTATATCTGAATAAAAATTAATACCTTCATAAGCACCCAGACTTCAGTTTTCTTGAAAATCAAGGTAGGAACAAATACATCAGCCCATCCATTAAAACTTCTAATCTTTTATCCAACAGCAAAGTGTCATACACATGTCCTTCACCATTACAGTAGATCAATAATTTTCCAACTGAAAACTCATGTAAGTCATGGTTTATCTTTACTCATGGAAACAAGATTCATTTATTTTTGTCCTTACCCCATTCAGATACTGTCAAATCTATCAAATCTTTGTATCTTTAGCTGACTCTCCAACATATGTCTCAGAAGACCAGAAAAAAGCATATAGCCCTGAGAGTATTAACCCTCTGCTACCTAATGCCATCTATTCCCATAATGCAGTGTGATGCTAAAAACACTGAACAATGCATATAGTTGATGACCTACAATGGCCTATATTATGCAGCGCCCATATAAATTCTGGTCTGCTTCACATCATTTTAATTGTGGTGCCCAAGGGTTAAAGGGACGACTGACACTAACAGGAGTTCATTGTTAAAAACATTTATGAAAAGACTTGTGACATCTACTGTATTCATGGACATGACAAACAAATCATTCCACTCTGGTGAACTTACCCTCTGTCCCAGTTGACATGAACTACCAAAATCAACAATCTTGATAGCTGACCTCTTGGGATTGCATAAGAGAATATTTTCAGGCTTGAGGTCACAGTGGATAATGTTGAGCTCAGGCGTGGACAGGAACAGCAAGGCCGTGCATAGCTGCTGTGCAAACTTGCGTGTCAAGTTAAGAGACACACCCCGAAAGTTGGTGTTGCGCAGCAAGTCATACAAGTTGTATGACAGCAACTCGAAGACTAGACACAGGTGATTACGCCACATGAAGTGTCGCTTCAGTTTCACTACAACCCAAATTCACAGTGTCATACACTATTTTCAAGAAGTGATATACAAATGTTTCTTTACGCTTCTCACCTTCCTTAGTTCCATCTGATATGTTTCAAAGAAGACTTTTTCCATTATCTACATTTACATTATAAGCAAGTTTTATGCCCACTTCAAGGAAGAAATAATGAAGCCAAACTATTAACAAAACACAACACAATACAGCACTTTCATTAACTTTAAGAGCTTAAGAAATTCCGAATGGGGATGATGAATGGGCATCTAAACTCAAAACAACCACTACATCAACTTTCTGTTACTTTAGGTTATACGTGAATAATGTTTCCTACATCAAGATAGAAATCAATTTCAAAGGGTAGAATTTTCTGTGGTGCACATTATATTTAAATAATAAAGCACCATGTTTTAATAAGCAATATTACTAAAAAGGGTCACATTAGGACTGAAATATTACTGTCCAAGAGTATGTGGTTAGTGTCCCTTACTGGCACTATGACATATGATACCATGTCTCAGCCATTACAGTCTTCTGAAATAAATCAAAGTGAGCACCCCTTTTATTAACACTTGGGAGTGATGTCCCACTGTGCTTTCATAACAAGTATGTACAATAAATGCAACGACTCTTCAACTATGTACAATGTGTCTTTTGCAAATATAACTCACTGCATGTTTTGACCCTATTCGGTCACTTTCAGGCAAGTTCAGGAAACAAAATTAAAAACCACACAAACATGCAGTACCACACTTTCTTCAGATCCCCAGATTTTATCATATGTATAGATAATGCAAGGTTAAAAACATTCAAAACTTTTTAAACTCCAAAATACTGGTTAAGTGTACAGACAAATGCTGTAGTGGCTGATTCCTAATGATCCATCAATTTTACATTAGATTGGTACTGAAATGTCCTTTGTCATTTTTAACTGTTCTTTTTGTATGTAACATGTCTGAGTACTATCCACCTTGTGCAGTTTCTTCTCTACTTCAGTGACGTGTTGTGTACCATCATTTATGTGCTGCCTTGTTTTCAGCTCTAGTGACATTACATGTGTATGCACAGTGTACAACTTCACACAAGAAACTTATGTGATAACATGATCCTTTCAACCTAAATGTAATTTTGTGTAAAAAATACAATTATGAGTGTTTTAAAGCACAAATGGCACTTTCCTTTCTTAAAATATAAAAAATCACTGGCAGCTACTACTGAGTCAACTCCAAGGAAAACATCGATATTGCCACAGTAATGGTAAACTGTTCTACATAATACTTTTATGCAGTTTAGGACAGTTTTATGAAAATTCCTCTTGTAGGAGCTCAGAAACAAGGTCTGTCAATGCCTCAAACCCTTCAAATCATATATTAGGCGAAACATATTTCCCTTATTTTTGTACAGTACTTTGAAGAACATGATGGGGTAACAATGTATAATTAAGATATGAATAAATAATTAGAGCACTGATGTGATACACCCCCCCCCCCCACACACACACACACACACACACAGCCCCATACCTTGCCTCATGCTTCCCAGAGATCACATATTTCACATGAGCAAAAATACAGTGTTACCAATTAAAATACAATTTACATGTAAATACTGTTACTTCACATAAATTAATCTCCAGTAATTAATAGTGTCTGGAGTAAATAAATTAAATTTATACACCAGAGTATGAAAACATATTCAAAAAAATCAGTAACATGAATACAGATCTCCTAGGACAAAGGTACGGAGCCCTTCAAAACATCAGAATTAAGCATGTTTCAGACATTCTCATGCCATGTTTCCGATTGGAGAGTTTACTGGGGTCATTTATGATGTAAAGTACAGCAAACTTCCTTTAATCTGACATGTGATAATTGGCAAATCCTGATAATCTTGCACTTAAGAAGAGTAAACCCAACACTGGAGGTTTTCCTTTTTACCAGAAAAATGTTTCATTAATGGAACACGCAGTTCTCAGAGACATGTTCAAAAATGCCTCCCAAGAGTGTCTGTGCAGAGTCACTGTGGTTTCTACTGACATCACAACTCCTAATCCGCCAACTTCTTCAGCTATAAAGATCTCAAAAAACATAGAAGAGGACCGTGATGACCCTACACCAACAGATGCAGTAGACATCCAAATGGAACACTCCTCTGATTAGTTGCACAGCCCAAGTACAGGAGCGGAAGCAAAAATTTACCTGTACACACTTAAGTCAGTATAGGTACCACCTGATAATCTGGAATGCCCAATAATTTGGCACCTGTCTGATACCTTGCAAGTTGCAATAATGAAATTTGCTGTACTACTACATTACAGGGGAAAAGACAATATTTCAGGTATATACTCTTGCTGCAAAGCTTGCTTAGAGTGAAGAGAAATATTAAAAGTAGGTATGATCCCAGGACAATCAAAATAAAGAAATGTCCAATATACATTCTGTAAAGAACTCAAAGGATAAAATAAGTCAAACACGATTTTAAATCTAGTCAGGTCCAAATAGTACAAATTAGGCTGTATAGGCCTACTACTGTAGCACAACATAACAGTCTGGGTGTGACTGTTCTGTTAATTATTGTCTCTAGATCTGAAAAATGTGAAGACTATCTTCTGATGCTCTCTTTTAAAAAGTGACAAAAATCAGTCCAACAGTTGTCAAGTTACAGTGTGAAGCAGCATAAAAGTTCTTGCTAATTAATACATCTCATTTCATGCATGTGTGTCTACACATTGTCCACTTAAAATTGAAATTCTCACCAAAAGCAGATTGTGCTGACAAACTTCACTACAAATTCCAAAATATCTAATTTTGAGGTAATCTATTCAGTGGCTCATGAGTTGTTACAGGAGGTAAGTCTCATTTAACGCATGTGGGTCTACACATTGTCCATTTACATTTGCAGTTTTCACCAAAAGCAGATTGTGCTATCAAGTTTCAGTACAAATTCCACAATATCAAATTTTAAGGAAGTCTACTCAGTAGCTCATGAGTTGTTACAGGCAGACACATGGATGACACAGCAAACATGATAGCTGCATTTTTGCAATTATTTGCTGTAAATGCCTCAAGACAGGAAAGCATTATCTTACAGAAAGTTAAAAATCCTAAATAAAATTAGAAATAAGGACACCATTTTAATAAAAATCAAACATCAGTGTCTGAAATTAATGCTAAGGTAGATTATTAAACAATCTGATGTGACATTACTATCAACTTCCAAAATGAAATTTTCCAGCAGAACTGCAGGTTGAATACAATCAAATCCTAAATGATAATGGAATTTTAACAAAACTAAAAATTCAGTCTTAAAATTTATACAACATTACTCAACTACAGGACATAAGCCTAGAGGAGAGGTTCAGGAAGACCACAAAATAAACAGCATGAGACTGCAAAATGCCAAATGGCCTAATACCTGACAGGAAGATAAAGTTGATTTAGTAAGAAGCACACTACCGACTGATGAATGAAAAGCCCTACTGTCTGCAATTAAAAACAATGACATGCATTTTGTGATGGATATTATATGCGAATCCATGCTCACTTTGTAAAATGCAATATTCATGTCTTGCAGGTTTTAAATCTACTCTCATTATGTGTTACCATTGTAACACATGTGGTTTGAATGGATGACATGTCACTATGCTCCATTTCCCAAAAGACTTACCTTAAATAAAAACCTGAGTTCTTTTCAAACACATATCTCTGCACATTTTAAAAATCAACAACGAACAGCACCACCACAGCTTCTAACTCACATGTTAGCATAGCTACCATCCTGGTACTGATTCAGATAAGAAATTAAAATGCGGGCAATTTTTGAATGTGCGAAATTATAATAACTCTTTTTTTCACAACAAATGGTTCAATAATCAAATGCAGATCTGAACTGGTGGTCCAAAAAAAAATGCATCGGCATGAACATGCCTCATTTGCATGTGTTGTAACTAGTTCTTAATTTAGCCTCAACATCAGCTGCTATGAGTTCTTCCATGGCTTTTCTCAGTCTCTATACACAAAATCCAGATAGTTCCCAACAATGGTCATAACCAATTGTCTCCAGTCCAGTACGATGTGCCATGCTTTGTAATCTAATTACCCCATCTGAGGCCACATGATCTCAGCAGATGGCAAAGTACCAGCAAGTAACATACGAAACTATCCATTAGAAACCAAGCAGTAATTGACAAAAAAAAAAAAATTTTTTTTGTTGACCAAAGTAAAATTTCAGTTATAAAAGAGTCCTAAGAAAAGGATTATACTAATAATGCGGTTTACTTAGTAATGGTACTAAGTGGAATTCTTCAAAATTTTTGTAAGTTATTTATGATAAGTGTTGTTAAGGATATTTTGATTTTATGAAGAAGCAAAAGCTGCCAACAAATTATTAATGTATGCCAAAGACAGTGTGAACTTCTGAACTGAGTGGTTTTCTACCCAGCTTAACAACATAAAATTGAGGCGCATGCATGCAATAATCAAGTTACAGATGTGTGAGTGACATTGCTGTATTGGAACTTCTTGAAAACACATTACTGTTTATAATAAAATACAGCTTGGTTTGAAAACAACAAGAAGCAAATCAAACCTACTGAACTTGAGCTCAATGGTACCTCTGGAATCAAATTTTGAAAAACAAGTACATCCTACATGAAATCCCTTTATATATATATATATATATATATATATATATATATATATACACACACACACACACACACACATATAAGAGAGAGAGAGAGAGAGAGAGTAAAGCAATTTTTTTTATTGGGAATGAGTCAAGTTACAACCATACACCCCCCACTGGCTTCATGGTACAGAAAAAAATAACTCCATCCTCAACAGCACTCAGTGAAAACGCTATTTAATGAACAATGCAGAAAAAAAATTCAGTGAATTGATTTTTTTCTAGACCCCAACAGTTTATTAGACATCTTTATGTAAAAATTATTCACTGTGCTAAATGCCACTGCAACAAAGATATTCATTTCACAAAATAAAACTCACCTTAACTAAAAAAAAATCAACAAAACAAAATGTGTAAAAACAAATCACTGAACAATACAATGTATACTTTACAAAATCTCCTACTACATATGCAAAATGAGTCATGGGGAATAAAAAAGAGATGCCACAGCCACGGTGTTTCTTAGGAAAATCCCATGAATACAACCCCAAAGGAAAAAACCTATCCCTCCACCCCCCCAACTAAACCGCAACACAAGACTGCCTGTCCAAGCACTACACTCCACGCTGCTACTGTGGAAGAGCACCACTTAAGTCACATTAATCCTGGTTGATCACATGACTTCAGCCACATGACCACAACTGAAAATTGAAACTGTGCTTTGATGTGACCAACTGGTACATATTTTCATTCAAGTGACGCAGAGGAGGTGCATTTATATTGGCTGATCTGTGTCAAACAACAATGCATTTAATAAAAATAACCAGCTAGTGTTTTTTCAATTCAGATGCAGCAGAAAGAATTTACTTTCACATCAAGCTGCACAACTAAAGCACCGATGTTAATCTTCTCATTTTCAGCTCTGTAACTTTATTGTGACATGGATTATTTGTCTGGTTGTTCATCACAGTTTCTGCAGAACACCATCCGACAACTATACCACTGTGTTCTGACACCTGCTTTTACAGCAATGTTTTCAAACAGTATGCCACACCCTGTCCAACACTTCTACAGAATGATAAGTCTTGTGCCTTCCATGTAATTCCCGCACATTTCCCCGGCCTTTAGCACTGCCAAGGTGCATCCTGACAGTACCTGTCTGTTCAAAAACGAATTGCTTACCACACTGCAGTTATGGAGCAATGGTGGTTAGAAATAATGTGGGAGAAATGTGTAAACATCCCAGACTTGGGTGATCATGTATAAGGTCACTGCATTGTATGCAAAGTTGTGTGTCCAGCACCAAGTTTTTCAAAGCAATTACAATCCACATTATTATTTTGTTATCACTCATCATCACTACAGAGGAGAAAAATAAGTACCAGTATGTTTCACAAAATGAAGGGGGGGGGGGGAATTTAGAAGAGATAGCAGAGAGATTAAAACAGGTGATATTACAAGAAAGTATCATATCAGCCCATCAATACGGTCTACATTTCTAAAAGATACACAGAAAATTAAGAAGTGCACTAATTTCAATTAACTAGAACAAAGAGGACAATAATTATTACTGCAAGCAGCAAAGAACTGGAAAGAGCTGCATACCTGATCATTTACACAAATGTTTGGCCTAAAGTTAAGTCGGGGGTGGTTCCATACATTTCAAACAGGATAACCAGTTTTCAGTGACTTGTAATGACGATGACAGAAGTTCCATAATGTGTACTGGAGAGCAGTAATATTTTCCAAAAATTTGCTGAGAAATCACTATTAAAACAAGCTACACACAAAAAACAAACTGAACGTTTTTACATAATGAACACAGTAAGTTTGTCTCTTTCACTTTTGCAGAGTGTACCTTGACTTAATTTGGGCTCCAAATGTTTAATGAACTTGTTCTTGAAATATAACTAATGCCATTCTTGCATTCTCCTAACAAAGCTTTAATACCAACAAGAAATCAGCATTTCTATTTCTTTTCATGACAGCTCCTTTACATTTGACTCTCTTGCTACCAAACCATAATTATCATTAAATTTGCTTACCATATTCCATCCTCTCAACAGAATTTAAAAATAAATAATGCAACAGCAAGAGAATGTATGAGGTAAGGCTAGTCGGAAACATGGTTACGCACCTATTTTGTCTTTACCTATGTAATACTTGTTGTCGGCGTCCGCCTTGTTCATCATCTCTAGGAGCTTCACCTCAATCTGGGCCTGGTTCAAGAACGGCTTCTTGTTTTTGATGATTTTGATTGCCACTTGGCACTGGTCTTCATGATCAAATGCCTTAACCACCTGCAAGCCACAGTAATATTTGGTACTAATAATGTGACACCAAAGTGGGGAGTGGAGGGCAGGGAAGAGGAAGGTGAGTAAAGTGGTGCTACTACCAAAAATGATAAAACCACACACACACCTGTAAATTACCTTTGCTTATGTGGAGCACCTGTCCAGCATATTGTGTTATGTGAGCCACAAAAGTGCCTAACTTTATGTACAAGTTCATCATGAGTTATCGGTCACAACTCGGAAATCACCCTAGATAAAGCAAAGTGACACTATTCGAGCTTTCCAAAATGTAATCCAACTCACAACTGAACAAAATGTGATATCAGTGTTGAGGTCAACAGAGTAAGCATGCTGGAGAAGTTACACAACTCTATACAAACTGTGTAATGGATTTTGTAAAATTACAAACAGTATTAACTATGAGGTACACAGATTTCAACTTTGTGACTTCAATAGTTCTAAACTTAGTATACTGAAATCAAATTACAAGTCTAAAATCTATTACTTCACCAACACACAAAACTTTCACATCATTTTTGTGAACTGCACTGGCTGTACAACTACCCTCATGTAACATATAATACTACTGCTGACACATGAAACTCAAACAGTGACATGTTCCCAGCTATCAACCTCACATATTTCAGTATATTTGTAACGTTCAGTGAGCAGTGACTTGCATATTTATTTGTATTTGAGTTTCAACTTGTCCATTAGGTTTACTGAGTTCCAGCAGACCAATATGAATTTGGTAATTGTAAGCACTGGGACAAGGAGTTTCAAATGTAACAACCATTTAAAAATAGTATGCGAGTTTATTTGTAGAAAACTTTTTTATTCTTGAGAAGAATTTTCTTTGTATCTTCAGTAAATTCACTCATTATTCTTAAATGGCTATTGTGGATCTAGCTGTGCTGATGAAACTGTTACCTCTAAATGCATATTTACAAACAGGTTGACAGGCATGAAATTTCCAAAGGGCATGGTCCTGTTCTGTAAACTGCTGTACAGTAAGGTGGCAGATATATTTATTTTCATGATTTCTTCAAATTGTCAATTAATAACAATCTTACTTGAGGCATAGTTTTAACGTCCAAAATTTTACACAATAGTAAGTGTAGCCACTAAACATGTTTCTGACTTTCAAACACAGCCAAAGGAAACTTTTGCTTGGGAACCACTGTACTCCTATTCAATTTGTATTGGATATTTAAAGAACCAGTAAGCAGTGCTTCATGTCAATTAAACACAGGCATAATGGGCTCAGATGGTTTAGGGATCTTTATGAAGCTTCACCAGACAATTAACCTTTTGGCACCAGAATTATTTTTTAAATTTTAGCACAGCCTGTATATAAAATGTGAATAATACAGGAACCAAATATGTTAGAATTATGAAACAAACTGCATTTTGAAGAGAAAGAAATGGAGAGTATATACCACATTTAAAATATTCAGTACCTATATTTGTTGAATAAATATATAAAATGCAACTTTAGAGGTTAGCGGTGTGGTACAACCACTATAGTTGACATTAGGCGTCAAAAGGTTAAGGGTAAGAGATTATGGATTCCTATTCACTAATTTCCAAGTGTCTGGTTCGTTTATTAATATTTTGCTTTAAAATTTTTTTCATGTTCTTAACTTATTACATGTATTTTTGTGTTCTTTTTTCACTATTATTTGCAAATGGTTGGCAATTAATAGCCTCAACTGTCTCTTAGCTAGTGGGCATGCCTCTGTTTCCATTCTGAAATTTCATATCCATTTTTTTGGAATATAATGAAGGTAGTAAAAAATCTAATATCAAGAATGATTGTCCACAACCTGATTCAAGATTTAACATGGCCACTGAAATCAAGTTTAAAAATAAGTACTTCACTTTTTAAACCTTTTAGATTAACCTCGTTACAATGCACTGACATTCTCATTACTATTAACTAACCTGACCAAAGGAGCCTTTGCCAATAAGAGAGTCAATTTCATATCGATCAAGGAACTTCTCCCCATTCTTGATGATGTAGTCATGGTTATCATCATCAAACCCATCATTGTACAATTTACGCTCCTTTTTGTGCGAGCTGTCTTCTCCTTGGGTCTGCTGTGCACGTCGCTTCTTCTTTGCATAGTACACCTGTAACATACGTTTTCCCTTAACTTGCCTACGAACATAGCAATTTTTTTGCACTATGTGCCAACATACATGCACTTAACTTTCTCTGGAAATGAGACAGTGTCACTGGTAGTTAATTTAAGTTCTGACCATCTTTATACCATTTTATAAACACCCCAATGAGGAAATTCCTTTTATCAGTGTCTTTATAGGCTCTTACTCTGATGAGGCAGCACTAGATCTTTCGCTGTTTATGCAGTTTACTCACAGTGAGAGCATTTCTCTTTCCTAATAATGGTAAGAATACGATATTACAGGGAGCATGATGAGGAATTCCACACTTACAAAGTCCAGTCATCTTCTTCATTTTAACAACTGTTATCTAAGTGGTCTATGGATTTCCTCAATTCATCAATGCCAGTATCAGACCAGTATCTTGAAAGAGGACATGCTGTTTCCTTCCCTGTATTGTAACAATCATCCTCTCAATTCACGCAGCGCACATAATCTCTGCAGTTAATTGTAATTACATGGCATAACACAGGCCAAACTACTGTTTCTACTCTCGTATGACTAAACCTCTCTTCTTAACTTTTTAAAATTAATATTTAATTTAAATTGGTTTAATACAGTATGTAGAGCCAGTTACACCTTCACACAATCGCCACCATCATTCCATCTTACTCCCCACCTCCCTCCCCCCAACTGCCACCATCGCCACCACAACATACAAAGGTTACTCACCTCACTTACAAAGCCTTATGGAATCTGATTACAGACTGACATATATTATATGTGACAAAGCCTATAATTGTGAGAACTAAAACACAGGACTGGAAACATAATGCATGTACAGCAGGTAAAAATCAGTCCCGTTACAGGCCCGAGGTGCCCAGAGGGTTCCAGGAAGTTAAGGTTCCCAGATTTCATGACAAAGGCACAGGATGGTGGTAGGTTGTCAGCCTTACGCACCGGCCGCCTTTACCCCCAGGAAACACTCCTGGTACTCATTTCTGTTAGAGGCTGTGTCAACCCCAGGGCCATAGTGCGATCGGAAGGATTTTATGTCAATGAAAAATCCAATGACACCAGCTGGAATTGAATCAGCGACCTTCCGATTTGTAGCACAGCACCTTAACCACTGTGCTACTGCAGTCCCCATGTACAACAGGTATGGAATATAATTTGAATTGGGACACTGTTTTTTTAATTTGATTAAAAATAAACAAATTCAGAAAGAGAAATTAAATGTAGCCAGTATTCTCACTAACGTGGAAAAAAACATATGATTCAGCTCCTATCACACTAAACCCATGCCACATCAACTACCACTATATATATATATATATAATAAGGTCTCATCAACAACACATAACAACAAAAAATTACAATGAGAACTGTAGGAACAGCCATGGACACATACACCTAAAACCAACACAGAGAGTGAAGTTGAAAGTGCATTGTTGTACTGTATAAACAGTAGAAAATACTACCAACAACTGAGTCATTCTACAGGCCCTACACAACTGAACCACTCATACCAACAGGACTGGTTCTGTGCTGAAGCACTTGTCATGCATTGTCAGACAACAATAAAACTGCAGCCATTACACTTATCCCAACTTAATTCTTGTCAGGGTTTGCCTTTTCTCTCCAGAATATAAAACTAGTTATTTAAAACAAGATGTGACCTCTCTTCCACATTAATCCTCCATTTATAATATAGAAGATCCTACAATCACTTCACTGAGCCAGGAAGGTGTCATGGGAACTACAATACACACACACACACACACACACACAGGAAGCCCACAATGACCAGGAATTCACAGACCATCTTCCCCTTGCAGTTCAGCTTGCTTCACAGAAGAGTTGAAATGCTGACCTCCAGCTTCTAAGTAAGCCTCACACCTTCTGAAAATATTTCTCAACACATAAAACAGCTCATCTTGCAAAAATGGTAACTTCCTGTTGAATACTGTCTTTCAGTTCTTGCAGTGAATGTGGAATGTTCACATCTCAGTCTCATTAAGTTCAAACCCTACTGCAGAGTCATAACAGGTAACAATCTGGTAAACAGCTGGTTTGATCATGCGACAGGACTGTAACTCTCTGAATGGTGATAACAAGACTAACAGGTTTGCTTCTGATAGACAAATGGAGATGGCTGACTTTAATATGACCACAGATTCCAGTACCTTAGAAACTACAATAATTAGGTGAATCTGATAACAGTAAAGTATACTGCCTTCAACAGCTTTCTGAACAGAATTCTGTGCCATATATAACTGAATTCTGATAAAGAATGAAGACTACTTTATTTCATTTTTAGGGTCTCACACACAATATAAGCCACTTGCCATGTCAGCATTCACAGCAAAGTCTTGGCAATGTCTTCCTCAAAACATTCATCCTAAACTTCAGTTCTGGATAGCAGTTCAAATTGCACAGTGAAGTCTACAATGTGAATTACATGGAACTTCTGTCTGTGATTTACAACTTTGTTCTATCAACAAGGAATATCTTTATCAAGCAGCTCACCTGTGCAGATTTATTTCTATTAACATGGAAAGAGACTTCGAAATTGGGCACTGTTTAAACAATACCTGAGCTTAAAATGCCTTAAAGAGGCCTACTACGACACAAATTCTCAAGCAGATTCGTTGTAAGTGGCATCCCTCTGGTCGAAACTGACGACGAGTAATGAGGACTCACTGTATTACACTTTGGGAGCATCATCTTGATCAAATAAAAACACATTTCAGAACTACGGCAGTATGGTTATCTTGACAGCAGAAGATTTAAGTCTTCTGGGATGTAAAAACTGTGTCAACTTGTAAACAGTTACAGATGCTTCCAATGACCATAGTACCTTCATCTTCAGTGTCAAGGGGCCCAAGATAAATAGCTGTTCTGCAAACCTTCAAATTCTAATAAGTGGGCAGAAACCAAAACAGCTGCTGCAAAACCTGTGCTGGCAGAAATGAATGCTTCATGCCAAGGTATATTCCATAGGAAATGGCTCCACCTTGGCTCTCTCCCAGACAAGAGAGCTTTGACCCAAGCTGGATTTATGTCATCTAAGGGGGCCACATAATACAGCCATGGCATGAGCTACTCATCTGATCATCCCAGCTATCACAGTCAGGCAGGCCGAACAAGAGGCAGATTCCTAGACCAGCCACAGGAAGTCAGCTGGACGTGCAACGTCAGTGGTAGCCCTGCTACCAAGCAGTTGGGCTCGGCACTTCAGGGCCACTAGTCAGTCACCTCCCGATGAAATCGGGGAATTTCCTAGAGAACCTCCATATCTCATCATCTACTCATATCTTCCTCCCTACCAGCAGCGGTGGGTAGTTCACGAGCACTTCTCAAAACCTTTATCCAAAATAGGGTCACCCTAGCATTTGCACGAAGCCTTTGGAAAACCACAGGTCAGGAAGGCAGTTGGACTTCAACAGGCAAATGGGAAATTAGCGAATGCTCTCTTCTGTGTTAATATTAATAAAGTTTTCAATTAGCATACATTTTCTCTTTGTTTTCCTTTACGAAGTTTAATGAGACATCGTCTGTCCGCTTCCGTCCTGCACAGATACAGACCAGGATGAGGGCAACCACCCACCTCTACCTAGGTCCGTAGCCAAGAAGAGTGCAGCCAAATCTTTACTCCCCCGTATGACTTAGGCATGCAAAGCAACGTTATATAACTCTACTTTCCTTCAAATCATGCATACTGGTGTTTTGCCTTAACAGATAGCTGGCAGTGATTTTCATCAACAGACTGTCAAGCCACCCACATACGAAGGAACAGGAATATAGAAAAATGTGATTTGAATTGTGTCACTACCTGTTCACCTACATCACCTCTGGTTTTGGATTTCAAAAACGATAAGCACCTTATTCTCCTGTACAAGCACTTTATTAATGGAAGCTGACCCACGGCCTAAAGTAGAAAGTGTGAATACACCTTTCTGAGCAAAAGTGTTGAAAATAAACAACTTTTGCGCAGTCCGCAGAACTCAGTGCAGTGTGATGCATCAATTTACATTCCATAAAACTATTGGCCAACTCATTCGACAGCTCCTAATCTCCATGCATTTCTGGACATTTCTGTCCTGGATTCCAATTTGCAATAATGAAGAGTGTAGCGCAACCAGAATGTTCGGTAGGCTGTACACTGGGTGCTTAATTAAAGCACTTATTTCAAATTAGTAATTGTACCTTACAAGTGATTTAGGTCATACGAGATTAACATTTTAACATCACCTACAGACACCTATACACTAATGTTTCAAAGCGTTACTTTTCCTATGAACCCTCAGTAAACCGGGACAACTAAGTTATGTGACAGAATACGATGAGCTGGTTTCAATACCAGCTAGAGCACAACTTTCTCCCTTTGCCACCACATCCAGGTTAGCTAATCATATGCAATACGAAGTCCGATAAAAACATGCCATTTATCACATTACACAGCTATCACAGGGCAGCATCATTTCGCCTATCTCCTTGGTCAGTATATGGTCATGAGTTCATGTCCGAGGCCATAATGCTGGTGGTGACAAGATGGGAAGAAAGGCACAGGCATGAGAATGAAGAATAAGATGGGACAAGGGTAAAAGACACAGGGCAGAAAGGAGATTCAGCACAAACAGTGACTAAAATTGATAATGGCATCACAACCCCGGTTGGAATCATCTACCACAAGAGGGCTGAAATGCAATGAATACACATCTGCCCTAAATGGTGATGTAAAGGATGAAATATCAAAGGTTCGCATCTCTAAGAACCTGTTTCAATCTCAGCAACACATTTCCTAAACTGATCAGTCAAGTAGCTTTTCAGCCTACACTCCATTCCTGGCAAATAGGTTTATGAGATTACCATGCGGTTTTTCGAACGAGGCGAACGATTTTCATAAGAGGTGGAAAAAACATCGTGCCACTGAAGGTCACTCCAACACCAAACTTAATAATTTCCTACTATCTGTAACAAATAAAATGTGAGGTGGGAATGACACCAGCACAGTTTTCTTGTAATGATGCACATAAACACATCTTCAGAACGCAGCCTACAAAAAAACTTCATTAAGTTGTCTTATTTATTCGCTCCAAAATACAACAGATGGCCAATGCACGAAATGCATATCTAGCTTTTGGTCTGATGGTGACAAGTAATAAGAGAATAGAGCCAGGAAAGTAAAATCTTGTATGGAGACTGATCATAAATGTAAGTAAAAACGCCTTGTAAAATATTGTAAATTAATTAATTAAACACAGCAGGAGTCATTTTCAGGGCGCAACAGCTACTCAACTTGTTAAGATATTCAACGCATTTTATGGAATGGACAGTTACATTACTGGGTTTGCAACAACCTACACAATGTTCCCTAACCTGAGCCAAATGGACCTAGTACACACCCTCCCATTCATGCCTAAGCCTTTGCAAGTGGTTCTTTACTTCAGGCTTTCCTACCAACAATTGCGTGCAGTGCTTCTACTCCTTCACAAGTGAGTGCCAACTACCTGTCTACAGTTAATCTCGACAGAAGAATGTTGTACAGAATTATATATGTGTGGGAGAAAGTGGTTGTGGTGGTGGTGGTGACGATGATAATAACAATCATAATAAGTATTGTCAATTACCACAATCTGTTTATTATCTACCATAATTACAAACAGGCACAATAACAGTCACCTCTCACTGCAGATGCCACTATTCCTTACTCTACACAAAATTGAGTCCATGGGCCCCAGACCAACAAGTTTTACCTCTTCCTTAGATCAGTTCCGGCAGAATTTGATCAATATGTGCATACCTTTCAATCTCAACCAGCAGCCCAGCCTGGGTCATGTATTGTCATATACACTTTCCAGTTCCACCCATCCTGGGTTGTGCCGGTAAACAAGCATTCTGACGACAGGATTTACAAACTTGCAAATCAAAATGCATAAAACAGAGTTTGACATTACAAAGTTATCTCTCTGGAAATAATCTTCCGCAAACATCAATGACAGATGTTTGCAAAAAACTTAGAATATTTCTATGGTAAACAATCTGCATAATTTCATGCAAGAACATAGGAAGCCCCTGCAAGAGTGAAGCAAATAGTCCGTATGAAGTGCATGATGTGTACTATCAACAATCTCTGCACTATGACAGCAGAGAATTGCACTCTGAAAGTAACACAGTCCCAAAAATTCCATCATAAAAGAAGATAGGATTTACAAATGCGTACGAGTACATCAGCCTCATTCAGCCGTCTGCAAAAATCTGTTAAGTTCAACTACCTTAACAAGTTTCACAGTCTTATGCTGTTAACTTTGTAGTTTCTGTTGCAATACTGAAATGAAAGTTCAACACTCGTAGGTGTATGACCGATCTAGGCACTGGTTTTGTGGAACCATTCCAGTAAAGAGTCAGAAATCGAGTACGTAGGTGACAGACATTCTGCAGTGGGTGATAGTGGGGTATACGAGTGCATGTAGAAAAGCAATGCCTCATAATTTTTATAAGGAAATGGATACACATACTTGAATAAAACCAAGGTGGCCAGATTTCCTGAAGTCACTGTTCACGATTATACAGGTATTTATCCACATAATCACCTATGCGGTCCATACAATTTCGCCAACGTTCACTAGTTTCCTAAGTCTGTCACGACAGAAATGTCAACGCTGGTGACACAACCACCAATTAACGCCATCCTGACTTCATCGTCCGACGCATATTGATGTCTTCCGAACGTTACTTCAGTTTGGGACAGGGACGTAAACCCGACAACGCCAGGTCGGGGCTAATGGTGAGTGAATGAAGACGAAAGAATCAAGGTGCAGTACCTCCGCAGCTGCTATCGCACTTCTATAAGAACGAAGTTTTCGAAGTCCCACTTTCCGCTCTCCTACCTTCCGCTCCGTTGTTCGTCACTCATGTTCAAGGAGATCTGTTCCAGCTTTACATCACGAGCATGTGCAGCGCAACGTCGAACAGGAATCATGTCTACAAATTCCTGTCGATAACTTTCGTTCGCCGACGATCGTCAAACCTAGGCACATTTTCTGCTGTTAGACACTATAATACTTCACACTCTTTTATCAGCACCAACACATTCGCGTTACACTCCGCATTGTTTACGAGCACAATTCAGAGATATCAAGCGGCAGAAATTTAACATGCGGCCTTGCCGTACAGAAAAGTCTAAAGTAACTGAACGCATTTCAGTCTGTACTCATACGTGTTTTTGACTTAAAAACAGGAGGTATTACTTTCTAGCATCCTTTTGTATACTCACAATGGAGTTCCCTGTGTCTTATATCTGAGTAAAGCTAATGACCTGCACCTGCAATCAAACCACGTTACTTAAATAGGTGCATAATTTCGTACCTCATTGATGTGCTTGTAGGTTTTGATAAGATCGACGCTGAGCTTGCGCAGTGGGGCTGTTGCTGAGTCACGGAAGTTGTGCGGTATGCGCGCCTGCATAGCCTGGATGTCAGAGGGCGTCCCTGTGGCGGCCGTGGAAGCCATGGACGCAGCCAACTGTTCCTCGGCCACCAGACGCCCATACAGAGGTGCATGGCGCTGCCGACCCGCCTCCCCGGCTGAAAGAAAGCATAATTTCTTGTTAATGGCCTCAAACATCCGCATATGCATCTGGCTGAAAGTGCAGGCCTATGAAAAGCCTGGTCGATTCTGATGGGTAAATAATTACGCCATATTTCTTTTCGTTACATCTTCACCTGTTCACCTTCTTTTAGGGGAAAATACGGTCGTAACAACCTCCATTACATACACATTATGCCTCCTATACAGTGTAATAATCTTCCGTTCTGCTTTGTGTACTTAACTATATACACGGAATACTTCCAATTTATTTTTCTGCGTTCTTCTACACGTTACACAATAGATGAAGCTTTAACCAACTAAAAAAAACATAATTAGATACGATTTACAAAAACTATCTGATGTACTCCCTGATGATGAACCTTAAGGTTCGAAACACGTTGGAGTTTCACTGCTTTAACATAACTACGAAGGCGTAAATGAATGTGTGCACTTGGTAGATTTTTGTAGATATGTGTATACAGGAGGAAAATACCAGCGACGGGGCGTAAGGTACCAGTGCTGCACATTGTGACATACTTTCGTTTAGTACAGCATCGAAGCGCTCACGCTACTGCACTGTCTTATGCACGGTGTGCTGAAAACAAACTGGACCAGAACGTCCCGTACATCTACTCTGATTTTTTTTTTGACTGACGTTTTCGAACGCCAACGGTGAGGATTCGTGTTCACACATAACGGAACATCCACGAAACCTAACCGTTACAGTGAAGTGGCATTTTCGAAAGATGTAGAACATCTTCAGCAGTTACAAAATCATACCTTCCCTCTGGAAGAGATCTGCCAACAAAAATGTCAGGAATTAATTTGTTGCAACAGCGGGTTTCAAAGTTATGTAAAAAAAAAATCTTCTTTTGATTAGCTTTAGGGATTGTCTGAAGGAGAAGCTTCCATATATTTCAGGCGTAAATATGAAGAAACTACTTCCCTGTCTTTTGTTTTCATATCTGTGAAAGAACATTCTCGAAGACACAGCAATAAAGGCTAATTACAGCAGCAGGTTGAAGACAACGACGACATGCATATATAACTTCTTCTAGCATCAGGCCTAATTGATACAAGAAGTCCTAGCGGATAGCAAGCCGATACACCCCCCACATTAGATGAAGCACTATACACACCGTTGCCCGAAATACGACACAGTTAGATCTTGACATAACGTGCATATCCTTAACTCAAAACCGAGTACCGTATTTCCAAAAATGGTTTGCTGGATTTTTCCGCAAACAAATTCATCGCTACGAGGGTTGCGAGACTGTAAACGGATAAAAAGAAAAAGAAAAGAGAAAATATAGTCTGAAACTGCCAACATACAGATTATCTTACATACTGGCATTTGGGATTTTCAGCAGCATAACGCCATCTGCAGTAAGAATTTTGTAGCACGGCCACATCGAACATGCTTCCCACGCGATGATGACAAGCTGAAATAAAATGTAGTTTAACACCGGCCACAATGCTTCAGAATTTCGACGGGGTTTCTTTTATGTAAACACACATACACGCTGCTCTAACATAAAAATATGTCCAGTTCGTCACCACACACTTGTACTATTTACAGCGCGAATACGTATGTACAAATTGCCAAAATAATCCATAGTATTTCGCCAAATTTATGCTTACGTGGGGCGCGGACGCACGCATGCACACACGCGCACGCCCACACACACACACACACACACACACAATCAGCGGCGACTCTTCTAGAAATCAGGTCAGGCGGTAATGCAACCACATAAGCCTATTATCTCCCTCTTACGCCAATACGTGCATGAAAGCACAGTTTTGGGGCCTACAACGGTGCGGAGAATCGAACCGCTTCGCCGGCTTGGCACAGACAAACATATGACAACACTATGGATGAGTATAAGCTACACAATACATGTCGCTGATCTCAAGCAATACACAAAACATTTTACTCAACGGGGGGGGGGGGGGGGGGGGGAAACAAAAGACCCAAAATTTGCCATTTTTTTTGGTGGTTGCGGGGGGCCCCCCCGCCAGACCCGGACAAAGGGGCCGT
>Ga0131853_10002882_pt1 | contig 30841 bp, 25 predicted proteins | sample TergutLab28metaG_FD_92764 | JGI IMG/M metagenome (GOLD analysis project Ga0131853, IMG submission 92764) | Labiotermes labralis P1 segment gut microbial communities from Petit-Saut dam, French Guiana - Lab288 P1 (version 2) (version 2) | ecosystem: Host-associated > Arthropoda: Insects >... | reverse complement strand
TTTCCTTGATTATTGTTTTAATGTTTTCCCATTTTCATTAATATTATTGTCAATACTATCTTCTTCGTCCAAATTTTCCAGTATTTCAAACTTATTATTAATTTCTATAGCATATTCTTGTTTCCACTTTGGATTTTGAAAAATATTTATCATTTTTCTTCCCTCATTATATTTATTTCCAGTTTTTACCCTTAATTTTACTTTAAAATTTATCTTCAGTAAGTTGTGATCTGATCCAATGTCCGGTCCCCTTAGTGCTCTGATGTCTGTTATTGCACTCCTGTTTCTTTACTAATTGAAACGTGATCTATTTGGTTCGCTGTCCTGCTGTCTGCTGAATACCGTGTCTCTTTGTGAATATCTTTATGTGGAAACGTTGTACTTCTTACATTTAAACCTTTAGATATCACAAACTGAATCATTTTTATTCCATTGTTGTTAGTTTCATTATGTAAACTTTCATTGCCAATGGTGGGTTTGTATATGCTTTCTTACCAACTTTTGCATTAAAATCTCCAAGTATTATTTTAATGTCTGACCTAGCTAACTGATTTATATTTTGCTCTAATAAATTGTAAAATTCTTCTTTTAACTCTTCCATTTTTTTTATTTGTTGGTGCATGGACATTTATCAGAGTACATGTAAACCATTTAGCTTTTAATCTCATAATCAATTCATGAATTAATTCTGATGTAAAATCTCTTTACTCACTGTGGATTGTATAGAATGGAACAGTTTTTATAACACTTGGATGAAATGAATAGTTAATTATAATGCTTGTATGCACCAAGAACCAACTTACAGAACAGTTTTTTATAACACTTGGGTGGACAAGGACAAATTTAGAGAAATGTTTAATATTCTCTGGCAAACTCAGGCAAGTAGGTTATGTTATGTATGTATGTATCAGAAATAATCACAATCCACATTTTCCTGTACATAAAAACTTTAAGTCTGGTTGGATAATAACAGCTGTTATTTAGTTTTCTAAGATGTTCAGAATGTGTGAATATTTCTAGAAGGATCCTGCTGGGAGGTTTGTCAGAAATAATATAAATCAGACACATTCGAGTTTAGTAATAAGAATCCGGCTTTTGTTTTTGTGAAGCATGTGGATTATTCCTAGAATAATTCTGCTTTCATTTTCTGTAGGCATGGAAGTCATGCATTCATGTTTCAGGCAAACTGTGGCAGTAGCCTTGTGTGATTTTACAGGTGGTTCAGATTGATCCCACCAATCATTATTCCATGCATGCTCCAAATTTTTATACTACCACTATTACCAACCAGCCTTCATGTCATAACCTTTCTGCTGCTATGGGGCTTTATCTTAGACCATAGTCATAGGCAAGTACTTCAGCGTGGTTAGTTCTAAGTGTTGGATTGTACATTTGATTTTAACAAACATAATTTTGCTTGTGATTAGTGAAATGTTGATGTTTCTTTCTTTGCTCCAGCAGACTGAGGTGCAAGCGAAGTTGCCCACATTGTTGTGTTAGCTTTGTGTGTCTCAATTCTGCTGACATCTCTGTGGTCCTGAAACTCTATGTAAATATATATTTCTACTTATGTTTTCTATTCTTTTATTAGGAATGAATTTTATTTATTTAATTACTTGTTGACTGATGCTGTACAAATGTTGTCCTGGTGCCTGACTGATGGAACTGTAACTGTTATATGTTGCAGGGAAGATTTCACTGCCATATTCTAGATGGGTTAGATTAATTTTAGAATTTGAGTTTTAACTATTAGTTCTATTAACTTTTACTAATAATCAGTTTATATAGTTGAATTAATTTTAAAAATTCATTTGCAGCCTAGGTGCACTGTATGGACCTTTAATTCCTCAAGTCCTTCTGTCCTTTGTGTGCCTTACAACCTTGAATGCCTATAAATTTAAAACACCTCTGTCCTGGGCAATAGTCAAAATTTAAATCTCATAATCACTGAAGGGTTGAACCAAGTGAACAAATTATCTGCTACTATTTTATTATCCCTTATGGTTATAAAGAGAACAAACTGGGTGCCACGTACCCATCACTATCATTGCCAACATAAAAAAATTTGCAAAAGAATGTAACTGATTGAGACTATATGTTATAGACTATAAAAATAATTAAAATATTCTTCAGGCTCTCCAAGTCTTAAAAAATATTATGGATAGGAAGGACAAAGTTCAAGTAACACTAAAGGGATACACACATATGTATATTCAGTAGATTAAGCCATAATGCTTTCATATATTACTTGTAACACTTCAGAAAACTGTCTAAATTGTGTGGTGGAAATCATTAGTACGAATGTACATATTTGCTGTTGGTACTTAAGTGTTGCCTCTTGTGAAACCTTAAAAGTGTTTGTAGGGTACATGTCATATGTACTTTGTGACTTATTCCACATCCTATAGTCATTCTCACTCTCAGATCCTTGGATTATTTGTACATGTGCACATATGTATATATTTAATTTATGTACATGTTATGATTGTATTAGAATCTGAGTGTACCCTTACCTGGACTATGTCATCATGGATACCATGTCACAGCTGCACAATGCAGTATAATTTACTGTCCTGTAACCCTAAAATTCGTAATCACTGTAGAACTGTAGAGAATTACTAAAAGTATTCAACTGCCTCTTTGCCCTAGATTCATATAATAAAACACATAGAGGATGTGCAGGTAAAGGACCATGCTTTCTAGACTGTGATAGTAAATGGATGAGAGTGGTTAGCATGACACTTCAGCCCTCTACCATGGAGTTATGGATTCATTACATTTCCAAGATAACTGGACCATGTAATTGCAGTACGTGGTACCGCTTAGAACTGCGCTGTCACTGTGGTAAGAAAATTACCACTTCTCTCTGCATAATAACCAGAAGAGCGCATTTCTCAGCCACTTTGTGACAGAAGCCTGAAAACATGCATGGTACCACTTAGATCTTGACTCTATTTACTTGATACAATTAAAGAAAACAAGATTTAGGTATACTGAAGATTTAAAGAATAGGTCATAATTTTCTGCTGAGTCTCTGGCTAAATTGGCATGTTAATTATGTAGTACATTAATATATTTGCTATTAAAACATTTAATAGTAGCACAACTACTTGTTACAGTTTCTAAGCAGTAACTAGTTAATTAAGTCCTTAGTACAGAAATATAATTGAAATAATTTTGATTGCATAATTTATGACAGGATTATCCAATAATTTCAACATTGTGGCCCGATACCTTCAACGCTGTGAGGCACAGGTTCACAAGGTATAAAGTTTACAGGTCACACTTGATAATTTTGTCCTATAAGATGATGCAAGTTTGTATGAGATGAGTGTTTCATTTTTGTGGGATATGACACTGCAGCATTAGGTAATAAGTTTCTAATGCCTTCAAGGAACATACTGCCTTTATCCTCAAAGATCTGCATTTCCAGGAATGTTCTGAATATAATGCATTCCTTCAAAACAAAGGGGACTAGTTACCTATTAACACAGTGACATATCCCAGAAGAATGGCATCTTCATTCGCACTGCTGTGAAAATTATAAACCTTGTAGGAGGTTATCAGTTTCTAAAGGTTGTTACAATATAAAGCCTTCAAACTTCGGCATGTGGCCAACAGGCCTGCAGTTGGACTACCCCGACTACAGTAATATATGATATTAAATTTTACTTACAGCTGTATTACATATAAACTAACAAAATACACATAAAAGTTAGCTAATAAAATAAATATTTAAAATAAATATGCAATATTGAACAGCATATAATATAAATTGCTTTATATATAACATTCCCCTTTTTAAAACCCACATAATTATCACTTTTATAAATATTGACCACTATACTTATTACATCTTCTATACAGTTGTATGTTTAAGTCTGTATATTAATCAAATAGAATGATAAAATAATTTCTTCAGTATTTTCTTTCCATTGCAAAATGTTTGCTTTCAGCAGTTAATCCAGCATATATAAGCATACGCTACAAGTACATCCCATTAACTAAGTAGTCAGCATCATGTGCATATGGAGATTTTCCACCACGACGTAGACGCCTCCTCACGACACGTAACCTGCAGGCAACTAGCACCACCATTATGCCCGTAATACATAAACCTGCAATGAGAAAACTCAGCTTCAGGGGTGCAGCTACTGTGGTATGTGACTGGTCCATCCGGAGTTTGAATTGGACACGGGTGCAGAGTAAAAAAACCAGCTCACTCTTTGTTATAATGCAGTACTTCTTGAAGGGTCAAGTCTCCAGGGATGTTATTACATGTCGACTGATAATTGGTTACTGATATTTTGAAGGAACATATTGCTTTCATCCAGTGGGACAGCAATGTGTAATATCCCTGAAGACTTGAGTCTCCATCAGCTCTGCTCTCAGAATCTCAAACCTTGTATTGAAGTGCTTCTTATTTCTAAAGTACTGTATATGTATTATAGCCCAGAGGCCAGCTTTCCTGGCTGAAATTTTTTTTGGTTTTCTCTGCCCTTTTAGGCAATTGTTTGGGCATCGTGTTAAGATAAGCCACTACCACAACATTTCAAATTTTAAAATTCCTGAAGAATACAGTCTTGTGTGCTATGTCGCCATGTTGATTGACAATTAGTTACCAATGTTTCTGAGAGTCTCTCCACCTCCATCTTCAGGATAATCTAAAAAGACTTCTTAGAGCACACTGAAGATAGAGGCAGAAAGCTCCTGTGGAAATGTTATTAATGCATTGCTAATCAATACAGTGCCCTATTCCAGTTGGCTTTAATCATCAACAGTGATGTGAAAACCTCAGACAACATATCCAGAATTTTAAGTTCATGGTTCCGCGCATCATAAGTCTGTATTAATAAAAATACAACAAGATGCAACAGTATGCAGTCTGATTTATTTTACTGCAAAGTCACTCTACATGTTTCAGGTGTCCAACACACCCATCATCAGGAGTACTAAAAACTGTAACCACAGCCTCCGGTACGAGTCATAATATCAGTACACCTACTTCCCTCCAATGTGGCCAGGTCGGGACCTGGCCTGGCCATGTTGGAGGGAAGTAGGTGTACTGATATTATGACCCATACCAGAGGCTGTGGTTACAGTTTTTAGTACTCTTGATGATGGGTGTGGTAGACACCCGAAACATGTAGAGTGATTTTGAAGTAAAATAAATCAGACTGCTTACTGTTGCATCTAGTTGGATTTTTATTAGTATAAACATATTCAGAATTTCTGACTTATGATTATCCTGACATTTGATGCAAAGCCTGTTAAGTAAGCAGTTGACTATACATCATTTAATAAACAAAGCAACAAACCATATTACATTACATATCATGTACATTTCATTGATCCAGTAGTTTGCCCTATGGCCCTGGATGTGAAACCTGTCATATATCATAATCCATGATTGACAACTAATTATGTCATAGCAACACATAAAACACACTCATTAAACAATAAAACACAGTATATAATACATTTATCAAGTAACTTCAACATTACATACAGAATATGATACATTCCTCATAACACAAGCACCACATTTGAGTCAACATAGTAATCTAAAAAATTCATCAGTAGAATAAAAAGATAGTTCAATCAGAAGGCTTCTTAAAGATTGTCTGGTCTGTGGAACTGTAACCTTCTACTTGTACATATGCCATGTATCAAATTATTGAAAGTAAAATATTACAAATTATTTTCCAAAAAGGTCATTAAGGACAAAGATCGGGGTATTACTCATTACATGTTTGTTTCTTTGAAATAACGCTAGCAAAATATAAACTAAAAATTACATAAATGAGTTGTCAGTATTTGCAAATCCTCTAGCATAGAGATTTTCAGTTTCTGAAGGTAGTGAAAATCAACACTGAAGGTTCACACTGTTGCCATATTGACCCGGTTCAGATCATGGTGTTTAAGGTTATGTACCAACATGTGTTATATATGTTTACAAGTAACCTCTCAAACTAAGGTATTTCAGATGTATTCAACATAAGAATTAAGCGAGGTTTAACGTACCTCTTTTAGTAGAAACTGATCTTCATTACATGTTTTACACACTAGCTTGGAAACATGACCAATATTTGTAACTGATGTATTTGATGATCTAAGAATCCTGCAATTTGTAAACATCCGGAGAGAATGTCATGAATACTCAAGACCTCAAGAGGGTGAACTGTCAGGGTACAGCAGTCACGAATTGTCCAATTCTGGGCATTTGTTAATGTTCTGTTACATTTGAGAACATGTGCACTGCATAGTGATGAGGGAGTTGCAATACGTATCGATTGTTCTATTGAAGGCAATATTTTGGTTGCCTCATGGGAATTCATATACATCACTTGTGCTGAGAGAATATTTTGAGTCAAATCATTCTCACCTCAACAGATTTCATAGTACCAGAGTGGTGCACTCCACCACTTTTATCCTGCATACATCTGATAATACACCAGCTCCACATAGTCATCTTTGCTGGCTTGGTTACTTCATGTAAATTGTGTGAATTTCATACCCACACCTCTAACACATCCCACCACTTGGAGATTTAATTAATTAATTAATTAATTTATTTATTTCATACATAAGCTAAATTTGTTTGTAATTCATATCTCTTTGAGATATAACATTGGATATTTCTTTTTCAGTAGTGCTTTTCAACTGCATAGATAGAACTGTGCTGAATGGGACAGGTCAATTGGACTAAATATTTTGCCCAAATGTTGTGAACCAAGCATATCGATGTAGTAGTAATCCCCTAGCTTGGAGCTACTCGTTTCAGATACTAACTGGATTACCAGCTGTTTTGAGTATCTTCAGCATCTCCATCTAAGTGCTAAAATAGTATCTTCACAATGCCCATGACCATCTATTTTGAAATTCTAACAAATTTACTATCCATGATTGCCTTCCCACTTCATTTAATATTGTATAACATACTACTCACAACGTCATTAAATGCCAGAATAATCAGTCAGAAATAAAAAGTATTCTATATTTTCAGTATTTTTCCTGCTGCATAAAAAATTGAAACTTTTAATTTGGAAGAAGAGAACATTCAGCAAGATTTTCTTTGTTTACCTAGAGCAAGGGACAGAATGGCACCACTGGGTCTCCCTGGTTCTTCATCTTCTGTAGTAGTTTCACTTAAGTTTGTTTCTTCCATGTTCACCGAAACTTTATGGGTCTTCTTGAGGTGTGCAATTTGTTCATGTAAAGCCTTTGTTGCTGTAAATGAAAAAAAAGCAATTACTGAATTCTGCAGTGTTACTAACTGAAGATAGAATGGCTCATGCATCCACAAAAATGTCATAGAAGTAAGAGACCTACATGTGCTAGTCACATAGCCATGAAGTGTATAGGAGGTTCACCTTTATTTCACCAACACATGCACTTGTGAGTCACACAATATTAATGTTATTACATTAAATGTTAAAAATAAACCACTAAAATTATTAAAACTCCAACATGTTTCATGTACGGACACAAGAAATCGACACAAGGAGAACGAGTAACATGAAATCCAAACCCATCACAAATAAAATATGACATGCTGCCAGCATACTTGAAAAATAATAATGGACAATAAGTATCTTTAACAGGCATGAATGGCTCCCTGAGGATGGTTTTATGAAAAACCGAAACATGTTGGAGTTTTAATAATTTTAATGGTTTATTTTTAACATTTAATATATTAACATTAATATTGTGTGACTCACAAGTGCATGTGTTGGTGAAATAGAGGTGAATTGAAGCAATATGCACGGTACAACAATGGAAATGTATAGGAGGTATTACAGGTAACTACTAACATGTTTGGCTGCTCCTTGAAAAACTAGAAACATGGGAAATTATCTCTTGCAGATGTACAACATTTGGAACTGGCATACAAAGAGAACATTACATCCCTTCGTATTAGGGCAAGGTAATTGTAGCCTGTTAGCTAAATATGGTCATTCAGAGGAATTTGTCTAGATCTTGCAGGCAAGTTTATGAGCAGGTGAATAGATGCACTTATATACACATGCACATGAACACATGCTCAAATGCTCTTGCTTGTAGAAATGATGGTACCAAATTCCTGTCATGGCAAATGAAATGACTCAAAAAATTTCACTTGTGTAATTGCTCTGGTCTGCAAAATTATTTTGCATCCTCTTGTGTATTATAAAAATGTTGACTGCCCTTCTTCAATATTTTGTCTCTGGATTAAAAACAAAATTTTTTTGCTACCTATGCATGGATTTTTTTGGAATAATAATTCAAACAGACCTGAATCAAATACATAACTTGAGACCAGGCATAGACGAGAGAAAAAAAATTCAGGAAATGTGGTTTAAAGGTGTGAACTGGATTCATTTGGCTTCAGACAGGGACCAATGGCAGATTTATGTAAATGTGATACTGAATTTTTGGGTTCATAGAGAACTTTGAATTTCTGGACAAGCTGGTTGACTCTTAGTTTCTGAAGGACTCCGATCCAAGGAATTACTTCATACATACTTACAGATTGGTTGTGTACTTGGTACAAACTGTCAAAGACAGTGATGTGGAAATTGGTATACAGACTCATAAAATTTTTAGTCAGGCTTGGGTGAAGAAGTTAATATAGGATAAAGAAGAGCAACATAATGATGAATCTGAACTACACTTTTAACCTATAATTTCCGTGTTTACAAAATGTCAGTGAATATCCCACATAAAACTTCAAAGTCACACAGATTGTTTCTAGACGCATTGTACTTCATGGTGCATGCAGACTTGCCTTCTGTTTTGACTGTTGTGGCCTCTGTGGAGGATTTTGTTTGTGATTCCACAATGTGAACATCTATTGAACCTTTTCTCCTTGGAATGTTAGACAGATCTTCCTCCAGCTTTGCTTCCAAAGAGGACTGGAATTTGTGATTAGATTGCTGGTCTTTAGCCTGAAATAACAACAGCCTAAATTTAAAAAAGAATCCTCCATTATTAAAGCTAAGAGTACTTATTTGTTATATCTTTACTTAAATTTTTATGAAATGTGGACTTGTTAACATAAAAAAAAATTGGTAATATTATTTAAAGTATGTAAATTTGGTGGATCCTTTTTACTGTATGTGTCAGTAACAAACTACAAAAATTATTATGTAACTTCTCTGACATGGGTACCATCAAAATTTTAAGGAATACCCTTTATCTAAATTAATTTACTGCTTTTTTTCGACTAATTCCTTTCCTCCTAGACAACTTTACTCATGCACAGACTTATCTTTATTTCCTTTGAGTTATTGTAGGATTCACATTTTTCCTCTTTTTCAATTTCCTTGGTTTAGATTAATGCATATTTTCTCAAATAACTGTGTTACTTAATGGACTTATTCATTTCCCCTGAAACAATGTTACTGATCTATGCATTTGTATCCTTTACATTAAATAATTTATTTATGTGACTTTTCTCTTATTCCCTGAAAACTTTATTGGCTTACAGACTCCTTAGTTTTTTCTCAACATGATTTCTTTGGTTTATGGATTATCCTCACTGCCATACACAATTTTGATGCTATATACATGTGTTGCATTTTCACAGATCCTTTTCTCAAAGTTTACCTTTACTGGAGTTGTCCCATCGGCAGTACTCTCCTGTTCACCTTGCATGGGATGATTATTGGGTGGCTGATGAGGGTCTTCCGAACCATGGGCATGAGGTGAGTGGAGCTTTCCCTCCTGACTGTCCTCATAATAATAATCAGGTGGTATTGGTCCTGTGTTATATCTCCCTCGGATTCTGTCTGGGCCCATTTTGACATTCCTTTCATTTTCATTCAAATGTGGAGGTATGTCATCCATTGCAGGCATTGGGTTCAGGTCTGTATGAAGAAACATAAATGTAGGAAAGTTTGATGTATGTTTGTCCGTGCATCGTTGTATAAGCATAGAGAAGAAAACCAACTAGATGCTACTGAATGCTTTATTGCACTTATAATCTGCTCAACATGTTTCAGGCACTTATATGCCAATCATCAGGAGCTCAAGACTATACTTGTGTTATTGCCGCATATGGTGTGTAATGCCTTGGTTGCTGGTGGTCGGCTACTAGGAGTAGAGCAGCAGGCTATGCGTCCAGGATGATGGTCAGTTGCACAATTTCTCTCATCCTGGATGCATAGCCTGCTGCTCTGCTACTAACAACCTACCACCAGCATCCAAGGCATTACACACCATATGCGGCAATAACACAAATATAGTCTCGAGCTCCTGATGATTGGCATATAAGTGCCTGGAACATGTTGAGCAGATTATAAGTGCAATAAAGCATTCAGTAGCATCTAGTTGGTTTTCTTCTCTATGTAGGAAAGTTGTTTTTATAACACAGTTAACATTAATTTTCAAATAAGAGAACCTAGTTTTATAATGCTAATATTAAAGGTGGAATGCTATTTTGAAAGGGTAGGATAATCGCCGTAAGGCATCTGTACTTTAATGTAAACTGTAACTTCATGTGGTTTGCCTGATTTTCACAAACAAAGCTGTCTCAACCAAACATTGGTGCTGTAACAGTTACATCATTATCTGTATTCAGGAAACAGAGACTTGTTAGGGTGACTGTCACATACTCAGATGAGAATATTCTGCTGTGCAGAAAGCCAAGAACAGCTGGTATAACCATTATATTTGTACAGACAAAATGACAGTGCCTAATTCCAGAAGACAGAGCTGTGGTAGTATTGTCATTTATATCTGGTGTGTAAGAAATGCTACTCTCACCTTAATTGAGTTCCTTTGATTGTTGGCTTCATGTTTTTATTTTGGACAGGTGTAATAACCCTTATGCCATTTTAATTTTGTATGTTATAATGACTGAATGATAGTAATATATCTGTTTTGCTTTTTATGAAGGAAATTCCATTACTTAAATAATTTATACCTAGTTTTAGGTCACATGTATGTTTTTTTTTAATATGTCAGCAACTTGGCAAATGAGTTGACTAATTGCCTTCTTGCAGTGTTATTTCCTATCTTAGCTTCCAGTGGTTCTATGTGTACCTTTGCCTAAAGTGCAGTCCTTTTTTAGAGGCACAACGCTTGTATCTAACATAAAGTATAACCCTGTATTTGTAGCATTATTCTTACTCATACCTTGTGCAGGTGACTGATGAGGCTGCCAATTTACTGGTGGTGGCCTGTATGGTTCGTTATTGTAGTAATTGTTGGGGCCATTATTGCTGTATTTATATTCATTATGAGGAGTGTCACCATACTGGGCAGCAGGACTGGTACAGAAATGAAACAGTGTGAGTATTAGTTTGATTGTGATATAGAAGAATGTAATTCCTTTCAGAAGCAAAATATGAGACATGATAATACTTCTTCCCAAATTTTCCTCAAAATATTGACAGTCATTCCTCGTTCCCATTACTTGCCTGAGAACTTGTGATGTCTGAGAGTAGACCTATGATTGTGCAAATATTAGGACTCTTAATATTACATGTTGCTGTAAAAAATACATAGCTAGATATGTTATGATGAAAGTATGAAGAGTTGCATATGTCTAATACTAAGTTGATTAATTTGATTAAGTTGTTAAATATTATACAGGGTCCTGTCTCATGCTAATGATGCTCACCTCACCTTCTTTAAGCAAGACAGCTGTGATGACCAGACTGCATTGTTAAATTAGTTGTATCTGATTGCCGCCCCCCCCCCCCCCCCAATCAATAATTATTAGTAATGTTCCTCCCAGATCTCATAAGATGGCGACAGGACACTGTCTTCTCTTAGAAGAATGGTATCTACTCTTAAAGAATCCATTAGAAACTTTAGTATTTTGTGCACTTGCTCCATGAGGTCTTTGGGGGCACTATCTACACCACTGACTGCATTCATTTTAAATTGAGTAGATACATGTTTGTTAGCCACAATACCAGATAAATAGAAAATATACCCACACAGTGTATTTATGTGCTTTGTGCTTTTCTTGCAATAAACTAAATTAGCATTTATTGTCAGACCCACACAAAATGTGTAAATGTACTCTGTGAACAAAACACAGATTTTGAATTTTAAAGCAGATGGTGTGGTTACCAGTGTGCGTTTGAAAGAGTTAACACCAGTATTTGGTAGTTCCAAAATATCTGAGGTTGCTTAAATCATTTGGCATGTGAAAATTATGTAGAAAGAAGTTCAGTTAGAATATGGAGAAAGAAGGAATCCCGAGATTGGAAATAAACTTGATGGCTCCTTGCTGTCCCATCTTTCCATATTATTCATGAAGAAATGTAGTGACTGCACTTGAGAATTACTGGTTTACAGTTTAAGCAACAGATGGTGCTGGGAGATAGTTTAGGTTATGTTTAACTGTCCACCAGTAAGGAGTTCTGAATTCATGTACTGTATTTACTAGTAATCCGTACAGGTAAATACTCTTTTCACGAAAGTCAGGATCTTTTATTTAATGTAAAAAGAAGCCAGTTTTAAGCTAAAGAGTACTGAAGTGATTTATTTAATTTGTGTGTGTCTCATTCCAAAGACAAATATGCCTTTGGCTGTCATAATCTAGTCATGCACCCATAATCTTTATCGGTGTTGTAAGGCTCCTTAGAATTATGCTTAAACACTACATGAAATTTTGTAGTAATGCATTTAAAAATTTTGTCACTCAAAAATGTAAAATGGAAAAGGAACACAAACATTTAAAGCCAAGCATAGAGTAGATCTACTGCTTTCTGCACCAGTAGTTAATACAAATTATCTTATGTGTGTATGACTACTAGGATGCAGTAAAACCTGTGTGAAATCTACATATGCACAAAGTTATCTGAAAGTGAAATGAAACACGATAATGCTACAGAAGTGTAAACTGTGCTGTGGAAAGTATAGAAGTACCTACTGTGATGGAGAAAATATTCTGCCTCAGTAATGCAACACATTTGTATGCTATCCATATAGGCATATTCAGTGTGAAACATGGAATTTTCCCATTTGAGTTTCATTGTAACCTTTTAAAGCCTGTTGGTTATGTTATGCACCAACAGGTTTAACATTCAACAATTGTATGCTCTGCCGACACTGTATTTATGTTTTGTATTTATCTGAGGGCAAACAGCGACTTGTGCCACTTACATCATAAACTGATTGGTTTTTATAACTGAGATGTAAAGTGTTTACTGTGCGGTATGGACTAGGTCTTTAAATAAAGCAGTCTGCACTTTGTCTTTAAAGGGTTAAAGACAGGTTTTAATGTGATTCTTGCAATTGATGATCTTTCATATATTCCAACCCCATTTAGATTTCACTTTTCTCTCTCTCTCTGTCTCTCTCTCTCTCTCTGTCTCTCTCTCTCGTACTGATGAAAGATTTTCTGTCTTGATGGAAAGGACTGCCTCTCACAACCACATGTATCAACAGGCGGAATAAAAATTAATTGCATTGGCATGTTTAAAGATACTTTATCAAATACTAATATGGAGTTTATAAAATGCCAAATGATACAGAAAAATAATTATGCCTGATGAGTGGGTAAATATTTGGAATTAGCAGTCATGACACATCTGAAAATGCCATTCTTATATTTATCTGAAGAGACTAAAAATACCATTAAAAACCTTATTCAAGAGAGCTATAACCCATCTAAATTCTGAACTATTTAGATAACTTCTGCTTACAGTTGTACTAATAAATAAAATTTAAAAAAATTCCTGCTTGATGAATAATTGTGACAAAACAAATCCATTATGAGGTTTCTAACCATCAAGATGCCAAATTTTCAGCAATATTTGTGCCAATCAAAGTCTCCATCTTGCCTACTGGCTTACATTCTGTATATCTTGGTTACCTGCTTTTGTGTTTTTATTCATTTGAACAAGTTAATCCTTCAAGTTTCTTTTCTCTTATATGGAAACTTCATTAGGAACATCAATAATATTCCTATAATCAGAAAACTCAAATAGGAAAATTCCACACACTGTCTGTCATTCACACACATATGCACACCTCCACACGTGCATGCCTGCACACTCGTACACACCAGGACTGGCCTGGCAGTGCAGTGAAACCTGCCTTTGCTGTATGATGCTGTAGTACAAATGATTGATTCTTCATCTACTGTTTTATACCAAGGTTAATGCATGTGCATGAAACCACTTTTTCATAGATTATATCTACATATTGGCACACATTATTTTTGGCCCATGGTTTTTAAAAATGGGTGGTCTTTTATGTTCATGTCTCACGTACATGCCATTATGACATTTAGGTAAAATATATTATGTCTTTGGCCACTAAAATTAGAACTTATACTAAATTTACAGGCTCTAGAACTAAGTAATAAAAATTTTCTTAAATTGAATTTAGATAAATCATAGGCTAGCATCCAGGAATTTTCAAAGGCAGATTCTGTGTTACAGTAAAAGAATTAATGCTATTACTGCTTAGGACAAAGCAAGGTTTGTTAAACATGACATAACAGAATTGAGTGTATGTGCAAGGAATATGACATTGGACACAGTATATTATGCAGTGCTTTTATGTCATTAATAAGAACCGAGCTATTCTTGCACATCATCAAAGGACAGAGAAAACTGCATTGCAAATGTTTGTACACAAATTAGATATGATAAAGAAAGCAACTGAAACAAATTTAATTTTACGCATTATTTTAGAAAGATGCTTTCGAAGTACTGTTTTTTCAGGTAAATATTGTTAATTCTCCTATGTTCTTTTTGTAATTCCAGATATATCACATTTCATTTCGTTTTATTAATTTTATTTTAGTCATGCTTTCTGAAGTGCATAGTTTATTTAGCATTGAGTAGGAGGTAGACTGCTTCTGATGAATGGAGACATGTGAAAGGAAGCAGTTCTGGTCCACCATATGTACTCTGATAGTGTTTGCCAGGATGACTGAAGAAAATAACAGAAGACCTTAGTCACACTAGTTGGCTTCCAGGTTGATAACCTTACAGAGATAAATAATGTCGACTAATCACTGAACTGCAGTGCTCATTTCATCCATATTGAATGTAGCATATATGCAGTGTATTGAAAAGTACTGGACAGCAGATACATGTGGAATTTTTCAGAATTGTCTGCTACATTTAGTGACTAGTTTTGTTAGTAAAAGGTAAAGTGATCCCGTTACAGGCCTGGTGTGGCCCAGAGGGTGGGTAGAGGTATAGCTCTACTCTTCCATGACTGCAGCACTAGAAGGGGGTGAGTGGTCAGCAGCACGCCCCAGCTGCACTTTACCCCTGGGAAAGACCCGGTACCCATTTTACACGAGGCTGGGTGGGCCCCAGGGCCGGTCTGGATAGGCGGAAAATCTCGTCCCCACCGGGATTCGACCCCGGACCGTCCAGCCCGTAGTCATTCACTATACCGACTGAGCTACCCAGCCCATACTTTTGTTAGTGAAAGGATTAAATAATATTCCCTGTGTACTGAGCAATTCTGCTCAGCTAGTAATTCTTCAGACCTGTATCTTTTGAAGTGCCCAGTTTGAATGTCATATGGGTCATTCTCTATCCTGAGATTTTCCTCAGTTTCTCTGAGTTAAGCCTTTGAGATAGGTCATGACCACTTCATTCTATATACTTCATGATTTATTAATCGTCTACAGTCCAGTGCTGTACGGTCTCAGCTACTGAAGGCGTCAATAAATAAACTACATGTGCACAATAAAGGGACCTGGTGATGTGACACAAGTACAAGAAAGTACCAGTAGACACCATAAACTCATTGCCAAAACCTTTCAGTGTCAGTTTTAACAAATGTAGACAGTAAGTGAGGTTTCACAGCACAAAGGGTTACCTATGTGCACTCATCTAAAGCTTGCACAGAGAACAGAGATTTATAGAGATGCTGAGATTGAGAATATCACTGTCAGGCACCAGGCAGCAGCAGTGTTGCAGAGAGGAGAAAGTTCGCCCAGCTTCTAACATTTAAGTGGTACATACTTGTGTTTATAGTGATGTAATCCTTTATATTTGTACCTGTCTGAATCTGCAACCAATCCATTGCCTTTATGATTAAAAATATGTCTGTTTTGATCTGAAACAGAATAGAATTGATACATTACAGTTTGTAACAATAAAAGCTCACAAATGTTTGCTTTAATTATTTGTGGGGACTAGTGTGGAAATAATATATAAAATTTGTAATAACAGTGGAAATTAAAACTTTAGTATGACCTGTTTTGATGAGGTTGTGGGCTGGCTAACAGAGGAGTATGGCATCTGAGAATAGTTTATTGCATGAAATATTCCATATTGGCATTTGTGTGCATTCCTGATAATGGATAACGTTGAAGACTGTGATGATGAAGTGCGGAGGAGACCCTTAGATAAGCAGCTATTAATTTGGCAGACATGAATGAAGGGAACAGCATCTACATGAAACTAGTCTTGAATCCAAGGCCCCTTGCACATCAGGCTAGCATGTTACTCCTACACCATCAGGTTCTCACATTATTGACAGTGAAATTGTCAGTCGCCACAGCTTCAAGGCTGGCACCAACATGGACCTCACTCACCCTCATATCCATGATTATTTACACCTTGAAACTGATTTATAGGTCCCTGGTATGTGGCTGCAGGGGGCATCTGTTGCTGCTGGTAGGTTTGCCACTGGGGGTTGCTGCCACCACTGTATCCAGCTCCCTCTCCTTCCCTCCCATACTGTTTGTTGCCTTGTATCTGCTGTTGTTGTTGTTGTTGCTGTTGTTGGTTGTTTGGGGATACAGGAAATAGCTTCTGATTGCTTGCTAGGTTAACACCATTACTATTGGACTGAGTTCCTGGAAATATAAATGTAATTGCAAATGGAAAGCAACTGTCTAGTGAGATGACAGAAACAAATTTGTGTAGTGGTAGCATACATATGATTTTACTATGGGCAGAATTTTGTAAATTCGGTTAAAAAAGGACTACATGTTAATAATGTAAGCAGTATTTCCATAGCATAATGGTATTCATTTTATACAGTCACATGGCTCACTTAGTGAAATGTACCTGCACTACATATTTTTGACACAAGTTTATCAACTTTAGTTACAGGATTGGCTTTTCAATTCAGCTATTACCTTTATTAGCCCTTTAGTCATAAACAAGCTTGTTTGTTCATGTTTCTGGTATAGAATAATCTGTATGTATCCCTTTGTCATGCTTGAACAAAACCAGAATATTAATTGAAGCTCTGTACAGCAGGCATCTCTGAGTATCATATACCATTATTGATCTGTAACAACAGACCATGGGTCATAGCAATCGCCATATAAATATCACCAAATTATGTAGAATGAGTCAACTTGTAGTCTTTGTCCATTGTCCAGTATATCAAAACTGCAAAAAAATGAAAACATTTTCACAAGATTCAGTTTTCGAAGTACTGTTCTTGTGTATTTTTGAAACACTCAATGATGGACAAAGCCCAAAAGTTGATTTCTATAGTAAAACCAACTAGATGCACCAATGTATCAAATTTATTTTATTTTGGAATGACACTCTACATGTTTTGGACAGTCTTTCCATCCATCATCAGGAGTTCAAGACCGTACATACAGCAACAGGCATTTGTTAAACAGATACTGCTGTCTGCTTGCTAGTAGGTACCCACTAGCAAGCAGACAAATGCCTGTTGCTGCATGTACAGTCTTGAACTCCTGATGATGGACGGAAAGACCGTCCTAAACATGTAGAGTGTCATTCCAAAATAAAATAAATTTGATACTGATGTTTATTGGACCGTGCATCTTTGTGATAACTGAAGAATAAAAAACCAACTAGATGTCACTAATTATTTTATTGTACTTCTTATAGGCTCAACATGTTTCGTGTACTACTGTGCCCATCATCAGGAGCTTGTGACTATGATGTTGATTACCACATTGGCCGTTTCGTTCTTGGTTGGCTGTATGTTGGAGGTTAGGTGCTCTTCGGCTGGAGTGGTGTCTGGGCTGCAGGCTAAAGCACGAGTTATACTTTCCCATAAGAAGTACAATAAAATAATTAGTGGCTTCTAGTTGGTTTTTTATTATTCAGTTAAATTTGATACATTGGTGCATCTAGTTAATTTTACTATAGAAATAATGTTACGATGCACGGCCCTATGAACATCAAATTTGTCCAAAAGTTGAGTAATCATAAGCATGATGTACTGTCATTAGAACATTGCATAACTGTATTACAAGCCATCTTGCCAACCAGTAAAGGATGTTATCCAGGAGACTGTATTCGTTCAGGCATCTGTAAGCCTGCATTAGTGAAAATTTGCGTGAAGAAGCTATATACATTTGTACTGACATATGCAGTGGGCATGCTTGTCTTCAGGCTTTTGTGGCAGGTGTTCCTCAAATGATAACCAAAAGACTATCATTATACTTTAGAATAATACAATTTTATGATATTTCAGAGGAACATACTACTGCCATCTTCAGGGTGACAGATCTTGGTTCCAGTGGATGCTGAAGTCAATGGAAGGGAGAAAAATGTCAGTTATGTGGGAAGGTTGCAAGGAATGTGGCTATTCAGAGCCATGAATAGGGTAGAGAGGGCAAAAGAGTTAAAATAATCTTTTGGTGTATGGTGATGTGTTTTGTGGCAAGTGCATCACTGGCATCCATTTATCCTACTATGCAATATCATACTCCAGTAGAATTTATCTCAAAATTCACCACTACGGGAACTTCAAATCTCTTAACTAATTTGTATTACTGTGTGCTGGTTGCATTCAAAAATAAGTTGATTTATCGGCATGTGTATTTTCCTTCTGACACGTACTTCAATGCCAATTCAGACCAGTTCACATTGTCACAGCCTGTTTCTATAGGATGAGTTTTAGATATTTAACATTTATTTTTGTGCAGGATTATTTACCACCATATTGTTGTGGTTGCTGCAAGGATGCTGGTGGTTGCTGTGCTTGTGGCCAACCCTGCTGCTGTCGGTAAAGTGATCCAGTGCCAGCATCACTGTATACTAACAGCTGTTGACTGTCTGCTGCAGAGTTCACTACTTGTGAAGGTATTTGCTGGTTCACATTCATGTGTTGATGTTGCTGCTGTAGATTGTTGTATGCTGAGATCACTGAAACTGGTCCATTTCCACCCAACTCCCTGTTGTCATTTGCTGCTGACAGAGTTGGCAGTGCTGGAGGTGCTTGCGTAGTTCCTGTCACGCTGTCTAGCAGGGTCCTACCTTTCAATGAAACTACAAAATCAGTATTTGTGAACTGAGTATGCATAAACACACATTTCTTTATCAGAAGTATTCACAAGTTTTAGGTGCATTGAGTTGTACACTTGCACACACCAAGGACAAATCAGCTTTGGGAGAGCACAGGTATCATGAAATATAAATGAAAGCATTAAAAAAAAAAGTATGCAAAGAAAGAGAAAAATTATCTCAGCTTAACAAAAATTAAATTTATTGTAGATTGAATAGATACAAACACAACGAACAAAGATAACCACAAGCAATGGAACTGAGATGCTGCAGAGATCTTAATGCAAATAATATGACACATTTTGGATTATTGTTTTATCTATTTTTAATAGTTTGTGGTTTTATTTATCTTCTGTGTAGTAATTTGGGATTCTTCTATTACTGCAAAAATTCTTGATTTGCACATGTTTCAATTAAATACCTTAAGATTGTTGTTTAGAACTGAAATACAATAAAACCAGGATATTTTACCACTATGTGTTTACTGCATTTTATGGTGCTGTGTCGAGGGTGGCAGTACTTCAACATACCGTGTAATAGGGAATTTCTATTCACAGACTTCCGTGTATGCTAAGTAAGGGTGGGGCTAAATCAGGGGTGCTGTGTCAGAGTTTGATTGTATATGGCAGGAATGCTGGGAATGAGGTGTGTAGTTATATTAACTGGAAGTGTGTTTGTGTATAATTGGCCGTTCACAATGGGAGGACTCTGTTAAATATAGTTTTAACTGGTTCACTACTAAAGACCATAAGTAAAGGATTAAAAATTTAATAAATTACTTTGAATGAACTAATAATTCTACAGAAAGTGAGAGATAATGTCTGTCTGTGAAGTGACTTTTCATAGCTGTGTGCTTCATTGTGTTGTGTTTTTTAAACTTCAGTTTCTGTCTAGTTTATGTTCACAAAATTTCAGGAAACAAACAGACCAACGTCGGACAGAATTTGGAAGTACATAATTAAATTTGCAAGCCCATACAGTGTTTGATAAGTCACTGTTTAGTAAAAATTCGCTTACAGTCTATTTTGACACAAGTCAGCATTTTAACTCCACTAAGCCTGTCTTAAAACAGCATGTGGGTTATTGCTGTAGCTACAGTAATGAGTGGTATGAGAGATTTTAAACTTAAGGATAAATTATGTGTTGCAATCCATGACCAAAGTGTACATGAGGTGTAGGAAGGAAGTAACATGATCTCCACTGATAAGGTACAGTGATTAACAGAAAAAAAGAAACTTGCTATAAGTTACAGGACTTATGAAATAAAATAAAAAGGGAATAGATTGTTATACCTTCAGTTTCACATAGAGTGTTTCTTTCATTGTTCATCAGAGCACAACAGGTTTATCACATAAAAAGCCTGCATCCTTCAGGACATCCCCTGGTACGATGACAGCTGCAGTACACAGGACTGCGATTAAAATACACTTTGTATTTTGGTAGGAAGATATCAATAAAATAATCTTAATTAAGAAAGCTCAATAATGTGCCCAAAATTTATGAAGGTCATTCAAATATCAGTAAAAGAAAGAAAGGTATTTAATTACACACACCAACACATGCACATATATGTGTATTATTTAAGAAGTCTAAAATTTACATTAAAACATTTAAAACGCTCTTACATGTTTCAATCACACAATCATCCTCAGGGAGCATATATTGTTCCTTGCTAAGGTTATAATTTAAAACATTCGGTGAATTACTTGGTTATGTTAACTTTGGTACTGTGGCAGCATGTCGTGTTTTTGTGTGTGAGTCGTACGCTGTTTAGAATGAGCCTGGTTATGGTTGTGCGTCATATGCTGTGCTAGGAACAATATGTGCTCCCTGAGGATGATCATGTGATCAAAACATGTAGGAGCATTTTAAATGTTTTAATGTAAATTTTAGACTTCTTAAATAATATATATATATGTGTGTGTGCATGTGTTGGAAATTAAGAGCAGATTGAGGTCAGGAAATGCTTGCTATCATTCGGTGCAGAACCTTTTGTCTTCCAGGTTGCTATCCAAAAATTTAAAGATCAAGATATATAGAACTATAATTTGAAACTTGATCGCTGACATTGCGGAGGAAAGGAAGCTGAGGGTGTTTGAGAACATGGTGTTGAGGAAAATATTTGGACCTAGGAGGGACGAGCTAATGGGGGGAATGGAGGAGATTGCATAACGAGGAGCTAAATGATTTGTACACCTCACCCAATATTGTGCGGGTGATAAAATCGAGAAGAATGAGATGGGCTGAGCATGTGGCGCATATGGGTGAGGAGAGGGGGGTGTATGGGGTCTTGCTGGGGAAACCGGAGAGAAAGAGGCCACTGGGGAGACATAGGCGTAGATGGGTGGATAATATTAGGATGGATCTCCAGGAGGTGGGATGTGGGTGTATGGACTGGATTGGGCTGGTCCAGGATAGAGACAGGTGGTGGACGCTTGTGAGAGCGGTAATGAACTTTCAGGTTCCGTGAAATGCGGGGAATTTCTTGGCTAGCTGCAAACCAGTTAGCTTCTCAAGAAGGACTCTGCACCATGGAGTAAGTAAGTAAGTTGGTGTGTGTAATTAAATAATCTACAGAATGCACGGTGCAACAATAAAAATAAAAAAATAAAAAAGGGTAAATTTATCCCTGTACACTCGGTGAAGGCACATAAGGGGAGTAGAGGTATAACTCCACTCATTCTGAACCTCGGCACTACAAGAGACAAGTGTTCAACGTCACAACATGGCCGCATTACCGACCGGGAAAGAACCCAGGTACAAATTGAATATGAATCTTGGTGGATCCCACAGTTGGTCTGGACGTTTTGGAGAAGAAAAAGAAGCCTTTTCCCTGCTGGGATTCGAACCTCGGATCGTCCAGGGCGTGAATTTTGAAAACTGACTTGTTTTGTGCCCTGCCATTACCTAAATCTGGGCAGTCTAGTTCCACTGCCTCATCGCTTCCATCAGCACATTGTGGAATTCCATCACAGGCATTGTAGATGGCAATACATTCTCCAGAACTGTGACATTCAAATTGATACCGGCTGCAACGATGGCCTGAAACAAACAAAAAATGTATATGTATTTTTTTTTAATGAACTGTTCTTCCTTCAAAGAAAGAAACAGTAGACTTGACGAGGTCATAAGGCTGCTGCCGGTGTGTGCTCATTTCAAATACTAATCCATTTGTCAGATTTTCACAAAACTTGATTTGATCGTTTTTCATTATGTTTAACCAACAAATGCACAAAGTATTTTTTAACACTTACTTATTTCTTATGACTCCAACATGTTTCGATACCTAAATATCATCGTCAGGGAGCTGGTCGTATCCTAAATTTACAACCAATGTAATACATTCAGTCGGTTGTAAGAAATAAATGTTGACAAATACTTTGTGGATTTGTTGGTTAAACATGACAGAAATTCGATTAAATGCACACGTTGGAGCAAGATTGGTTTGAGCGTCTTGCCATCGGACGATACCCCATCTTCATAAACGTTATTATTTCGTTCAGTTGGTACTAACAAGACGGCAGTTACGCGAAATTGTGGGATGGGAATGACACTAACGCCCGGAACTTTACGCACCTGAAATCATTATGGTAACAGATACTGGACAAAACGTGCAGAGTCGAGAATGTGACGATGTCAGGCCATCTGTGGGGCCTTCACAATGGAATTACAACGCCTCTCGGACGGAGTCTTAAGCTGGCCACCTTTTCTTTATGCCTCGCTGGTGGTAATGTTACGAATGCTTGCAGTTCTTCCTTCACTGATTTCGTATGTGCTAGTTAAGAGACGGAACACTTTGACGTTTCCGTCTTACTCAGTGGCGTATTTAATCGCACTCGAACCAAGCTAGGACCGAATTTCTTTGTAATGTGAAATGAAGTTGTCGATGTGCTTAATGACGCAAAGTTCACTGGAAGCGTGTGGGAAAATGAGGGTGTATGTCCACACTTTCATAATATCGGCAATAGATGCATGTGAATGGTAAGTTTCAAACCCCTGCCGCAGAAAGAGCTCCCTCCCCACTCCCCCAAATTTGATAACAGACTGGGTTGGCCACAAAGTCAGTTTGGACTCTGTGGAGAAGAGACAAATCATTTTCACTGCCTAGAATCCAACGTAGATTCTCCGGTCGTCCAGTCAGTAGCCTTTTCGGGGACATCCTAATATGAGCCTAGCTTTCAACAATATTTCTTCATTCGTTTCGAAATGGATAGCATACGTTTCTTGTACGAGGATGTAATATAGAGACTGAAATAATAGCATTGCCCCACATACGCCCTCAGGTCCTGACTACGGACAGTACAGGTAACTGAGGTAATACACGTCGACCTCATAAAGCGACTGAGTCTGTATAGTCCAATGACCACGTGCGTAGTGGGCTTGCCTTGTTCCTACGCTTTCGGGCACGGTGACGTCGACCGTCGTGTAATGGCGACGTTGAAGAGCGATATAATTACAGTAAAGTTGTCTTGCATGATGGAAGAGAGTTCCTTTATTTTTGTCTTCCTTCTCACTCTGTAACTGTACTTCGGGAGGAACAAGAAACGGCCGCTGTTGTTTTGTCTTCAAGTCAAGGTCAAACATGACTCGTTAAGTCCCCTGAGGCTGAAAGTATGGTATTACCTTCGGTCATACGATGATGCGCATGCGCTTTATTCTGTCTGCAGGTTAGCACAAAGTTCATTTCTCACAGTTCGTTGTGAAAGGTATTAGCACGTACAGCAAGCCCTCGCAATCCGCAGTTTGAACAACAGCCGATTTCAAGCATCAGCGATTTTTCGTCTGTGTTCAGTTACGCTGACCTCCCTGTTTGCCATTGAGTATCCACGGTTTAAGGCGTGAACAATCTAAAGAGTCGTGGGGTCTATGCCAAGGTAAAGGTAAAAGTAGAGTTTTAACCCTGTCCATGTTATGGAGGGATGCAGGGGGAGTAGGGTTACGGCACCACTCATTTTTAGCTTCAGATGTAGAGGGACGTAAGTGGTCAACGCCACGTCCCGACCGATTTAACTCAGCGATAGAGTACCCATCGTACAGGAGGTGGGTGAGCCCCAGGGCCTGTCTGGCGAGCGTGGAAAACCTCGCTTTCACCCGGATTCGATCCCAGGACCGTCCAGTAAGTAGCGAGTCGCTATACCAACTGCGGTATCCCTGCCCACACTCTGGACGTCGTGGAAACCGAATCCCATTGCGGGGAAGGTACACTGGTGGCGATTCAGTTCCATAAGTTCATGTTTTTTTTAGACATCACAGTTCTTCCTTAATACCAATTTATTATTCATTGTGGATCTACCTGTTCCTCCACCCCATTTTCTTGGCGTTTTGCCTCTTGCCAGGAGAGATACAAGAAGTTGCAAGCGGTAAAGGTCGTTGGCTCTTCCGGGGTCGAATTCAGTATGTTGCGTCAGCTCATCCGTTCATCTATCTCGAAAAGTAATTACCAGCAAACTCTTATCCGCCCTCACCATAGGCAGTACAGACGACGCCAAACTGCAGTTTACTGCTAAGTACGGTTTAGTCAGATCTGTACAATATTCTACTACGGTACATTAGAGAAATGAGGTGATAATATGAACGTGTAATATGGAAGGAAAAACCTGTCGATCTGTATGTTTTGTCACAAAATTAGTTTCCTTGGGTATTGATTAAATTTGATACTGGGATGAGGGTGGATTTACCCTGACAATTTTTCGTTGATTTTTGTTTTGGTGCGCACATGTCTTCTGTAAGGGCTACTTGACGTTGAGGGTACGCATATCGTCACACAATTTCTCATAAAAATGTCATCAGACGGAAATTGTTACGTGGCGTAAAATGCAGTCTGTCATCATTCATTAAATTTTATGTGACAAGGTTGGCACTACTTTCGACAAGAGACTACTGAGCGCATTTAGATTACTGGGGGTTGGCGTCGAAGATTTTCGACGAATTAATTTTGTTCCGTGTCCTTCCCCCTATAATTTTTACCTTTTATTAAGATTTATTGCAAAGAAAGTATGTACAGCATATACAAGGATAAGTTACAACTGTTTCTTTAACCTATTTGAATAAATATTTACACAATGACGCAAGTGAAACAGAAGTGAATATAAAGGGAAGTGTAAATAAGGGCAGGGAAAAATTCTAAACACGCACACACACACACACACACACACTCTGCGACTTAGCCCGACCAGGAAGGAAACAAGCTACAGCGACCAAACATGAGATTTATTCAACATACTCCCCACGAAGCTCAATACACTTCTTAGCCCTTTGCTCTAACCTTTCAAAGCCACTCAAAAAGAATTCAGAAGGTTGTCCGTCCAACCAGGTCTCCGCGGCAGCAATGACCCCCGCGTTGGACGAAAAATGGCGACCTTGCAATTGCTTTTTCAGTCCAGGGAACAGGTGATAGTCCGACGAGGCAAGATCCGGAGAAGAGGATGGGTGTTCAAGACGCTGGAAGCCCAGTTAGGCCAGTTTTTTCTGGGTTGCAAATGCTCGGTGAGCCGGGGCATTGTCGTGCAAGAACAAGACACACTTGGTGTCTTTCCTTCGACGTTTTTCCTTCAAAATATCCTTCAATTGCACCAGCAGAGATGAGTAATACTCGGCGTTGATAGTTTGGCCCTTTGGAAGATAATCAATGAGGAGGATGCCGTCTTGATCCCAAAAAAGTCGAAGCGAGAACTTTTCCAGCGGATTTTTGCACTCGGAATTTTTTTGGGCGGGGTGAGCCGCTATGCCGCCACTCCACTGATTGTTGCTTTGTCTCCGGGTCATAGTGATATAACCAGGATTCGTCCATGGTCACCAATCACGACAGGAAATCATTTGGATCACGCCGAAAAAATTCCAAAAGTTGCTGAGACTAATGACACCGTTGACGTTTTTGATCCGCGTTCGGGCATTTCGGGACCCACTTCGCGGAGAGCTTCCGCATGTCCAAATCATCATGAATGATAGACCCAACCCATTCACGTGAGATGCCCAGCTGCTCAGCTATTGATTTAGCCGAGATCCGGCGGTCTTCCAAGATTAGCTCGTGAATTTGATCAATAATCTCCGGTGTGGTCACTGTTTTGGGTCGCCCAGGACGAGGCGCATCACAGGTGGAAAAATCACCACGTTTAAACTGGGTCACCCAGTTTTTGACGGTGGCATACGGTGGTGCATGTTCCCATAATGTTTATTTCAGAATGGCGTGAATTTCCTTTGGCGCCTTGCCTTGCAAAAAAAAAAAAACTTGATGACAGCTCGCGTCTCCATGTTATTGACATCGCGCGTGTCGCCTGACATGCTTCCTTTCAATCTCTGTAACAAGAAAAGACTTGCAATTCGGCACATGAACAGGCCCCTCTTTCCAACGACACTATCGATTCCGACCTACGACATCGGGAAGTAGGTCGGGCTAAGGACTTATCAGCACCCTCTCGTATAGCAGTATATGCTTCGGTCGGTTATGTTTATATTTCCTGTACATGTTTGTCAAGTGGCTAAGAATATATTTCCCTGTTTGTTGGACTAGGGGGTTGGAGATAACTTCTACTTACAAGACAAACGAAACGTAGGAACTTCCCCGGAAGTAAGTCGTCTTATAAACAGTTTCTTACAATAATTATGCTTATTGGCACCGTTTACCAGCAACCCTTATCACAATGTGCCCCAAGTATTTTTTACAACATGGGTCTCCAAACCGTGGCCCAGCTTGAATTACACGGTCCGCGGCCACATTTGTGAGTTATATACATGTATGTACTGTAAAAATTACACAATAATTTGGGCCGTTAGGTATACCCCTTACTGCTATTTATCCACATGCGGCCCGCAACCAGCTCACAATAACCAGTGTGGCCCTTTGCCATACAAAATCTGTCGGAGACCCATAGTTTACAGCATAGCATTTCGACGTCTGCCCTCGCGTCATCCTCAACGGCGACCGCGCTAACGCAGGATGTATTTGTCTTGTGCTGCGTCACACTTCCGTGAGCCTGGATAGCGCAGTCGGTAAAGCGAATCGCTGCGGACTGGACGGTCCGTGGATCGAAACGCGCTGTGGACCCATCCAGACCGACCCTGGGGTCCACCCACCCTCCTGTCGAATGAGTAACGGGTCTCTTTCCCCCGGGGGGGGGGGGTTAAAGCGGCCGGGTTGTGGCTATGTCAACCCGTCCTCATTTAACGCCGAAGTTAAACAAAGAGTAGAGCTACACTTCTACATCCGTGCCTTCATGGCCGGTTATGGGGATGAAATTTACCTAGTTTTATGTACAAATTCGCACTTTCTCAAAGTAATAATCCTAGGGCAATCTTCATCTTCATCTGGAACATACTGATATGCTGAATATATCACAGGTAAAACGTCACATCTTTGTTACTGTTATTATTATTATTATTACTATTATTTTGTTTTCTAAAACTAGCGTATTATATTCCGTACATTATCAAATTTTAATGTGCAATTATGGGGTATTAGTATGCAAAACGGCCGACGACGAACTTGGAAGGTAAGCCTATGTTTTCGAAATTAGAATACAAACGACTGTCTTTATGGTCATTTTCCGTCGTATTTTCCAGCCTTCTGCCTTCCTCTGCGTCATCTAAACCACCTACCATCGACCAATCAGACCACTGACTTCCACCAGCCAAAACGTAAGGTGAGATCAAGTCGGTTGTTTTTGGTTAATACTTTTTATCTCTGAAATTACGTGCTATTACATTGCTTTTATTTTTTGACTATTTATTTCATATCCTGCATAATTATTTACTGCACTCGAGTCTTGATATTTATTTAAAGTGTTTGTATTAATGCCTTTTTTTTTGTAGATATTCGAAACATTGCGCTTTTTGAGAGCGCAACCCGGTATTGCACATGCCATACGTTTCTCATTGTACATGTTTCGATATATAAGGCGGTTTTCAGTAAAGGGTCCCTGTCGCTTAAATAGAGTCACCTGTACGCTTTTCGCTTTTGTTTTGTTCTCTGCGTGTTTTAAAATGAATGTTGCTGGATCACACAATCTTCTCACTGAATTTCACAGCTTTGAAATTTATTGACAATGCTGAGAAAGTTTACTCGTGCAAGTCTTATTTTTTCCTTCGTGTAAAGACGGCGGTTGATATTACGGGTGTATCTAAAATGTTTGGACACACTTCGAGGGTGAGTTCCTCACATCCAATCAAAGAAAAAGGTCGTATAAATATACACACGGCAATGAGTGATTTTTTTAGTTTAATTCCGCTCACTTAACAATCAACAAAAAGTACTTCGACTGTGTCACATTTTACTTGCAGTCGTCAGAACACAGTTACAACAAAAGATCCATATTTAATAACTGTTGAATTTTTATTCTTTTTCTAGTCACAATTTACAAAAATGCTCAAAATGTGCTCCCATTGTAGCAATGCGCTCACGTACACATCTGATCATGGAATATCACACCTTTTGCAAAAGGTCCCGGCACAGTTGCAAAATAATTTTACTGGCATAAAACATGCCTTGTTTAAGTGTCTCTTCATTTTCAGTTGGAGCTGAATACACAAGGGTTTTAAATTGCCCACGCAGATGCAAATGTAAAGAATTGAGGTCGGGCGAACGTGGGGGCTGTACCTGAAGTGTTTGCGGACATGAATTGGTATGAGCTCCTTCCGTGTTTTGGTGTGGGTAAGTCACTGCCGAATATTGTCCAAACATTTTAGATACATCCCCCACCCTTATATTTTTCGTCTATGTTGGCGTGGCACCCTAGTATGCCTTTATGTTCCAAGATTTTCTTTGCCTCGTAATACTCCCTGGTAATAACATTAGATTTGTAGCTTGTTGTATTTTACGGCTTTCATATTAACCTCACACCGTGCTGTCCTACTTTATGGGTGAAGTGTGATTTACGAAGTGTGGTCATTAAATTACCCAGACACTTGGGATAGAAAGTATTTTGCAAATATATCTCACGGTTTCAGGGCGATGACAACGCAAATTCAGCCACAAATGGCAAGAGAGAGACATTTAACGGTCAGCGGCAATGAGATTTTTAGTTTCGAAAGAAATAAGGTGTTTCTACTAGTCCCTGTCAATGATCTGTGGGCTGCTTTCGCAAATTTTACCGCATTTCAAGGCACCCTACAATTAACGTTCACGCTTTTGACTGTCCGTTGCCATTTAGCTTATTACTATGTTTACACTTATTAAACATAGGTGGAATCGAAATTTGCTGACTCCCTTTTTATGTACCATGTCCGTACATGAAAGAATGTTGCTTACTTGCATGACAAACCATCAAATGCACATTTACAAACATATGTTCAGCCACATGTTGTTACTCTTCAGCAACAAGTTTCGGCCATCTCCTTGACCATAATCAGGGTGTCACACAACAAGAACACAATATACAGTAAAGGTAAAACAGTCCGGTTACAGGCCTGGAGTTGCCCAGAGGGTTCCAGGAAGTTAAGGTTCCCAGGTTACATGACAACGGCACAGGATGGTGGTACGTTTGTCAGCCTTACGCACCGGCCGCCTTTACACCTAGGAAATGCTCCTCATTTCTGTTAGAGGCTGAGTCGGCCCCAGGGCCATAGTGCGATCGGAAGGATTATGTCAATGAAAAATTCCAATGACACCAACTGGAATCGAACCACCGACCTTCCGATTTGCAGCACAGCACCTTAACCACTATGCCACCGCTGTCCCCAATTAATATACAGTAATAGTACAGAAAGATATATTAAATACCACTTGATGCCACACTTAATTTTCAATTATTAAATTCCTATTCTAAGTTTTTACACGAGTAAGGACGTGTTTCTTTGGTTCCGCCTGACACTTGTGATATTTACAACGTAAACCGACCCCGTTCAGTGTCGGCCCTCCTAACATCAGTATTGACACCACCCATACAAGGAACGTATACGGTACCCAGTAATTGTCAAACGCGAAAAACAGCCTACAAATTCCACACTGTGAGTCTACAGCGACGATGGCGTATATGCAGGGCCAATAGCCCATGCAGTATACACAACCTGAAGCGAAGGGATCATTAGACCATTCTCACCAAAACCCGAGTGTGATGCAGCTGACCCAGCTCCCGCAGCAAAGGACGTCCAACTACAACCAAAAACAGCAAATACGTTCCTGTGAGTCTTCAGCAACGATGCAGGGCCAGGAGCCCATGCGGTATACACAACCTGAAGCGGAGGGATCATTCGACTATTCTCAACAACAACAACAGAGTGCGACGCAGCAGACACAACCTCCGCAGCAAAGGACGACCAACTACAACCAAAAACAGCAAGTACGTTCCATAACTCAATACACTGTAAATAGTGATAACGCTCAACACATGGAACACCAACAATATACCTCTACATTCCCAGCATTGCCCACGACACCCGAGCCCCATTGGCAGAAAGTTGAATACAAGAAACGACCTAGAGATATCCCTGAAACCCACACTCAAAACAACAAACAAGTCAAATTACACAAGTACTGGCTGAAACCGCCACCCCCACAAACTGCAAACAGATTTGATGCTGTAACTGAAGATGACCAAGATGAAGGAGGTGAAAAAGCAACTAACAAATCACCCAAACCACCACCAATATTTGTAGCTGGAGTACACAATATTAAACCACTCAAAGAGCTGTTAGTAGCTGTATCTGGAGAT
>Ga0131853_10002881_pt1 | contig 30854 bp, 23 predicted proteins | sample TergutLab28metaG_FD_92764 | JGI IMG/M metagenome (GOLD analysis project Ga0131853, IMG submission 92764) | Labiotermes labralis P1 segment gut microbial communities from Petit-Saut dam, French Guiana - Lab288 P1 (version 2) (version 2) | ecosystem: Host-associated > Arthropoda: Insects >... | reverse complement strand
CCAAAAAGGATAAAGGGGGAAGAGGGGGAAAGACCCATTTATTCCTAACCCTTAAAATTAAGGGGGGGGGGGGGTCCAACTTCACACCCCCGCCCCCATATCTCCCCCCCCCCCCCCCTCTGGGAGAGAGGCCCAGTATCCATTGAATAGGAGACAGGGCAGGACACATAGCTGGTCTGCTCAATTTGAAGAAGAGAAAAGTCTCTTTTCATTGTGGGGAATTAACCTGCAGCTATGCAGACTATAGCCCAATCACTATGTTGTGTACACTATCTCCAGTTAGCAGAAAATAGTAATTTGAATCAGGTACATCCTATCTGTATGTGTTCTGTGGTTGGTTATTGTAAGCACCTTGCTCCTAGTATAACTAGTAAATTTAACACTTTGGTATTCATTCCATGTATTGTAAATGATTTACAAATCCTTATAGTACTAACAAATGCACAGTTCTTCTATTATTTTTTCACTTCTAATTAGCTCCTACATGTTTTGGCATAACTGCCATCATCAGATTGCTACAACCTTTATTTCATCAAATCCGTACATGTTCTGTGATGACTGACTGTAATCACTATACTCCTAATGTGTACTGAACAGTGCATTGTACTTGTGCTTGAGCCACGTGTGCTGTCATATCATACCAGACTTGCAGACTTAAGTAGTGAAACATATATGTGAGGCAAACACCTAGGTTTGCATATTACTGTTGAAAACTGTAAGTTTTTCTGTTCTTGATGTCAGCTAATTTATTTCCTTGACTCTTACAAGATATTGGACTGGAATGTGCTGGCTTTTTGAAGGGCCTTGGTTATGATGCTACTGTGATGGTTCGATCAGTTCCTCTCCGAGGTTTTGATCAGCAAATGGCAGAAATAGTTTCAAATGAGATGATGTCTAAAGGAGTTAATTTCCTTAGGAAATGCATTCCATTGTCAGTGGAGAAGAAGGAAGATGGCAGATTTCTGGTGTCTTGGACCAATGTTACAGAGCAGAGTACTCACACTGACACGTTTGATACAGTGCTGTTTGCTGTCGGTCGAAGGGCTCTTACAAAAGAACTGTGTGTTAAGAATGCTGGTGTGAAGACTATGGCAGAGACTGGCAAGATCCCTGCGGAAAACGAGCAAACAAATGTGAAACATATATTTGCGGTAGGAGATGTCTTACATGTGAGTCCATTGTTATTGTCAGTTGCAGCAGTTTCTTTGAGGTTACTTTCTCTCATAAGGAGAGCAGGCTAAAGAGAATACTGATGATGGTGGCTGCTTTGACATCTGTTATGTGGGATCATCTGTACCACCTGTTATTTTACACTCCCAAAATTTTGTGTTGTAAGTATTGTCATAACTGCCATTATTACCACCACTGCCGTGATGACACTACTTGCTGCTTGTGCTGCTGCTCCTACTACTACTATTACTACCACCACCACCACCACCACCACCACCACCACCACCACCACACCACCACCTGTATTGTAACTTACAGAATGTTATGGCAGAAATGATACATACAATACATTTCTGTCCTGAAGTATTCAGAAGTAGTGTCACCAAGTTTTTATAAAAATGTGGCTTCAGTCTCCGCAGACAATAATGATCACTTTGTTGAACAATATTATTGTCACACATTCATGTGTGGCTGTTACACAGCACATAAAGCAACTTTTACAACCTTTATGTACTCACACTGATGTTTGAGTTAATTATACATGCACTGAACTTTAAGTATTCAAAATCTGCATCATGCCAAATTTACAACATTCTTATGAGTCTAGTTATTTAGCACTTTAATCACTGTTGTCATTGGCTTGACCATCATTTCTGCCTTACTTTTCATTGATAAATCACTGTAAACAAAGTGTAGTTCCATGATGGTGCTGCTTGATGCTGCTTGTTTCAAGTATAGATGTGCTCTGTGGTTAGATGTGATGCTTTCTGGTAACTGATGACTTGAGAACAGAATGTGCATGGGGTTCTATGAAATATCTGAACCTACTAGTGTAACTGTTCTTTCCATTTATCTGTCTCAAACAAAATCATGTGCTTGCTCGTGAAAGGGTTCCTGATTCTTAGTGTAGCCAGTAGGAGACAGTTATTTTTTCCATTCTTTTTGATGCAGCCATTAAGCATTTACCTGTCTATTACAGGCAGTCCTCGACTTTTGGACATTTGACTTTCATACAGTCTGCACATTCATACATTATAAATTCTCAAACCTAATCCATTGTTTGTACGCCAAATTCGGACTTGTGTACACAGCTGACAGACAAACCCTTCAAGCTATTGCACAGTGGCACTGTAAAACTGAGTCCTGGACTGTATTTTGTGTCAACTAATGCCAGAAAGGCTGATCCCAGTGGCTGCACAGACTAAGGTGTGGGTCTGCAGTTGCTTGGTTTCTGAGATTGAGGGTTCAAATCCTGCTGGGGCATGGATTTGCCTGTTGCGAGTGTTGTTGTCAGGCAGAGGTCTCTGTGACAGGCCGATCACTTGTGCAGGGGAGACCTACTGAGTGTGGTGTGTCTAAGGCGGGGATTACACGAGGCTACTTTACACACTACTCACCAGCGAGTTCATTCACCAGCTAGTGAGCAAGCAGGGAGTAAACTGCTACTTCTTCTTCTTCTTTAGCGTTACAGTCCTTGTAGTTTGACCTTAGCCTTCCTAAGGACATCCATCTACTCTGATATGCCTTGGGCTTTTCTTCTGCATCCTTCTATCCCCCTTCATTTTAAGGTCTGTCTGTATGTTATATAGCCATCTTTGGTCTGCCTACCTTTCTTTTGCCCTCTTGTTTGGTATCTAAGGCAACCTTTGTAATTCTAATATTTTGCATTCTTATTAAATGACCCAGCCATTCAAGTCTTAGAGTCTTGATGTGTCTGACTATATCTCTCTCTTGGTATAGATTTTTAAGTTCTTCATTTGTCATGATATGCCTGGCCCCTCTTTCACAAAGAGGTGCATATATGTTTCTGTGTCTTTGCTTTCCCAAGTGGCTAATAAAGTGTTGGCTCATTGTGATAAAGTGCAGATTTCACTTCCATATACTACAATGGACTTAATTATGGTTTTGTAAATCCTTATTTTGACTTTCTTGGATATGTATCTTTCTTCCATTATGTTTGCAAGAGGTGGTAGGTAATGGTTACTTGAAGCAATTCTGTCTTTTATTTCTACCGTGATATTATTATAAGTAACCAGTGAACCTAGATATTTAAAATATGATACTTCTTCATAGGGAACATCATTTAGAATCACCTTTTTGTGTTATTATTATAGTTCTTTGTATTTCTCTTGAATTTATTTTTATTACAGTTGATATCCAGTCCTGCTGCATTGCTTCCATCAGGAGTTGGTTTGCATAGAACTTCGTTCAGAGCATCTGTATTTTCTAGTTAAGATCACAGTATCATCAGCATATGCTTTATATTGTACAGTTTAATTAAAAATTGATCCACCTGGATTAATAAGGATTTTCCTTGTTATTTTTTCAAGCCAATGTTCATTAACAAAGTAGATAAGGAAATTCCCTTGTCAGGTTGTATGGAATGTAAGATATTCATCTGAAAGTTTATTGTGAATTTTAACTTTGTTTAAAGTGTCTGATACAGTCATCTTTGTAAGGCTGTTTAGCTTGTTTGGGATTCCAAACTCTGCCATAGCTCTAAAGATATAAACTCTGCTGATACTATCAAAAGCCTCTTTAAAATCAACGTATAATTGCTGCATTAACACAACTTTTCATAAATCATATGAAGAGTAAATATATGTTATGTAGTGGATCGGTTCCCACAAAAGCTGGACTGATATTTACCGAAGGATTGTTCTGCATATGGTTCAGTATATTTAGCTAAGATGTTAGTAAAGACAACTTATGTGGCGTTTAAGAGAGAGATACCCTGCTAATTGCTGCATTCCAACTTACTGCCAGTTTGGTGGATAGGGCACAAAATTGTTATATTCCAATCATTAGGCATTGTTTCAGAGTTCCATATCTGTGATTAAATTGCACATGCATTCCCATAAGTCTCTATTCTCATATTTATTTATTTCTGCGTTGATCAAGTCCTCTCCCAGCGCTGAGTTGTTCTTTAATTTCCTAATTGTATTGACTGTGGAGATTGTGGGGACAGGTATGAAAGGGTCAGGACCAAAATATACTGTATTCACTGGATCCTCTCCTTCCTCTCTTTATTTAAGAGACCTTTAAAATACTCAGCCTACATATTTAACACTTGCTGTTCACCAGCAACAAGATTCACAATGCTGCCATTTCATAAGTTAGTTCTTAGTTGAAAACCCATCTTGAACTTATGGACTCCGTCAACAAATTTTCTACTTTCATTTCTTCCAAACTTTTCTTCCAAGTCATGTAACAGAGTTTCTTCAAACTGTTCTTTCACCTACATATTTGTTTCAAATTTCTTCTAACTTTTTTATATTCTTCTGTTGAGGCTCCAGTCTTTCTTTGTAGCATATTCATTCGTAAGGTGTTTCTCAGTTCAGTTGTATCACTACATTCTTGGTCAAACCACTGAGTCCTGTGATTTCTTCTGTTGTGCTATATACATTGTTTAATTTTAGGCCACTGCTGCTCTGCATTAGAATTTTTGATTAATTGGTTCCTAACATATTTTTTTAATAGAATTATGGTACTCGTTTACACATGTACCATCTTGAAGTTTACTAATGTCAAATCTAAGACGTCTAGTACATTGATGTTTGAATAAGATGGAAATTTTGGGTCTGTATTTAATTCTCATCATAAAGTGATCTGAGTCACACTCGACACCTCATTGACTTCTGATGTCAGTGAGATCTGCAGCATGTCTTCTGCTAGTCATGACATGATCTGTTTGCTTAGCTGTCAGTCCGTCTGGGGATATCCAGGTTTGAAGATGAATATTTTTTGAGTGGGAACATGGTATTGCTAATGAGGTTGCAAAATCACATAGTCTGTCTCCATTATCATTTGTTATTTCACAGAGGCTACATATACCAGTGCAGGGAGTCAAGGGGTGTTTACTGACTTTGGTGTTCATGTCTCCCGTAATTATTACTACATCATGTTTAGGGATTGTGTCGTAGATCTATCTGATCTGTCGTAGAAGGAACTTTTAACTATATCATCATTGTTCTCAGTTGGGGCATGCACACAGATAATAGTGATGTTAAAAAATTTTCCCTGTAGTCTTATGTAGCATATATGTTCGTCTACAAGTTCAAAATTTAGCATATGATCTTTGACGCTCTTATGGATAATAAAACCAGTACCAAAAAGATTATGCTTATTGCTACCACTGTAGCAACCCATATAGTAACCAGTATCGGAGATTTTGAAACCCTCCCATCTTGTTTCCTGTATTGCAGTGGTCATGATGTTATAGCTCTTTACTGTTGTGTCAATTTTCTGAGTGCTCCTACTCTCAAGAGATTCCTGACATTCCATATTTCCAGATACCAATCTTTCTTCCTTTTCCTTGAACTATTTTGATTTCCAGGTTGTATCCATAGATCAGGCCAGCTTGTCACTTTGGGCTTCTCAATAGGAAATGGTCGTATGGACGTTGTACTGTAAAGCAGACCTATAAAAATGTTGTAAACAATGTTGGTAAGCTTACTAATAGCTTATGTGTTATGCTGGACATCCCTTGTATAGGCTTCACTATTATGGAGGATATTGGCTGGTGTAATGGTGAGAACGTTAACAATTACCTGTGGCTGAATTGATGCGTGTACCATAATTGTTGCTACAACTGTTTTGTTTGTTGCCTATAAATAGGGATTTTTATGTACTTTTAAAGCAATGGGAGCATAACCTCCATTATAACATACGTCTGTTGCTCAACTCTTGTACATTTCAGCGTTTGTACACATTTGCAGGAACAAATTGTGTATGAAAGTCAACAACTGCCTGTATTTTCTTAAATAGAATCTGAGGCCTATTTGTTCAATAATATAATGTCATATTATTTTTTTATTTTTATTAGTTATTTGTTTTCAGTTTTGACATAAAGGTTTGTTAAAAAATTAAATAGCAGTTGATCATATACAATGTCTGTCTGAGTTTTAGTGCATGGTCTGTGGTTTTGTCATGGCTAATCTCTGTGTTGGAGACCTGTTTCTGTCTTGTTTGTTTGTTTGTGAACATGTGCAGTAATTGTGTATCTTTTTTGTGTGTAACATAATTTTCATTCTCATTAATTCTTCGTAGGCTAAGCCAGAGCTTACACCAGTGGCCATTCAGGCAGGGAAGTTGCTGGCCCAGCGCCTCTTCAACAATAGTAATGAACAAATGGACTATGAGAATGTGGCAACAACAGTTTTCACACCACTAGAGTATGGTGCAGTTGGTATAAGTGAGGAAGTAGCTCACAAGAGATACGGTGAAGACAAAGTAGAGGTATTTCATGCGTTTTACAAACCCACAGAATTTTCAGTACCACAACGAGATGTCAAGAATTGCTATGCCAAGGTGATTTCCAAGAGAGAAGACCCACAGAAAGTTCTTGGAATGCACTTTGTTGGGCCACAAGCAGGAGAAGTCATACAGGGTTTTGCCACCGCTGTGAAGTAAGTCATATGCATATATATCTACATTTTGTTATGGTAGTGTGAAGTTTGTTTCTTATTATAATCTCTTCCATTTTTCTGCACATTTCTATGCAATACAACAGATAATATGTTCATAAATGTGTGGCAATTTTAATTTTAGGGGAAAAATTATCAAGTGACCATCACCATGGTCTTATTCTTAGATGGCCTTTACCCAAAACATATGATTCTTTTGAAATACATGTTTCACAGAAGAATTTAGAATGATGACCAGTAACAGCTTCTGTGTTTTCAGTGTTAGGGATGTTGATTATTACTGTCCTGTTTTGGAAGAGTAGTCTGAAAGGGGTGTACAGAACACTGCACTGGCCAGCGTCCTTCGTCATTAAAGATTCATACACTTTGGGATTTACATTGTGGCTGTATATATGATAATGATTTTATTTTTCTAGGTGCGGATTGACAATGAAGCAACTCCAGTCAACAGTAGGAATTCATCCGACGGTAGCTGAAGAGTTTACAAGGATATATATAACAAAAAGATCTGGACTAGATCCAAATCCTCAAAGTTGTTGTAGCTAGCTGGTTTGGATTACTAAGTTGATAGGCAGTAAAACTGTTTAAAAAGGTGACCTTACTAATTATAGTTACTCTTTTGTTCATACATCATTATTAATCTTCTCACATAATTTTCCTAGTTGCTGCATTTTTTGTGCCATATGTACATGATGTTCATGATTATTTCTCAGTTCGTCTTTCAGAATTGATGTTCTGAAATAATAACAGAAATATCTCTGTACACCAGTGTTTTGGCCTTTGAAACCTTGTTACAGTAGGTGATACATGGTTCCAGATTATGCCAAGTAATTTCACATGCTCATGAATTGTGTTTGGTGATGCTGATTTAATGTTTACTTATAACTTTTGAACAATTTTATATTTTTTGAAAGACTGTCTTTATCATGAATACATGCAGCCACAGTCCTATTTCTTGGAGGTGTATTTCTGGAAAGTGTATGGCCATGTTTTACCTCCCATGTTGATTCTTTCATTGGGTTTTAACAACTTCCGAATGAATGTAAGGCAAAATGGAAAGAAATGTGTACCTCCCCCCCACCCTCTTCCCCCCAGATCACAGAAGTTCACCACTCGGAATATATTTTCTTCTTCTGTGTATTGAGGGAGCACAAATGTTTGGATAATAAAGCTATTAAATCTGTTTCAGTTTTTTATGGTGTAATCAAATATAACGCCAGCCAGGTCTTTGGTGCTTCATAACTTTCCTTTAAAAAATGGCTGTTTAATTTCTTCATTTTGTGGATGAGGAGTTTGTGCATGTTGGTTGGATCTGTGGCAGATATGGATGTGAATAATTACATTTTTGCATGACTGCTCCTTGCTTTATTGAATGCTGATTTTAAACTACATTGGTTATAAATATATATTGGGATGATGATAGTGAATGATGAATTGGAAAAGATACAGCAGCTTACCATGGGCTGGATGATCTGGGGATCAAATCCTGGTGGGGGCAAGGTTTTCCACAACCATTTACCAACCATGTGGGTCACCCAGCCTCCTATACAATGGCTACTGGGTTAGTCCTGGGGGCAAAGTGTCTGGGGCATATTGTTAACCACCAACCCCCATCTAGTGCTGAAGTTAAAGAAGGAGTACAGCTGTACATCACCTTCACCTCTGTGCCTTCATGGCATGTTGTATGGTGAATTTTACCTTAACAGGAGGAAGGAGGAATGAGGAATGGTTTGTTTTAAGGGTCTTTCCTAGTAGGGAGAGCAATAAGAAACCATTTTCTAGACAGAGATTCGAACTCAGAATTACTGGAATATGGACCCAGTACACTAGGTCTTTAGCTGTGGCATTGTTTTGTGAAGCTATCTCCTGCTCTTTTTGCATTAGAGGGCACTGTGGGGCAACTGACATAATTTCTGTTGTACACAATACCCAATTTAAATCTCAGATTCTTTGTACTCACTCCTCTCAGTTCCATTGTAAGAATGTCAGTTGATGCAATATCACTAAATTACTTATGACAGTATTATTGTCAGTGACATTCCTGTGAATTACTCCCAACCATTTTTGTAGGTAATTTTTAGATTTTCATATGAAATCTGCTGTGTCAGAACATAGTACTTTGCAGTCTACTTTTCATATTCTTTATTTTTTAAGGAAGTCTAGGCCAGTAGAACCATCATTTACATGTACTGTATTTACTTGAATGCAAGGCAAGATTTTTTCCTTTAAATTTGACACTTAATTTATGAGGTCATCTTCAATTTATATATGAAGCGCTGAACTGGGCCGTGCCAAACTGGATTGCTCTGAACCAGATCATTCAGAGTCAAACCAAGGCTTGCATCACCAAGTTGTCATGTGAGAGTTGCACTCTTGTGAGATATTGCAGAGTGTGGACTGGGAATTCCCTACACATTTCAGGACAACCTGTCAGTCCCATCTTCAAGGGCCAAGAAATCCAAAAGAGAGAACAGACCATGACTGAAGTTAACTGACCCAGTCTTCTTTTTTGGACTTTTTCATTGTCTAAATTTTAAAAGAAACATTACATTTTTTAAGCCGGCTCTTTTTTTGTTTTCATGGGAAGAAGCACCTAAACTGTTGGACCCCTAGACTGAGTTATTCTTAACCACCAGGCACCATAGAAACAATAACTTGTTGAAATGTGTGCATGAGAACGGATCTAGTTCAAGGGTAGTAACAAGAAATAGGCTCTGGCATGTGTAGTGTATTAAGTGAATGAAATTAACAGTAAAATATTTTTTCTTATCAGACATTTTAATTTTGGGTGGCCGTTGTAGATTTGGATGAATACATTTTACCATGGCCGATTTTTTTTAGGGGGTCGTCTTAGATTTGAGTCGTTTTTTATGCGGATAGCTACAGTATGTGTGTATTGCAGTGACTTGATAATACATTTTTTTTTAAATTTTCGATAAATATGCCAGTGGAAACCATCTATACTTCATAATTTTGCATAATCAGCAATGTCCATGTGGCAGCTATGTAAGTGTCTAATTGCTGGCAGTGATGTTTAAAAATATGAACTTTTATTTATGTTGTCATTTTTGTGTGTACTTGTAAACTTATAACAACATACGAAATCCTGTATGGGGATAGGTCATAACAGCTCATACAGTTGTGTAATACCAGGTCTTTTCTGGGAGTAAAGCTGCCAGCGTGTGGGATTGACTACCCATCTTTCACCTAGTGTGAGGTTAAAGAAAGAATAGCACTGTACATCCACTCCCTGGGCCTTCGTGGCCTGTTCTAGGGTGAACTTTACCTTTGCTTTTAACAGGTGTGTAAGACATTTGTTTTGATAATTACAGATTCAACTGTGGTGTGGAACTTTGACTTAATCTAGTAACATTCATGCATGCAATTGTTCTAACAGAACAATTACATGCAGAGATGTACTTACATTTTTTTAAATCTTTGTAATAAAAAGTACCTGATGATGATTTCTGTGAAATGTAGCTCAGTATTATGTGTAAAGTTTTTGTGTTGGACACTGTATTTCAGTTGTTTGTGATATAGAAAACAAAACAGGAATGTACCAAATTAAATTCTGGTGTTTTTTATGTATGTAATCTGTATAGGAATTTATTTAGTTTGATTATTTAGGTTCACTGCAGGTGTCATATATGATCTTGAAAACTTTTATGTCACTAATTACCAGATCAGTTCAGATATCAGAATTTATTAAGACTGTTGAAGACCTTTCTGAGAAAAATCATTTCATCAATATTTTCTATGTGGTGCAAATGTTTTAATGCACCAGGGATGTAGTATTATTGTATGTAACAGATTCAGTAATTTTGAAGTTTAAGTTTAATTTGGCAGAAAACTTGTTTGTGTGCATGACCTCAGAGTTTCTGTTACTAAGGTCACTTAGGAACTTTGAAGTACAGATAAATCAGCTTTTAAAATAAGGTCATCTTCAACTATCCTACCAAGTTATGTTACAAAAGTGAAAGTTAATTACCTCCTATTTTGAAGTAGGCCAGTATGAAATTTGAAGTTTCAAGTGTGTGCATGGGTACTTGGTACTATTGCATCACAGAAGCCAAAACGATATTGAAAATGCTGACATGTTCAAAAATGTTGTTACAAGCAAACTGGTGTGGGGGTAATGCTTTACAGTCGTATTCAGGAGGTACCTGGTTTGAATCTTGGCTGGGACAGTTGCGTTTGTTACTGAGGTTTTTCATGGTTTTTGTACATCTGTCCAAATATACTGGGATAGTGCCTCAATTAGGCCATGAACACTTCCAGAATCATTAACAGTTATCATTCACTGATCCTATCAGTCAGTGATACAAAATGTCTTGGAGAGTAAACCATTAAGAAAGTGTTCTTCACCAGTATACAAGAAAGCACTGTTCTCACGGTATAGGTAATGACTGTTTCTGTATGCACTAGAGCACATTTTAAAATCAGCTGCACTTTCATTTATATTTTGGTATGGAATCCAATGTTCTGTTTTAATCCTGAAGGCTTGTAATGAATATTTCACCATTTTACACTTTTATTACCACCAAATGGTATCAGGCTTTTCTGGACAGCCAACCCAGTGTTGTGGTGCAGGTAGAGGATAGTGTTTGTCTGTTCTAATCATAGTGTTGTCAAATCGCCAAAACAACCTCCCTTTGAAGAAGTAGGTTGAACCATCTGTCCAGGTCATTGCAGCATCTAAGTCAGAAGGAACACCTCTCCATCTGTCAATATTATGGGGATATCCAGGATCCATTTTTCTTGTTGTTTCATTGTACCTCCAGTACATGTCCTTGCTGTAATTAAAATTGAAAGTACAATTTAAAATGTAAGGTATGTAATTTAAGCAACTGTTGAAAACTGCTAAACAAGCTCATGTTCCTCTGGAATTCGTAGGACCATCACAGGTTGGTAACCATATTTTTATCAGCAACATTTCTGATGAAGGGTAAACTTATGATTTACTGTATGACTTTAACAGTAAATAAGTCATTGTATTAGATTATGAGATGTTTCTATTCATTAAGCTAATACTACAGTAGTACTTTTTTCAGTTGGTGTTACTTTCTTTCCAATAAACCCTTATGAATGGGTCTGAGGCTCAATTGCAAGGAACATATCATATAACTGACCTGTATAGGAATGTTTTACTGTTCTTGCTCCACACCATAACAGCATCTATTTTGTTGAGATGTGGTGGTAAACCGTAATCTGTCATTGGTCGAGGGCTGCCTTCTATAAAGTTGTCACCATTATACACCCAAAACATCTTTCCTGAGGACACACATGAAATATTAAAATGTTAAGAGAGAATCTCACAGGATTAGAGGTGATGCTGTGTAATAAAATGTCAGGGTGAAATATCTCAGATACACACACTTGACTTGATCTTGTACAGGCAAGAAACAAACATGGTACAATTGTAAAGTCATTTATGTTGTTCAGCAAGTTGTCTGCATTTGTGTGAATCAGCGTTTGTAGGCAGAAGCATTTTGATTTTCAGTGGATTGTTTTCCAACACAACACATGAAGGTGTTGTTTCTTCAGATTGAAGGGCAGTTTCTTAAGTTCCAAAGCATGAAAACAGCATTTTTCATTGTTTTGTCACAGACTTTTTTTTAGGTGTGTGAACATGAAATAATTATTGTGGCTAAGGCCAGATTGTAGGGTACAGGCATGCAGCCATAGTGAGGACTGCCAGGCTGCAGTCCACTCCCGCAATTCAAAATTTAAAAAGCACAAATTTCTTAGACACTAACATATGTTTTATGTGATTAACCCTTAAGCTGCAATCAGCCACTGAGATTGTCTGATGACTAGTATATTGGAATTATGAAAAATACTGTACAAGCTTTAGGAGGTCTTAGATGAACTTGGAAGAAAATTATGTGTGTTTTTATATATATATATATATATATATAGGCCTTGTGATTTAAATTAGGTGAGGGAGTGAGTCATGGAACATGTTATATTTAATATGTATATAAATGCAGTTGCAAACAGTGTTATGTTACAGTTATATTTATGGCACAATTTTATAACATAATGTTTAAAATCAAACATAAATTATGTGTAGCCTCAGGGTCAACCACCCCTCATCTCCCTTCCCCCAAAGAAAAATTCTGGGTGTGTGCCAGGTAGGTTAGTAAAGGCCTCAATGAAACTGCATCGATCAGAAAATGTTGTCTTGTCAACTTGTCTTAGGACCTGCACAGATGCTAAAAATGAGGAACTTGCAATTGTAGTGTCATGATGTGAGAAGATGACCCTTCTTGTCACAGAATTTGCTTACTGTAATATTCCCCAGCAGATTTCTGGACACAAAGTGTAGTGTTCAGTATCATGTGTGTTTCCACTACACTGCTGAACATCACCGGCAAAGAGGCAATACAGTTTGTTTGGGACACACTTTAGATTTAATGTACAGGTAATGAAAAGTATGTAACATGTGCAGCTTGTTTGATGAACTGTAAGTTATGTATATTAACCTTTTAACATGGTGCTGTTGTGTCAGACACAGACAAAAACATGGTTTCAAATAGTGATTAAAGACTTAATAAGATAAACTTATTATATCAGAGTTTTTTTACAGTATATATTGTGACCTGTAAAGAGCACAATGCTTCCATCTGTTTCACGCTGGTAGGCTGCATCAATTTTAGTAACATGTTTTGGGAGTTTCCAGAAAAGTTGTCGGAATTTTACAGGATATCCTTCTTGCACTTCGCCACGTTGAGTCAAACGCCACATATACTGTAAGAGAATTTTAGGACATCATTCGGTGTTATATTTTGTGCACAGTGATGAATGTGGACAATTGTTATATTGTTATAACATGTTATGTAAAGTAGAAACTGAATTGTTATTTATATAGCAGCAGTAGTCATACTTGTCTGTATGTGGGTGTATTATGACTTGCATTGGCTCACATATGTCTTCCCAAGAGGAAAATAATAGCATGCCTCAGTACTGTCATATTGTGGAAACATTGTTTATATCATACATACTGTGCACAGAATTTAACATAGGTGTGCAAATGAAGTATGGATATAAGTCACATTGGGCCTTTAATGATCCTAAGTGGACCATACTGTTGAAAAATGAATGTCCAAAAGTTGTTAATAAGAGACAGTAAATGTCTTATTGTCATGTCTGCCTATGCACATTTAAGTCACCAATGCAGCCTGATCATAAATGACATTCAGAATATATACTGTGTGACCCAGTTTTGGTATGAAGTGGCTTATCAGTCAAGAATACACTCTCTAATCATAATGACTTTCAGTATACTCTATTTTCTGCCATCCTGTATATGACAAAATAAAAATGAAGGCAAGAAATATTTCAGACTACCCATATGGCCATTATTTACCTAGGATGTCACTGAATCACATTCTGCAGTAGGCAGAATGTGATTATTTGTCTTTATTTGACAGTACATTTTTTCCTCTTAAATGAGTGAAGGTCATAACTACATCCTTTAGTGCAACCCTAATAAAAACAGTGAAAGGCAATCTGTAGTAAATAAAAATTAGACTTAATAAATCTGCTTGAAGAAGGTGAACACATTGCCAGCATGTGCTAAGCACTATGCTTACAATTTGTGATAATACCAAAAAAATTTGAAAGTCCTAAGTCTCTGGGACTCCCAGTGACCTCTAAATCACCTACCATCACCATTGTCGTCGTCTGACCCAGCTGACCCTGTCACAGCTACCAGCACCAGCAACTTCCTCAAGCCATCCCATCCAACATTTAATGTAAGTGAATGCAAGTTGTTTAAAATTCTTATCCAGTTTACAAGGTTAAAATAATATTGTTTATATCTGTACGAATATAAATAATGAAGTGGTAGGAAAATAAGTGTGTGTGTGTGTGTGTATATATATATATATATATATATATAGTATGAGTTCATGAAAATGCTGTCATTGGTATGATTGTATCTAACCTCTTACTCTTCCATTATTTCTTACAGGAATATAATTTTTGATTTATGACAGTTATCTCAAGAACACAACTTGGGCATAAAACAAGGGTTACCTGTACTGTGTGCACTAAATTTAAATATTATTGGTTTGGAAAAGGAAAGTAATGTTTATAGTAACGTGAAACAAATAAATGAATACCATCACCATCGTCGTCTGGCCCAGCTGACCCTGTCACAGCTACCAGCACCAGCAACTTCCTCAAGCCATCCCATCCAACATTTAATGTAAGTGAATGCAAGTTGTTTAAAATTCTTATCCAGTTTACAAGGTTAAAACAATATTGTTTATATCTGTATGAATATCAATAATGAAATGGTAGGAAAATAAGTGTGCGTGTATATGTGTATGTGTAGATATATATAGTTTGAGTTCATGAAAATGCTGTCATTGGTATAATTGTATCTAACCTCTAACTCTTCCATTATTTCTTACAGGAATATAATTTTCGATTTATGACAGTTATCTCAAGAACACAACTTGGGCGTAAAACAAGGGTTACCTATACTGTGTGCACTGAAATGTGGTAAGGTTAAATTAAATTTAAATATTGTTGGTTTGGAAAAGGAAAGTAATGTTTATAGTAACATGAAAAAAATAAATGAATATTGACAGAAGTTGTCATTGTACACCAGTCTTCAGAAAGCACCACTAGCCAATTACACATAAAATGTGACCTGTTTGAAGCATGGATATTGTATTGTGTTTATTACCAATATAACTGTTGATTCAAATGTGAAATTTGTTGTTTATCAACAAGGGATTCTGACAGACCTGTATATAGGTATATACCATGGGTTAAGTGACAAATAATGAAATTTTGTTAGTTCACAATTAATTGATGAATTAGAATGTGTGTACTTTAAAAGTACTACCTAATGGTCTGGATTGTGTAGTTAATGGCTGAAAGAAAATTATGATAATTTATCATGCAAGAACTAAGTACAGTAATTAGTACAGCTGCAATTGTAAAAATAATTGATTAAAAATTGTAGTTTATATGGTCAGTGGTGAAAAGGAAATGCTTTATCATTAAAGAATTAATTGCCTAGGAAGGACATCCTCAGTACTAAAATATGTGGAATCATACCTCTTCCTTAAAAATAAACAACTCTCCACGAAGAACAGCTACAGAATCAAAATTTCCATCACATATATCTGGTGTTAAGGGTGAGGATGATGGAATTCTGTGTTTGTCATCATGTCCCTTATGGTCTTCAACAGTTTCATCATCACCAGTATATATTATAGTGTCCTCTTCTGTTGGTGAGGTAGGAGAAAATGTATCTCCATTGCCTGGCGATTCTTCAGCACCTGTTTTTTCCTTATCCTCATCTTCAGATCTTGGGGTTACATCATTGTCTCCATTCTCTTTGCTTCTTTCTTCAGCATCATCTTCTTCATGGTCTTTCCATCCTGCTGTTGTCTCATAATCGCCTTCTATGTGTCTAGCAACTGAAAGCAGAATGACATGTTGGACAACAAATTCTGTTTGGAAAATAATGTGGTTCTTGACACATGTGCAGACTCATTTGTTAATTTTGAAAGAGAGATTACTATCATTTATTGTGGTCATAGTTGTTTCTTTTTATTCTTGGAGTGGGATGGGACTGTGTCGCCTGGTACAATCGTTGCTAGTGACCATTTTGTATTTACAGGGATTTCAAAGGATTGAAGTGCCTTAATCTTGAGGATCAAGCAGTCCACTCTTCTATGACTGCTTGACCCTGAAGATGAAGGCAATACAATCCTTCAAAACATCAGTAACTACCAGCCAGTGTGGTGTAACATCCAAGAAGACCTGAATATTCAGCAGCACAGCTGTGAGAACCACAGATCTCACAACCCATTAGTAATGGATGTGAATCTTGAGAGTATACATCTAGTGGTCCGCATATGCATGAGTTTACTATTTGTAACTGTTTATCTATTTATATACAGTGGCAGCAAATCCTCTTTATCTTTATTTTGCCCAACTTTGTTATGCTTATGTTGGAAGCCTGGTTATTCATTGTATCTTTTTTCTTTTTCAAGCCTTGCTACTACCATATTTACCCAGTACAGTATGATCTCCCCTTCATAAAATTCAGTTTGCAGGAACAGACCTGTGCAGAACACTTTTAGGTGCATTTACAAAATTGCGAAAAGTGACTGTTAGCTTCATCATGTCCATCTGTCCACATGGAACAAATCAGCTTCCACTGCATGGATTTTCATGAAATTTGATATTTGGGCAATTTTTAAAAATCTGTTAAGAAAATTTAAGTTTCATTAAATATTGGACAGGAACAAAAGACCTATGAATATTTTTGATCATATATTGCCCAGTTCTTTTTCGAATGAGAAATGCTTTTGGACAAAATTTTTAGATAAAATCAAAACACACATTTTATATTCAATAACTCTCTCTCACTGTTTTTTTTTAATTGTACCATTTATGAGATGACGTGGAAAATTATTGTGGGACCAGGCAGGCAACAGATGACAGTATGGTGCATGTGCATTGCATACTGGGTAACTAAGGCTACAAACACACACTCTCAGAATATGCAATATTTACTTATTTTCCGCTGCACCAATGGTTACATGACCGTGCCTCAGTGTTACATTATATATACAAATATTGCCTGTCTTGTTAACTTTGTGTTAGATTATAAAACAACCCCTTCTTTTTCAGAAGATGAAGTATAAAAAAATTCTTTTCTTTGTACTGAGGTGAACACTATGTTTTTTATTTTATGCCATGCATATTCTTATAATTAATACACCAATGAACATATGCACATCATACTCCACACAGAACACAGACAGTGACGAACTTGTTCTTGGGACAGCTATCACATGGTTTTAATATCACAATACTGTAATTTTATGCTTACCAATTTTAGGTATTTCAGAATTTTGATCTTTCAGATTTTTAATCTTCCAGTGAATCCAATTAGCATGTTGGGCTTGAATTTCTTTGACCTGAAAGACTGCCTGAGGATGGCACTCTGGTGCCAAAACATGTAGGAGATTAATACTTGTCATAAATTTTGTTTTATTAAGTGCATTTGTTGGTTGATATTTTAATTAATCTATACATATAATTGTTATTGCTATAACTGAGGACTAAATTTAAAACTTTCGAGAATGGTGGTTCTATTCTGGTAGTAGCATGAAACCATTTAAATAATACTGATCCAGGTTACAGAGCTAGTATCTCACATACATTAAATGTACTTGAATCAAAGTCATACCTTTAAAATATTAATTGAAAATGTTATTTCTGTGTTATCTCCCATTTCCATCAGTTGTGGCATGCAGTGATGTGTCACTATGTTGTAATAAAAGGAAGCACTTGGACTTAACTGTAAAGTTCATACATGGCAAGGATGTCATCATAACCAAGTTGAAAATTGTTTTGATGGCCCTTGTAGTAAGGAAACATGATGGAAGTTGAGACTGGCGAATGAGCTAAACCCAGACTATGGCCCAGTTCATGTACTGCAACTGTGAAGAAGTCCACACCTAGGAAAGGGAAATGTATCTCTTATTGAAGAAGAGTATACCATTTATATGGTCATTGACTTACAAGGGCATTCAGAGTTACCTGAGTAGATCAAGGTGCATATAAAAATGAGAAAACGGACATTCTGTCTTAGCCACTTTCCTGATTAATTTCATACAGGGAATAGGTCCAAAAAATGAGTTTTTAACACTAATTCTGGAATATTGGCATTAAGCCAGATTTTTTTTCTTGCTTTCCTTTAGAATTTACCAACCCAAGATACCATAGGATTATCAAGGAAGTGGTTAAGCATAGATAAAATCAGTTTGTTCCGTACTGAATAGTTCTGAATACAGTTTGTTCCTTTTAGCTTTTTGTACCAATGTCCAAGCATGAGAAACATTTCTGTCATGCCACAATAGACAAAGAATATAAATATAATTTGGGTTGGTTATGAAATTTATTTTGCCTTTGAAGCATTTGTATAATATACATGTCTTCAGAACTTTAGCTCCTACATCACAGAAGACACTATATATCCATTAAAAAGATCATATGTAACCACTCTTTATGCTGAGAATCATATGAAATACATAATTTGTGTTTGTAGTAACCCCTGTGCCTTTAAGGGGTTCAAAGACAAAATGTTTCAGGCAGTCCAAACGTTACAGTTCTGCAAGACACTACTTGAAATACAAAAACAATTCTTGAAACTTCTCATTGCCTATATCCCTCTTAAAAAGGAAAAAAGTATTATTTTTACATGACCTTCCTGTGTGTGTGTGTGTCCATTTCCATTTAAACTTTGGAAACAGTTGACTGATTTTCACAAAACTTTGTATGAACATAATGCCATTGGAGGACACCCCACTGCTGTATTTCATATTTCCTACAATGTGCAAAAGATATGTGGAAGATGCTCAAACTTGTGAGGTGGTAGTTTTACAACTGCCATTCACTTCTAGGTCGTGAAATTACATATGGAAAGGTATGCTTACAGTGGTATTTTTGTAGAATATAATAAACTTTTGGTTTCGTATATTGTCATCAAACCAAAAACGAAAGCAAATTTCTTACCTACTTCCGAAACGCACTTACAAATAATGTATAAAATTCTACTTTTATTTTTTGTGTCCTGTGTTGATTAGACTACAAAGTTATGATTTCAAAATACGAACTACTGTTTGTAAGTTAACAAATACCAGCATGTTAGTGGTTGGAAAATTTGATGTTAAATTTAGTGTCATCATTAAGTGCATGCAAGTAAAATTTCTTTATAAAACAAAATAAGAAAACATTAATAATACTAATATTTATGTCGAAGTGGCACTCTGTGCAATAAGTATGCAAACTTTGAGCTCTGCTCCGAAACCCTTGTATAGTGTTTCTGATTGTAATGTAATATTGCACTGTTCGCTGAGGAGAAATATGATTTTAACTCTGAAACCCTGTGTTTTGGAACACATTTACCATCATCTGAGTCTGCATTTGCAACAACCTTCCAGTCTTCATCATCATCAAAATGTATGTCACCTCCGTAACTGTCCATTTCATATGGGTAGAAGGCATGCGCTAATATATTACCAGGTCCATCGAAAGGATACCTGTAAAACAGAAAATTCAATACATATGCCTGCCTCATAATTCTCATTCCCTGTCACGCACAGATTAACTTATTCTGAACCTAGTAATGCACTGAAGACCATTGTACATAGAGGATGCAGAAGATTGTATTTCAGAGAACAGTTGCTGCAGTGGGCCAGTCAGTATGCTTTGATTCTTTCCTCATAGAAAGAAGCACAGTTGACTGCCATATTTGTGTGCAGAAGCATGCACATTTGTACACACACATACATACAACTCTACTCTAGTTGATGAAAAACAGTACATTATATAGTTTTTCCTTTCTCTCCAAAGCTAACGTACAAGTAAAACTGTACTTTCAGCTGCAGAAAGTTAACGTTATGTTGTCCTTTATACGCAGTCAAGGGCTTTATTAACTGTAAGAACAATAACTACTTAAGTAAAAAATTCTATGTACTAAATGTTATACATAAATTCTTTTAGCTTCTTAACAAACAAGATGGTCCATGGCTTCTTCACCCTGCAATACCTGCCTTAATGAACAGTACAGACTTATAAATATTCACATGCTGCTAGCCTCAGTGCACGGTTCGGTCATGAGAGCTTTAAGGTTGATATAAATATAAGACCCTCTGTGTGGTAGGCAGTAGCTGGAATTGAAACACCAGCATCTTTGAAGGGATGAACTATATAGGTTCTAAATACTTTTTAGTCATTTAATGACTATGAACATACATCTTTATGTTCAAGAAGGGAAACTGTATAAACACAAATATTGCTATTTGGTTTGAATATCTGCATATATCTACACTTACTGAAATTTTGTTGTGGTACCACCTGTACAGAAGAAAACTAATTTCTCAGGTTTGTGTGTCAGCACTAATTCTTTCTGATAAACATGTTACATACTCCTTTTATTTTTAACTCAGATTTAAAAACATTTACCCATCTTGATGAGGTCCTCTCCCAAATGCTATTGTAATGTCTGCATTAGGATCCTGAACATGATGAAAATTGAGCCGTGCGTATCCACTCCATGCTTTGAAAGCTTTCTTCATCTCATTTACCACGTCTTCTTCAGAGAGCTTTGGTGACCAGTTAGCAACACTGTTAATATTATAAATTGTGAACATGTTGGTTTAAAAACACAAATGAGGAAGCTATTTACTGTAAACTCCAAACCCCTAATATCACCATATACTACAGTTCTATCCAACCTGTATATATAAAAAAGAAACTTTCAGCATTTAGATATGTAATAGATTGTAAATGTGTTCTGCCATTAGTTCTAAATATACAATACAGAGACACGTATTGGATACAGGGACATTTTACTTTCTAATGGGTGTCATACAAAATTTTGACAAAAAGATAAGATTAAAAACCCAACCCTTTTACCCACAAAATATTGAAGGTTTGGATACCACTTACATATAATGGTACCTATTTTAAGAAAATTACTAAGAAATTCAAGGAGACACACTTCAGAAACTACAGAAAACAATCCCATTCAAAAAAATTGCAAAAATATGTACCTACTGCAGTGTGTGAAAATTTCAGTATGTACACACTTGTGTGTGTAATGACTGCATAGAAGTTTCCCTTGGTGAAATAGAGTTTTGCTTACTAACAGATTTAGCAATACCATCAGTAGGAATGTAATAAAATAGGAGGCTGAAAAGAAGTTGAAATATACAAGTTGTAACATAGAAATTCAAATGTGTGGAACATAAAATACCATCATATACCTTTGATGACTGGAACCATAAGAATTATCAATAACAAGGTACAAGAGTATCTGGAAGTAACACCAGGCAAGCAATCATTTGGTTCTTTGTTTAAAAAAAACAGATGTACTAGAAACATCACACATAAGAAGGAAGGTGCTGCAATATGAAACTTGAAGACTGAGTAGTAAAGTGCACTATTGTTTCAGGAGGACAACTATGGAGAAAAAGGAACCAACCTTAGAAGAGATGATGATGATGAGTATACATTATTGTACATTAAGTTAAAAGTACATCACAACGGATCATATCTAGTAGAAGAGCTGTACAAAACAAGAAGCAGGAGCTCACATTATGCGGCTTCTTCAGTCCCTCCCCCACACACGTTGTTGTATCATTGCATGTATTGGAAGTAAAAAGACCAGCATTTTGAAAACTCAAACAGAAAATACTTGTGATGTTAAATTAATTCATTTATTGCAAATAAAATACTGGTTGAAGTGCAGTAAGTTGGTTTAAGATTGTCAAGTATCCTTACAGGAAACTATTCCTTTTGTAAGTGTATATTCTAATTTATGAAATCTGATCCCAATAAAATAAGATATTTAACATATTCACAAATGTTAAAGCTTTCAGTAGTTTCCAATACATGTGAGGATTCAAGTCTGCTGGGAAGTGATGCTGTGTCATTAGCTGAGTGGTTCCCAAAATTTCTGAGGATCATTAATGCCATCATTTTCAAGTTCCAAGCAGATCCTTTGATCCTTGCAGTATCAGATACCAGGAGACTTGAACCCTCAACCACACAGGTGTGAGAACTTGAAAACTCACATTGTAGACATGTTTCCTTGAAGATGTTCTATTATCAACTGAGATACATTGGAAACATTCATGTAAATAACTCGGAGAAAGATTTAGTTTTCTTCTGTGTACGCTTATGGTATCTGGCTGGATAATGAATAGAAATGATGTTTTGCATCTCTTGAGCAATAGCATTAGGAAATTATAACCTCTTCCTCCTCCTCATTAAAGTTAATTGATAACAAACAGGAGGTTTTGTGTTACAGCTGTTGATTGAACCTAACATACTGTACAACTTACAAGTAGCTGATATCTCGTTTCTTCCACCCTGCAGCGCCCACAACATATCTTTTTCGTCTCTCACTCTTGTGACGTACTATGTCAGGCACTCCACAGCGTTTTGATACCATTAGCTAGGAAAGAAGGATTTCATTTTGTGCTCATTTGTTAACAACAATGCAGGTGGCTTGGGAGCTGTGATTCTTTAACCCAGAAAAAAATCTAGCAGTGTTAAAAATGTCGGTTTAGTTGTGGAGAAATACATACCAGTATATTCACCTTCATGAATTGCCCACCTACCTGAGAAATACAAGTACTCCTTTTGAATAGAGATTTCATCAGTTTTGCAATTTAAAATCAAGGTTTTTTCATTTAATGGAGATATCTAGAGATAGAAAAAACCTAGCTCCCACATCAAGGAAAGGAAATGCATATCATTTACCATGGTGATTAGAAACAACAGCCATTATTTGCTGTAGAAACTAATTGTACAAATAAAATATGTCACTGAATCAGAATTGTTACCATTAATACAGTTGTGTACATGTAATTATCACTTTTCTATAAAAGAAGGAGCTATATATACTATAAAAGAAGGAGCTATATATATATATATACACGAAGTCTTAAAAAACAAGGTAGGTAAAATTAGTAACATAGGCTACTTAAAACACAGGTTCCTAGGAATGCGGTTGTTTACAGGCAATCTGGGGCGAAAACTAAATAAAATAAAGCAAAGAAGTTGCAGACAATGGCGTATTTGATCTTAATGTAACGAAAGCGACTGGGAAATTAAGCAATAAATTAAATAGCTCCCTATATTTTACTGTTCTTGTAGCCTTGTTTTGCATTGGCCACTGCCTCTAGAACGGTGCGAGGACGTCTTTTTCTATTGGATTATTTCGGTGTCTTGGTATTTGCTTTGGTTGTGACTAGATGTACGGTGAGAGTGATTACGCCGCGAATGGACATATACAGAATCTTAGCACAAAGACATTCTTTGAAGACATACTTAGGAGGAAAGACAAAATTGCAATCGAAGCACGTAACACGCACATTCATGTCATTATTCTGGATCAGATTACAATCATCTGTGGTATTTAAACTAGTAAGGTAGCGAGTCTGTATGTCTGTTACCTGAAGAGTTGCGTTGTCCAGCTTTCCTGTTTGTGGAATATCACCATATTTTTGAACAGTTTTTATTGCTTCTATAATAGCTTCTTCATTGTACAGAGCTTCAGAATCAGGCGTTCCTTGTTCCAGATAGCCATACTGTCGCATGAATTTTAGCTGAAAATAGCAGAATACTGAGCAACATATTGAAATAAGAACACAATATTGAGTTGCGTCGATTTTAGCGCCAGTAAGTTCTGGTACTTTTCTGTGAAAATTTCATCTCACTGACAAGCTCCATTGGAATCTACTGCATTCCAGACGATATTTGATCGTTGTTGTTAAGAGTAATTTCATTGTAATGTTCGTCAGTAATTGCGAACATTTGTCTTTTAATCGATGTAATTTTGAATAAATTTTAATGAACTATTGTCGACTAATGTATTTTTACCAATGTTTAAAGAACGCTGCCCCACTCTCTACTAAACATCTCACGGGTCATTTCCATTGCAGAACTGTGCACGTGTATGTGTTGATGTTGAATACGAGACATACCATTTTTGTACAGTTTTATCTTTATGCTTCTGCGTACTTAACGACGTAGTGTCTAGATGTAAGGGTATCACATTCATAAGAAATTTTGTGAAGATCGTTTATATTCAAAAGTGCTTAACCATGGACACACAAACAAGCACGGACATAGACGAATAGGTTATCATTACTTCACTGCCTACATTGTGTTAAGAACTTATTAGAGTAGTTAGGTCGTATAAATATTAATCAATTTCCGTTCACTAAGAAAGCATGGGATACCGGGTCAGGGTCAGACTTAGACACACATAGGCTATATTTGCACTCAGTAAACAATGCTTCAAATCTAACAAGTGGAGCGTACAGCCATTATAGACCAGCCAGTAGCTCTTCTGATAGACTTAGCTGCTTCGTTCGTGATTTGGACTTATTAAGTGTCAAAATTGCACGTCGCTAACTCACTATGTTGGTAAAGTTACTGCGCTCTAGAGTGAAGATTAAAAGTTTGGGCCAACCAACACGATTATACCCCATATCATCATACCCTTACACCCTTTGTCTTCAGAAAATGCTACCCCTGAACAAAACCTAACCACTCTTTTCTAAATACTTTGTTTTACAGGAAGTTTTCTTTCTTTTGTTTTTAAAAAATCGCATCCACTTAGCAACTAATTATTTAGTAGTATTATGTACATGGTGTAATTAGAAGAGATAATGAAGGCATATTGGCTCACAAGATTTGTTAAATGACAGAGAAATTAAGTGGTAGACCTACTTTTAATAATAGGTAGAGTCATATTGGGAGGGGGGGGGGGTGTCTGAATGCAGAAGGGGTCAACTGAATTTGGTGGCAGGGAGCAATTGAACTGATCTGCCGCAACATGCAATCTAAACCTCTAAGCGAACTTGTAGTTAAAATACTACGGTATTTCTGATGTTTCAATTTTCATGGCCATACCGCTGTTTTCTTGACAAGCAAGTATTCCTGATGCTTATCAAAACCAGAGTCAAGGCTCATATGTTCCATTTCTCAGATTTTTATCAACTCCTTGACGTGAAATCCGTCGTTTCTGTGTACTAATTTTATTCCTTGCCGCTACAAGTTTAAGTACGTTTTAGTCTTTATATATTCAACCAATGATGCTTGTCGTTACATCCAACACGGACGTGATTAAAAAAACACGTGTACGTACCGCTGATGCAGGAGGGAGCCCTTGGGAAATTGGAGCGCACGAAGCTAGCGCCAGCAGACAAGAGCAGAGCAAGAGTGTGGTTCCGATGTACGACATTGAATCCACTCCAGTAAGCAAATACGAGTCTAAGACTTCACGAAACGCTCCCGTGTGGTTCACAAGCACTCAATTGCAGGATGCCACTTCATAAAACTGATTTAACTTTAAACTCCTAGGCAGAATTGGACAGTGCACAGTCTGAGAAACAGTAATGCTCACAATTCCATTTTATCTCTTAATGAACAATTATATTTAGACGCAATTATTCCTAACTTTAACTGCTAAGTTTTTGAGAAGACTCAGTAGAATTCCTTGTTATTCTAACCGAACATATACAGACATCTCAATTTTAACACCACAATAAAGTTATTAGTTTTCCTAATTGTCACACATTCGCCGTGGAGGCACTCTGACTCTGAACAAGAGTATGGATCAGCCCCCACTGTGAAAGGTTCCAAAAGCACGGCAGTGTTTATATCGCAACAGCTGGGTAGAAGGTCGGGTGTTTTTTGATGCTTCTATGCGAGGAGTGAGGGTATGAATCATCATACGCACGAAACGTAGTTCATTCATTAGCGAACAATAAAAACCACATGTGTGCGGCGACGACTGTCGTAATCCACGTCCTGTTTGTTTATTTAAGATTGATTATTATAATACAGTCTGCCTGGCTAAGTGCCGCACTTTTAGGAAGGGACATTGATATTCTATTTGATTAATTAAGAACATAAAAATTGTGAATGTGACCTATTTTATTTCAAACTGCGTTGTATCACCGCAGTGCCACATAAAGCATGTACTTAATCGGATTGACTACAACATTTTGTTTTGTGGAATTATAATCTCGTTTTAGAAGCCAGCGTATTCAGATATCCTTGAATCGATTCTCTGATTCTCCTATGTTGCTTAGTTCTCCTCAGTTTATTAAATTACTGTTTTTCAGTCGGAGACCGCGGTAGCACAGTGGTTAAGGCGCTGTGCTACAAATCGGAAGGTCGCTGGTTCGATTCCAGATTGTGTCATTGGAATTTTTCATTGACATACTCCCTGGGGTCGACTCAGCCTCTAACAGAAATGGGTACAAGGAGCATCTCCTGGGGGTAAAGGTGGCCGGTGCGTAGGGCTGACAACCTTACCACCATCCTGTGCCGTTGTCATGTAATCTTGGAACCTTAACTTCCTGGAACTCTCTGGGTCACTCCAGGCCTGTAACTGGACTGCTTTACCTTTGCTGTTTTTCAGTCAGTGTTTCAGGAACATGCGACCATCCCTCATTAGTTCCTCGACTGACACACAGCTGTGAACTTAATGTAAGTTCATTACGTGTCAAAGCAACCATTCCTGAATTTTTTTTCGTTTAAAAAAAACGAACTTTTTAAAGTCATACACAAATCGGGTATAATGAGCTATTAGTAGGGCTACTCTTCTTAACTCCTAACTCAGAAAAGGCGCTTCTGTCCTTCGAAACGTCGTTACCTATTTGCCTGTCGACAGTGTTTAACCCTTAACCGGTTAACGTGGAGAATATGGTGAGCTCGTAACAATGCCAGTGGATGGCAGATGGGATTTAACTCGGCGTTTAAAGGGTTAAATTTACATTACTTGAATTTTCATTGGTACTTCTCTGTATTCGTCATAGCACGTATACATTCGGGATGAAGAAAGGACGGAATACTGGTGTTTCACGGAAGTGGATGCTGACAGCTGCTTTAGGTCTGTTCCGTACAAAATCGGGCTGCTCCCTATAGAGTTGCGTTTCATAAATAAATAAATAAGCTTAATTAATCCCAGGAGTGCACGCCCTCCTGGTGCAACCTGGCAAAAATTCAGCCATTATGATTCTCACCTGTTCTCAGATCAGATTGCGCCGGTCTTGATGTTTCCTTCTGCGAAACAGACGAAGATTGCTTCGGAAGTCTTCGTCATTATTAGCAGTACAGTATTTTTAGCTAAGCCACAGCTACTTTATTCCACGTCCTTTCCATTTCATTATTCACTAATTATCTTATTCTTTTATGGTATAAACTTCAAGTGTAATCTGAGATAATATGAGCTCCGATCAATGAAGATTAATATTACCTGTGAAGCGAGGTTTCAGCCTTGTGTTTGGGAAGTATAAATTGCAGCCGCGATGATGGCTAACCTGAATAATGTTCATCGTGGTGTACCTCAATGTCTCGAGTATAAAATTCGTATAGTTATTGAAAGAGACCAAGACAGCCTCTGTCCAAATCCGTACGACCCCTACTTCCTTACCGTTCGTAACAATAATTTCATTTCTTTCGACGTTGCATAATGATTGCAGTTGACAGAGAGATGTTAAACAATATCAAAATCACCAATCGCTGTGTCTAAAACACGTTAGCTAGCGGTGTTGTAAAATCCATGTAATAATTTTTTTAATGTGTTGTTGACTGAACATCTCAGTATAATCTTAGTAACTGACCAACTTAATGCACAAATTCTTGTTTTATAATAAGTTTATCATATTCTCTACATGTTTCGAGCACTATTGTGCTCATCATCAGGAGGTCAAAATTGTATTATAGGGCATCTGGTATCATCACACTCTCTAGGTGGCCGCCCGTTGCACCGGACGGCCACCTACAGAGTGTGATGATACAAGATGCTCTAGAATACAATTTTGACCTCCTGATGATAAGCACAATAGTGCTCGCAACATGTTGCGCCGGACGACCACCTACAGAGTGTGATGATACCAGATGCTGTATAATACAATTTTGACCTCCTGATGATGAGCACAACAGTGCCCGAAACATTTAGAGGAATATAATAAACTTATTATAAACAAGAATTTGCGCGTTAAGTTGGTCAAATACTAAGATTACATGTAATAATTTTAAAGTGTTAAAGCCATTTTTTCGAAAACCACCGAAACTTACACAAGAAAAAGGCCTGCAGACGAAAAGAGAAAATTGGAAAGGAAATGTGAATAATACACTTCGGTTCAATAGAATGTATGTTTTGTGACACGTAAGGAAGGTGAATGGCTCTGGGAAAGTCCCTTCGCAATGTGGTCGCGAGAAGGTAGATACATTATGACGCAGACGAGAACTATGTGACCTCTACTTCCGATTTTTTTCCAAGCAAAACTTGTTTCTTTACTTTTGCAGAATCTGCCTCTGCTTCTCACAGCATGAACTCAGTGTGGTCTTCTAGGACCCTATAAGGCTACAGATTACGCTTTTTTGAATGACACACAACTAACACAAAGCTCAGTCGAACGTATTGCTCAAATGCTAAGTGAATATGTAGAAGAGGCTGTAGGTGACTGGTAACTGGTATTGCGCATACCCCTTCCGTTAAATTTCTCTTGTATTCCGGAACAAATCGTTGAAACCGCCGAGAACAATAAACAAAATAGATGTCCGATTTACATCTTTCTACCAAAGCCTAAAAAACAAATATTTTTTCTGGCTTGGCATAAAACTATCAAATTTGTGCCACGTCTCTAGTCAATAGAAATACCAGGTTTATTACGCCTTCCGTCTGCAAAGGTCGTAAAATGGAAGCAGTGATCCAGTCTGTGAATTTAACCGAATTTAGATTAAATATTATGGCATATGATATGGCAAGATATAACATTTATTAAATGAAGTTGGGTTTCCAACCGGTGGAAATTGTCGGTAAAATTGTACACAAATAGAAGATAAACAACTATCTACCTAGGAAGAAACAATACACAAAACAATACAAAACAGAGAACACACTAAATAGAGAGCAAAACGTACAAAACAAGAAGACAAACAAAACGAATGAACTAAAAAAGTTAATTAGAACAAAAAGGAGCAAAATACATAAAGCAAATAGTAATGAGAAAATGATACAATCAGACAACAACAAGATATACTCGTACTGTACAGTAACCCACTTACAAACTACAAAAATGCAAGTCCATGATAATACACACTTTCCACTCAAGATCGTCACTTCACTTCACTCCCCACTTTTACTTCCCTCCACTTTTAGACTTTTTATCATCAAGCTTCAAATCCCTTCACTTCATTTTCCTTATAATTACTCTCCTAGCCCTCTTTTTAAAAGTTTGTGGTCTACAGGGGTAAGATGCTGGCCCCTCTGCAATTAGTTGGTTCCAGAGTTTGATGGTCCTATTTACAAATGGATATTTACCAATATCTGTTCTTTATTTCCTGCCCCTAATTTTCCTATCAAGATTATCTCTGTTCAGATAGCATGGTCCTTTTAACCTGACCCCTATAGCTTTCCGTGCCCGTTCTCCGGAATACGCTTTGAAGAGGACGCAAATGCGCGCCATCTTGATAAGCTGCGCCAAGGTTTCCCAGACCGAATCGCTCTTATGATTTGTAAATTTATGCCAGTATATATACCAAATGTCAAGAAAATCAATTCTGTTTTCTTTTGTTGTTGTTAAATGTATACTCCAATATTTGTAAATGTAAAATCTAATCGGTGTCTGAATAGGCTGACTCTATAAAAGCAGGTGTGAGCCCGATAGATTAATCAGCATGGAAACTATCTGGACTGGAAGATCTCCCAGTCGTGGTTTGATTCCTGGTGGCGGTAGAGACTTTCCTCTCCAGCACTGTGCTCATACCCTCTCCAGGTCCCATATAGCCCCCTCTTCAGTGGGAATCAGCGGCTCATTCTCTGAGATAAAGCGATCTGAGTGCGCAAACTAACAATCTAAAATTAAATAACACAAAGCATCTGTGCTTAATGAAACATCATGGCAATAATTCACATGCGGAGCAGAGATTTAGCTCCACATATTCTTCGCCGCGGCTGCAGATTAGGTGACTAGTCAGCTTCTTGTCACAGCCGCATTATCCCTTAGGAAATGGCCTTAAGTACCCATTACATAGGAAGCTGGTCCAATCCCAAAACAACCGTGCATGATTTAAAAATTAGAAAAATCTCTTTCACTGCCGGGAGCGGACCGCATATTTAATAGTCATATAGCCCCCTACATAGTAACCTCATCTATTTAAAAATAATGGTCGTCCTTAACACTAGAAGCGTCAAGGCGGTCAATTTGACCGCTGCTGACTTTTGACTCTCTATTATTCTGAATCCGTGCACGTTTAGACTTTTCATTATTGAGTGTCTACAATACGGGGGAGTCAAACTTTTCCGCATTTGGTACCTCTGGTACCATAGATTGAAGACGCTACCTTCAAGCGCCAGACGCGGTCATTTTGACCGCTGCCGTAGCTGGCGTCCATGTACTGATTCAAGGCCGTAGTATTTGCAGTCGCCGTAGCGTGGGAAGGAGGGAACGGTCACGTAGTGATGACGTAATGGGACAGTGCCACTTCCGTTTAGGGGAGTCGGCATTTTAGGCCAGACCGCTGGTCAGGATGCATCGTGAACGAGCCCGTAACCTCGGACCAGAAGAAATCTTGCGGCAACTGCAGGACATTTCTGAAGACGAGTCTGATGCAAGTGATGATGACATCTTTGATCCAAATGGGGATGAGGATGAGGATTACGAGCCACCCAGAGCTGCAAGTGAT
>Ga0131853_10002878_pt1 | contig 30873 bp, 24 predicted proteins | sample TergutLab28metaG_FD_92764 | JGI IMG/M metagenome (GOLD analysis project Ga0131853, IMG submission 92764) | Labiotermes labralis P1 segment gut microbial communities from Petit-Saut dam, French Guiana - Lab288 P1 (version 2) (version 2) | ecosystem: Host-associated > Arthropoda: Insects >... | reverse complement strand
CTCCTGAGGATGGGCGAAATCATAGCCCGAAACACGTTGAGCTGATTGAAATAATTAATAAACCGTTATTGCTGCATCTAGTTGGTTGTTTATTTTGTTGTATCAGTGATGCACGGTCACACTAACATTAACCCTTTAACCCTTTAAACGCCGAGTTAAATCCCATCTGCCATTTGCTGGCATTGATAGGAGCTCACCATATTCTCCACGTTAGCGGGGTAAGGGTTAAATGTATGAGCACTGAAATTATTTTATTCCTTCTCTCTATGCACGTAAGCTGATGGTCTGTAATCGGAGATTGTTCTGAATTATAAACCTGTAGGTCGAAGGGTAAGGAGAAACCAAAAGGAGGCGAAAACTCTGTCAAACTTAGCGACATCACAACATAGACTTTTGCGTAAATCACGTAAAAGGAATACATCATAGTGTTAAAGGCTGTAATTTTAATAACGGAAGTCACTCTTACCCGTTTTAAAGTACTGTAGTTTCAGGGTCGATCTCGCGCCTACCGGGGTTCGAACCCTGAACCGTCCCGCCAGTAGCAGGTCGCTATACCGACTACACTATCCCGGCCCGTCTTCCAGCATGTTGCCTTATACCGTTTCTATTGTCGTCTGTAGCTTTCCTTATTGCATTTCGTCTAGACTTGCACCCTGTGCATGGTGGAGCACTTGGCGCGCCTTCGCAGTACCCGGTATTGCTGGCTGTTAGCAAGCTTAGTTCGTTTTAGGGCCCACATTAGTTGCATATTCATTGGGAGGGTAATGCCGTGAACACGTGTTAACATAGAGTGCAATATCGGCCATGAAACAAGCTTCCGTGGCGTATAGTTGTAGAGGTATGCGTCGCATAACGACGTTTCAGTCAACGACGGACCGCATATACGACGGTGTTCCCATAATATTATAATACTTCCCACTGTGTTACAATTGCCTACAGTATTCAGTACAGTAACATGCTGTACAGATCTGTAGCCTAGCAGCAATAGGCTATACCGTATAGCGTAGGTGTGTAGTAGGCTATACTATCTGGGTTTATGTACGTACACTGTATGACGTTCGCGCAACGAGGAAATCGCCTAACGACGCATTTCTCAGAACGTATCCCCGTCGTTAAGCGACGCATATCTGTAGAAGCGAAGATGCTTGAAACATTCAGCATCCAACCCCTTTCGTTCGCCAAGCTCTTACCTGTTTCCAGCTCTGCATTTAAGAACTAGGCGGTCACGCGTTTTGAAGACGATAGCGAGGTGGACCGTTTTGTGACACTGTGGCTTGTAACACAGGCCACGGAGTGATATCAACAGGAAGTAGCAACAGACAGACAGACAACGTAGCATTGAGGCGCGTTCGTGCAACCGTTGTTGCAGTGGGAAAACAATGACTATTATACAACCTGTGTGTGTATTTGTAGCCTTAGGTATCCAGCATGCAATGCGCATGCGCCGTAGTGGCCTTCCCCGCTCTAAAATATTTTTCCACCTTATCTCCTAAACGGCACGATTAAAAAAAAAAACCGTCATTTAACATAAAATGTGTTTTGATTTTCTCTACATATTCTGCCTGAAACTTTTTCATTCTAAAAACAAATGAGAGGGTTATAATAAAACGTGTATATTGGTCTTCATGTAAAGTAACCTTTATTCTTGTCTGATTTCGATGTAACTTGAATTTTCTAAACAGAGTTTCGAAAAATCCACCAATATCAAATTTCATGAAAATCCGTCCAGTGGGATCCGAGTTGTCCCATGCAGACGGACGGACGGACGGACGGACGGACAGACATGACGAAGCTAATTAATAGTTGCTTTTCGAAATTTTGCGAACGCGCCTAACACCTCGTGCCACGACATGGTAAATGCGTCAGCTGTGGCGAGGACAGTTCTGGTGAAGCACTGGTTAGCTTTTACCCTGTAGTTGAATGTGACCTGTTTGTGTGAGAGTTTAAAATAAAGAACCCAAAATGTTTATGCATTTTTTAAAACTTGTTCTCTGTCCCAGTGCCACTTTGTCCACCACAAATTTCCGAGGATTGGACTGGGATCGAACCTGGGTCTCTGCGGTTGGAGGCCGGCGACTAGCTGCCTGAAAACTCAACCTCAATTATAGTTAAAGATTCGGTTCGTACCGCGGAGTAAACACACTCCGTCTCGGTTATAAAAACCAGTCAGTTAATGCTGTACAGTGAAATAATCGCTGTTTGTTCTCAGATCCACACAAAACACATAAATACACTGTGTGGGCAGAACGTAGAATGTAGAACGTTCTGCGCAGTAAACACACTCCGTCTCGGTTATAAAAACCAACCAGTTAATGTTGTACAGTGAAGTTATCGCTGTTTGTTCTCATCCACACAAAACACATAAATACACTGTGTGGGCAGAACGTAGAATGTAGAACGTACCGCGCAGTAAACACTCTCCGTCTCGGTTATAAACACCAGTCAGTTATTGCTGTACAGTGAAATAAGCGCTGTTTGTTCAGAGAGCTGAACAAAACACGTCAATACACTGTGAGGGCAGAACGTAGAATTGTTGATTGTTAAACCTGGTGGTACATAAAGTAAACCACTGGACCTTACGGTTTAAAGCAAGTTATTTTGGTTCCTGACAACATGTTGTGTATTTGCAGGACGATACAGGATCCAGCAAGCCAAAGGCTCACCTGGTACAAGCCCCCGCTCACAGTTCTTGTTATAAAGAAGGTGCGCGACGTGTCCGTGCTGCAGCCCTTTGTGCAACTCGTCAAGTGGCTTATCGAGGTCAGTGTTACTGATAATGAAATGTAATGCCATGTCGCCAGTCCATCGCACTGCCGGATCACGTGCACGTATCAGGTCGACTGGACTGCACTGGTCATATGCAGGCGCGAAAAAACTGACGGGACGTGGCATATGTTTTTTCCTTGGGAGGCTTGTCATTCAGCCACACAAGAAATCCCCAGCCTTCTGTGGAACCAAAATGTTCACAGGAGCGCCACAAGTCTGCAAACACGGCCAGTTGAATCCAGTCAACAAGATGAGACTGTTTCTTTCATATCCCCCCATCTTCGCCTAGAATAGTGTTTCTCAACCTCTGTGAGACCGCGGCCCGGTAAATTCTTTTTTCATAAGACGAGGGCCCGGTCCCAACAGATTTACTCGTAAATACCTTTCAATTTATTAAGTTCATACATTAAACTAACATAAGTATTAATAATTAAATATGGCGTAATCATAAAGAGTATTAGTACACTTATGTATACGGTGTGGCATGTTGACAAATATAAAATTACATTTAAATTAGTTATGAGCCACTCGACTAATAAAATTTTGTAGCATATTGTAGGCCAACATCTGGGTCTGAGTTTTTCGACACATTCACGTACATTTTTCACCTCAGAATATTTCCACTATAAAACATTTATTCGGGAAAATTGCTTAGAAAACTAAAATGACAAATTCCAGGAGAACCTCTCGCGGCCCGGTATAATTGATGCCAGGGCCTGGTACCGAGCCGCGGCCCGGCGGTTGAGAAACATTGGCTTAGAACACCCAACTCGTCTCAGCCTTTTAGGTTTTCTGAAGAAAATTTCGGATATATATTTCTCACATGTTGCATGTGTGCTACATGCCTTGCTGATGTGATCAGCCTCACATCTGATGGACAGCACATGTTATGGAGCTTCTTTTGTTTAATGTTTTTATTTTCATTTTATTACAGTCTACAAGGTGGGCCGGTAGCTCAGTCGGTATAGCGACTGAGCTACGGGTGGGGACGAGATTTTCCGCCCGTCCAGACCGGCCCTGGGGCCCACCTAGCCTCCTGTACAATGGGCACCGAGTCTTTCCCGGGGGTAAAGTGCGGCCGGGGCGTGCTGCTGACCACTCACCCCCTTCTAGTGCCGCAGTCATGGAAGATTAGAGCTATACTTCTACCCACCCAATGGGCCACACCGGGCCTGTAACGGGAACGCTTTACCTTTACCTTTTTTACAGTCAACAGTATTCCACTCAAAATTGTTTTTCTTCGGACACTCCCAGTCTGTGTGCTTGTCCCTTAGGGTGAGACAGCAAAAATGTTAATATTGCACAGATGAAACCAAACGTGGCATTTTTCTGTCATATTTCCTCTGCACACCATATTTAATGGTTGTACTATAGTAATGAGATCGTTAGGTTCATTGTTGACTGCATACATAACACCCTGGGAGTTCTGGCTGACAGTGGAGTGCATGAGTACCAGCAACACAATAGTGGCTGGATCCCATGCCTGAGGAGGTAAGATAAGTGTGCGTGACTGTACTGGATTCATCTGGCACTTTATACAAAGAAACTGAGCACGTACTGACTAGCTGAACAACTGTTAGCTTCTGAAGAAGATGTGTGCTCAGTGTGAGGTTGCAGTGGGGCTGATGAGAATTCAAGTCTTCTGGAATGATACACACTGTTGATTGATAAATAGTTACCGATGCTGTGGAGAGCTCTGCCTTCGTCTTGAGGGTCTTGAAGTCCAAAAGGAGTCTCTACTTGAAGCGTTAGACCATCGAGATGGAACCACAGTGTTCCCTGTAGTTTAGAAACATTAATGAATTTTTTTGTAGTAATGCTTGGAAGTCATGGTTTTTAACCATCGTATACGCCCTGTTGTAATGTTAAAACCACTTGGTATATCAAGTCATAATGTTACAACCACTCCGCATATCCTGTCGTAATGTTACAACCGCCCGGTATGTCCAGTCATAATCTTATAACCACTGTGTATGTCCTGTTATAATGTTACAACCACTGTGTATCACCTGTTATAACGTCTGAACCACTCTGTACCTCTTGTTTATAATGTTAGCACCACTCTCTATCCCGTGTTGTAATGACACAAGACACTCCGTTATGGTTAAGCAGTTAACATGTATGATTCAGTTCTGAGATATCATGGGTTTGATACTTAGCCAGGTGGCTGGAAACCCTGACTGGTCGTTTCTGGGTGTCCTCCATTCCTCCGGGTAATATCCTTGAAATATGCCACAGATCTTCCACATCTAACTGTCAACATCTGAAGGAAGACCCGTGACATGGTCGTTAAATCTTTTTCTTTTAATCTTTCATCGAGTACATGCGAGCAAAACGCTGTGATTTGAAACGTGCCACATAATGATGTCAATGTATTGCACGTGCAGGAGAAGAGCATGGTTGTGTTTGTGGAGCAGACGGTTATGGATGACGCACTGCTTCTGAACAATTCAGGCTTCTCAGTCGTCAAGGAGAAACTAATGACGTTTCGAGATGGGAAAGATGATCTGACAGACAAGATTGACTTCATCATCTGTCTGGGTGGCGACGGGACCCTGCTATATGCCAGTCTACTGTTTCAGGTAAGGAATTCGCTGTTCTGTTTAACTATGCATACAGCGTGGCTTGCTGTTTATCTTCATCACTATTGAAACTAAAGGAAGGGCGATACCAGCCTTCTGTGAGTTGTGTGTGATATTGCCTTATTCTTGACCTGTGTCCGTCATGTTTCGAATTTTTTTTTTTTACTTAAATGACCATTGTTTATATAGGACAGGGGCAGAGGTTTGACACCCAGCCCATCAAATATTTTTGGGTTTAACTCGGTGACTCCATTTTGTTTTATGACAAATTGCCTCAAGTATTGGCTCTTCTATACAGTTGCGCGGGTGAACTACACCACGTGGGAGGCCTGAAATCTCGCAGATTGCAAGGAGTGTAATAGAAGTTAGAAGTTTGGATAATATTAACCTAACATTCGGCGGATATCGTAGGGCCACCAGCCTTTTGAAGCGGCAATTGTAGGATCCCTCAGCCAAGTTCCCAGAATTTTGTTTTTAAGTTTTTGTATTTTTGGGAACACTTAAATATTGAACAAAGGTCCAGAGACCAGAATGTATAGTCTAGTGGCTATAACAGAGTACATGCCTGCGAATATTCACAAAATGCTAACATAAAATTGTGGGTCTGTTGAGCGGTGTAACCCATGAGATAGGCATTCTGTGTGATCCACGTTATAATCCGAATTTAAACATCTGTAGCCAATTGCACGAGTGATGGCTGCAATATACTGACGGCGACTAGGTGTGATACTTCAGCTCCACCCGCTTTGAGTGATGCGGTATAAGATAAAAGAGCTCACTGAATGCAATGGTGGCGTAACCCAAAAATTTCGCGTTGCATTAATACTATGATTGAGCTAAAAAATATTACAACTACATCTGACAATACCAGCACACCTCTTATTTGAAACATGCCCCGCTAGATGATGTTATTGTCGGATGTAGTTACATTTTTGAGCTCAATCGTAGTATTAACTCCAAATGGGCAAATTTTGGTTGGTGCCACTATTGATTCATTGAGCGAAATGGGGATTGTCCACCCTCTGCAACGCAAACCACACGAAGAAAAGAGGAGGGCACAGCGGGTCTACTTCAAATAATTGTCGACTGAGCAGTTTGGTGTAGGGGCCCTGCTCTGGACCTTTATTTGGGAGATATCGAGCAGAACTGCCAACTAAACCAGTTTCTTGTTTTGCTTTCTCGTTTTGTTTGCTTCTTAGAATTCTAACCCTGGAGTGCACAATTCTTGGGCACAGGTCGCCAGAGTGACTATATATTAATGGTGGTCCTAAATATTTGTGGGTTGTCAGGATGTAACTCGTGTCTTGTCAACGTTTTTGGCACCTAGCATTTTGGGGTGGCTCCCAGATTTTAGAAAATTTGTACATCTAGCCCAGGACGCCCATTAAAGATACTTCTGGATTGTAGTATTGAGACCAGAGTGGTCCACAAGGTGAAGTCCTTGAAGCATGGTGGTGGAGGTTGTGATTATGATGATGTGGTTATAACACGATGAAGCACATGACAGCTGCACACAAAGAAATGCACAGACACACTTTAACCCTTATCCTGCTAATGTGGAGAATAGGGTGAGCTCCTAATAATGCCAGCAAATGGCAGAAGGGATTTAACTCGGCGTTTAAAGGGTTAATGATTATAAATGTCGAATGTAACGTAAAAATGCCTGACCCACATTGAAGGTGACCCCTTCAATGATAAGCCAGTGTCTGTAATGCCTGAGCTATTGCATGGTGTTGTTCTGGCTACCTTTTTTATGCCAAGAGCTCAGATAGTGTTGTCAATATAGCAACTGACCTATGGACTTGAGAACCCTAGGAATCTTGGTTCAATCCTCAGCAGGAGCAGATTTTTGCCGCCTCCAAAGCCTCCACAAAAGCACTGGGGCCATCCAGCCTCTTGTTCAACTGTATCAGAGGCTACCCCAGAGCTAAAGCGGCCGGAGTGTCAAGTTGACCACTGACCTTCATCTGGTACTGCGATTAAGAATGGATGGACATATACTCGAACATACCGCTATATAGCAGGATTAATTCCACAAAGTCTCCAGCTTCAGGCGTTAATTATGCTAGTGAGACTAGAGTGGTGTCACAGGTGGGAGAGAGTGTGAAGTCATGTGCAGATAGATCAGTGTGTTTCTACAGAGTGGTGGAGTGCCGGTATTCCTCTGCCTATGTAGTTGTTGCAGTTGTGTGACTGAGGTTGGAGGACCATAAGGTTTGTGGGACTTGCGCTGAAGATTGTTCTGCAAAATGATGGATACTTTGTGAATATAATCCTGCTATACCCGCATGATGTGCAAAGAGAAAACTTTACGTGTATATTAGGTATATCTCTTTGTTTTACGAGGCCTGGTAATATCCATTGTACATTTTACTGATGCACGTATGTTGCTGTGAAGTTTATGTCAAATTTTCTAACTCTGTACACTTCTTATGTGGGCCGGGTAGCTCAGTCGGTATAGCGACTGGCTACGGGCTGGACGGTCCGGGGGTCGAATCCCGGTGGGGGGCGAGATTTTCCGCACCTGTCCAGACCGGCCCTGGGGCCCACCCAGCCTCCTGTACAATGGGTACCGGGTCTTTCCCGGGAGTAAAGAGCGGCCGGGGCGTGACGCTGATCCCTCACCCCATTCTAGTGCCGTGGTCAAGAAAGAGTAGAGCTATTCCTCTACTCCCCCTATGGGCCGTATGACCTGTTCAGAGCCTAGGTGCCGGTACAAGGGTGCACTTTACCTTTTTTTCACTTCTTATGCACATTAGCTATTAAGACAACATTAAAAAGACATTTGGTGGGAATGTTATGACACTTCACGTGGCTGTTTATTTTGAAAAGTAATTGAAAAGTAACAGTATGAAATTACTGACAACTGAAATATCTGTTCCTCAGCAATCTGTGCCACCTGTCATGGCGTTTCATCTTGGGTCCTTGGGATTTCTCACACCGTTTGAATTTGACAACTTCCAGGAGCAAGTCACAAATGTACTGGAAGGTAATGTATTGTGTTACAGTAAATGGCTGCAGTTTTGCATTGTGCGTGGAGTAGTCACAGTGTAACTTTGGATGGTTCATACCATTGCAGAGAAACACAATAATTGCCCACCATTACCTCTGATAACTGGTGTTTCTCCATGTTAACAACTGCATAATGATCATGGTAATGGAACACCACTCCACACCATTGCAACGTATTACTAGTAGCTGTAGCTCATCTTGCTAACCAGTGCATAATGCTGGAACACCACCATTCTTCTGCAGCAGTAAGCAGTGCTTAGCTTGGTTCCATGTACTAAATATAAATTATGAATAGGCATTGATTTCCAGTGATACTGCACAGTGGTTCTGGTGGCTGCCACTCTTTGTACAGTTTTGAGTCCACCTTAGTGTAATTTTCAATTAATCGTTAGGTTATTTAACTTCAGAGATTGTATGCCATGAAATGATCAAAGAACAGCAATGAAGATATCCAAAGCCTAGCCTAATCTGAACTGGTCTCCAAGTATTTCTGCTATGCTACCCGTTTTCTGATGATTCTGATCATAAGAATATTGACTTCCTTAAGTGTAACTTGAGAAGGGGGGGATGACAAGGTGGGCAAATGCCACTCCAATAATTTTGCTGCCTAAAAATTGTTTAGTCAGTCAAGAATGCATGCATTTGGCATGAGAGTGGGGGAAAGGGGTGTATGTGTGTCAATAACTGGTTGAAACAGATCTTCCCCGTCTTTCTAACTTGACTCCTTTGTAATGTAAATAAGGTTCCTTAAAGTTCCTAATACCTATGGTCGATTTTGCCCCCCCCCCCCCTCGGCCCATTGTTTTTATCCACATATCCACATTACACATGTGTTGGCTGTGATGGTGTAAATTTCATCATCTGACTTAAAAAGGGGTCCATTATAAGCTCTTTGTGTAAGAACCTTTGCAATTTGATGACAGAAAATCATTGAGTTGGTGTTGTAAACGTCTTCATGTTGAAAAGTAAAACAAAATTTTTTGAAGTTACTGTCAAAACACAGCAGTGTATAAATATTAGTATTTTATTGTGGCAACATGTTTCGGTCTTATTAGACCATCTTCAGGCCAGCATTCAGTTATGTTTTGACGGTAACTTGTACACATTTTGTTTTACTTTTGAATTCAAACACAACGGGATGCCCTCGAATAAACAAATCTTCATGTCTGCACATTTTTAACCTCACCTTTTATCCTACTGAGAACTGTATTTAGCTGAGTTGTGTGTGGACGTTATATTTTTGTGTCTTTGTTATGAGAGTAAGTGGGCCGGGATAGCGCAGTCGGTATAGCGACTCGCTACGGGCTGGATGGTCCGGGGATCGAATCCCGGTGGGGGCGAGATTTTCCGCACCGTCCAGACCGGCCCTGGGGCTTACCCAGCCTCCTATACAATGGGTACAGGGTCTTTCCCGGGGGTAAAGCGGCCGGGGCGTGGCGTTGACCACCCACCCCCACCTAGCGCCGAAGTTAAAGAAAGAGTAGAGCTATACCTTTACTCCACCTCTGGGCCTTTATGGCCTGTTCTAGGGTGAACTTTTACCTTGTTATGAGAGTTAAGTGTATCTGTGTACTGAAATAACAGCTTGTACACACTCTTCCAAGTGACTGTAGTAATTAAAAAATTAATTGCATGAAATATGCGTTTGTTGTGATATCTCCTGCAGGACATGCAGCATTGACACTGCGAAGTAGGCTTAGATGTATCATCATGAGGAAAAATGATGACCTGAACAAAACATCGAAACCTCCCACAAATCTTCTTGTACTTAATGAAGTGGTGATTGATCGAGGCCCTTCACCTTACCTCTCAAATATTGATCTCTTCCTGGATGGCAAGCATATCACGTCAGTGCAGGGTGATGGTAAGTGAGTTGGTGTATCACTGTGGACTGACTGGGGAAAGGTTTGTTGTTTCATACATGTGGTAGAATTAAATGAAAAACATAAACATAAATGTAACTCTTAGTAACACTGTGGAATCTTTTAGTTGTACAACCTAGTAATGCTCAGAGATGCAGCTTATTGAACTAATGTATTTTGCACCTATGTGATTCAATAAATATAACATTACAAATTAGGTTATATAATACTGAAAAAAAAATGCATTAAGAGAGGCTGCCTTAATAGCAGTGTAGTGGAGGAATTACTTTTTATGAGGTTGTATTGTAGGTCAAACTGGAATAGTTAATTTTTAAAAGAAAGTAGCACAGTCATTTTTACAGATTTAACAGAGTTTTGGTAAAGTAACACATTTACTGTTTGTCAAAATATTTCCTTCAGATGTTGAACTGTAAATTCAATGTAACTGCATTGTGAAAAACCAGTAACCATCATCTGTTAATTTCCAACCAACTATAATCTTTGATCTGCCTTCCCTTTCAACATGCTTTGATAGGTTTTGTGTAAAACCACATGTTCGTTTGACAAGGAAACCAGTCTACAAACAAACAAGTTATAAACATGTCTGTGCAAAATAACACTTCTGTTGTGTTTGCCCTGTTATTGTCTCTAGATTTTAAACATTTGCATATTTGTAAGGGAAAAAAAAAACTGTTAGTGTGATTATATTAAATATGTCTGTCCGTATGTTACAAAATACACACTTTAACTAAGTTTTCTCCAAATGTTAGCAACAGATTTACAATTGGTTATAATCAGGATCTCAGAAATGGCAATATACTGTTCATGCCTGATTATTGTGTTTAGGTTGTCACCATTTTCTTTGGCCTTATCCAGTACATCGCAGAGTACACAATGTGTCTGAACTATAAAGACCATTCACTGCACAGTATTATCATAAATGTGCATGGGTTTTTGTGTAAAGTGTCTGTTGTTTTGTCCAATTTTAACCAAAATTGTGATGTATGTACAAACTGTTAGTACAAAGGTGCAGCAATCCCAGAAGTCAGGTCACCTGGGTAAGTAAATGTTACATGTAGGTGCCTAATATTTGTGGGTCCTGCGTGTGGAACATGCTTCATGTCATCCTTGTGGCACCTAGAATTTTGAGATGCCTCTTAGATTTCAGGAAAATTTGTGTACTCGTGTGTTAGTAAATACTGGAGACACAAACTTTCATGAAAATTTGTCTAGCGAGAGTTGCACTGTTCTGTTCTGACAGATGAACAGACATGATAAGCAGATGGATTATGAAGTTGACTGCACATTTGTATCTTTCACTTTTACCCAGTACTTTCTAATGAGTGTCTGCATCGTATGTCTCATTTGAAGGTCTCATTGTATCAACACCGACTGGAAGCACGGCATATGCGGTAGCAGCAGGTGCATCCATGATCCACCCCAGTGTACCGGCGATCATGGTTACTCCAATCTGCCCGCACTCACTATCTTTCAGACCCATTGTGGTGCCTGCTGGAGTTGAACTCAAGGTAATTTGAATGTCATTCAACATGAGAAGATAAAACTAAACATATGAATTCCATAACTTGTTGGAATTGGCGACATAGTCATAACATAACTCAGCTTACATGTAATTATCATTTTAGCTTGTTTAACAATTTGAAATAGCCTGTCTAAGAAAAATCATAAACATATAAGAATGAGGGAGGTTAATGAGTAAGTAGGATAAGAATTAATTATGGATATTGCTCTTTAACGATGTTTGGTTGTCCCCTTTGCTTTCCAAAATCAGAAAATCAGAATACATTACAAGTCTTGAAAACTATGTTCTTAGAACCTGAGAAAAGTTTAGTAAGAAATGAAGTACGTGTCGAACTATGTGGCATAAACAGGCCATTTGGCATTGTCAGAATGGTGAAAGCTTGGAGACTTAGATGGTTTGGATATGTGGTAAGGATGTGGAAGGCAAGTAATGCCTGCAGAATTTTTTTAGATTAACATTTTGGGAAATGTCATGTAGCAAGTCTGAGAATTAAATTAGAAGATAAATTTAAGGTGTTTGTGAGGTACATAGCTTGTGAGTGTGGGATGTGCTTGGAACTGACTCATGATTATGTCAAGTGGTGGGCTTTGTATTGCAGTATTCAGCTTTTCTCTCCTTATACCCAAGTTTTTTGTTGGTGTAATTGTTAGTTCTAGAGGAGTATAAGGGACACAAACAATTTTTTTTCCTCTATATCTTACCAAAACAAATGTTGGTATTGCCACATGCTTACCGTTTTGTGAAAATGATTATTGTATAGGTTCTTAATAAAAAATTACTCATGATAATAAGAAGGGGTGTGTATTTTTAAAAATTAAATGTGAAGAGTCTATTTAATGCAGAGAACAGTGGAAATATTATTAAAAGCAAGTCACGAGTGAACTGTGCCACATTTGCTTCATGTGTATATTTTACAGCACTGTAACACTACTTTTTTCTAGATCTCTGTATCTCCTGATAGCAGGAACACATCTTGGGTGTCATTTGATGGACGCAACCGGCAAGAGCTGTTTCATGGTGATAGGTAGGTGAGGTTTCACCTTGTCTTGTACAGCGTCCATCATGTGTTTGCTTGTGTGACTCACGTTGGATGTCTGCCTGCGTCCAGTCTGACGAGGATTAGCTCACTGCATGTGGTGTATTGCATTGTAAATAGAATGGTGGCTGCATTAGTCATGGGCAGTCTGTGGGTAGGTGATATGGCTCCTGCTCCCTTCTTAGAGATGGAAGTTCATCTTTGTTACTGTAGCTACTGTCCGAATGATATGTTGGCAGAAGAACTGAAACAGCGGTTGAGATTAGTTGTTAAATCTGTTGAGTTGTATCACTGTGATATTTTGAAATAAGTTTCTGGTAATTTGGGGAAATATAGGCAGTATGGTGCCATAACTGAAGAGACTTGACAGTGGATCATTGTTGCCATGTAATTATCAAAACCTGTAAAAATTGTGTTTCATATATAAGTACTTGTCTTCTTAATTTTACGTGGCAATACTTGTAATGGGGTTCTGTGGTGGCACAGTGGTTAAGGTGCTGTGCTACAAATCGGAAGGTCGCTGGTTCGATCCTAGCTAGTGTCATTGGAATTTTTCATTGACATAAAATGCTTCCGATCGCACAATGGCCCTGGGGTCGACTCAGCCTCTAACAGAAATGAGTACCAGGAGCATTTCCTGGGGGTAAAGGCGGCCGGTGCGTAAGGCTGACAACCTTACTACCATACTGTGCTGTTGTCATGAAATCTGGGAACCTTAACTTTCTGGAACCCTCTGGGTCACTCCAGGCCTGTAACAGGACTGCTTTACCTTTAATACTTGTAATAGTTTATAAGGTACATATACTTTTTATAATTTTTTTTTTTTTTTAAGTTCTGTAGAGCTGGTTTCCTTACAAGATGTGAATTACATCATGTGTTTCACCATAAACAGAGACATTGTGATACAGAATTTAAATTACAGGTGCTGTAGTTATTGTAAATATACAACTTCAATATCAGAGAGTTGTGGTTTTTCTGGCATATGCTCTCATTGTGGTGTTAACTCTTTCATTAACGTAGACAGTTTTATGATTTTTGTACTTCTCACAGCAATATCACTAAAGATTCAAGTCTTCTGGTGTGTTATGCCATGTTGTCTCTTAAATATTTGCTGACGTTTTGAGGGAGTGTGGTGCCTCAATCTGCAGGGTCAAACAGGCCACACAGATTGCTTGACTCTGAATGTGAAGGCACTTTGCTTTTTGCAAACATCAGTGACTGTTTACTAGTCACATTGACATAATATACCAAAAGATTAGAATGTTCATGAACTGTTCTATTATTTACACAGTGCAGAAGTCCAGTGCCTCATTTGTCAGTAAATTGTGTTTCATCAGTTCATGACATATAGTATGAAAATTGTGATAATATATTTCTGTAAATACATCATTGAATATAACATTTTTTTTTTTAGGAATTTAAAGAAACTAAAGAAATGTGCTAGTGATTGGTAGAATTGACCTATTAAATTAAGGATTAGTATCTGGTATATAAATACATATTTATATCTCCAGTAGTATATATCTGTGCTCTGAGGGATATTGTTGTGTTAGAAACCTTGCACATTCTCACAAAGAGGAAATTTTGGGCATAATGTGAATGGTGCCACCGTATGGCACACGATTTGGTGTTATATGTAAAGGAAATGTTCTGCCCACTGTAAGTGATAACAATGGCAAGCTTTATAGATTAAAGGTGTGCTGTAGAGCATCTAGTCAGATGTGTGATTGTTTGTGGCTGTGGCGGCTGTTCGTATCTGTACTGTGTGTAAATATTTTAAGTACTGGTGCATGAACATATATACAGAATTCTGACTTCTTGTCCCTGTAGCAAATAGTGAATGAACCAGTAATCGTAATTTTGTAACTACATTTCTTTAGAGCAAGATGCTAGACGCTTTCCGCATTATTTTATGTAGTTGAAAATGAAAAATGAAGATCAATTAGAACTCTGAGAATGTACACAGTAATGACCATCATTCATCAGGGGCTGAAATTTCATAGTTTACTGTAACAGTTCAGTTTCGTTTATACTCATATGAAGGTTGGTAGTGTGCTTGGAACTAAGGGACATTATCGACTTGTGTTGTGTTGTGTTGTGTTGTGTTTTGGGATCCATATACCACAATGGATGTTCTGTACGGCAGCTGGTGGAGGAGATTCAAGGGACACGTATTGTCATCAGTGGATGAGCAACATTACTGTCCAAGCTGTAACTGACAGTAGTGACTTGATTGGCGACTGTTTCAGATAATGTTGAACAGTGACGCAAGGAGCACTGCCTGTGTGTCGTTTGATGGACGCTACCAGCAAGAAATGCGTGTTGGAGATAGGTGTGTCTTCACATAAGCACTTCCTTTCTATACTGTGATCTTAGGTTAAAAATCTTAGGGTAACAGTTGTATGTATTGGGCTCTCTTGATAATGTATATGATTGAATAATAAAGTTTGGTGAATTATGCTTTCTCTTCATGAAGCTGTCTTGTTCACAAAGACATCTAATAATCATGCGTCCGCTTTCAGCTTGTGTATTCATCATTACAAAGCCTTAGGCCTATGGTGAACATTTTTCCTCAGGAATTACTTTGCTTGCGTTGGTCGCACAGCTTGTACATACTTCCTTTTGTTTCATGTACTATGTTGGGTTTTCACCATATGTGTTGGTAATAATGCTTTTAACCAAGGGCAACTGATCAAAATATGAAGTACAGGTAGCAGTACAATCTATAAGCTACTTCATTTAGGCAGTATTTTTGCTTTCGCCTCTTATTTGCAAAGCCCAAGATTTAAATATTTTATTCTTATTTTTACTACAGGCTTTATTTGTTTCACATCCTTGTCTTCTGGACTGTGATGTTTTTACAGAGTTTGCTGTAACACTCAGCATTGTAGTCTGGTACCACAATCCATATGTTTCTGATTAATCATTTGGTGACATTCCTTACTACACTAGACTAATGCAGTATGTCTGCAAGTATGCTTATCATGGCACCATTTTTACAATAGGAATTCCCATATGTCTCGGACATCCAAAGAAACTTGAAACAGATTGTGCCAATTTATTTCTTTTTTTAATAACTACAGAAGTACAAACTGAACTTCTTTCTACTAACACACTGACAGCTTCATATATGACATTAACTTGTCTCTCTGGTTGTTGATTGGTGTGTTTTTTTTTTTCATGTACTTTTTTAAACATTAACAGAATGAGTGGTTTTGGAGGTAATTGTATTTCTTGGTTGAGGGCAGCTAAATATTTATTAGATATATAATTTTGTGGCATCCTATGTGTGTATTTACTCTTGTAATGTCTCCTGGTCCTGATCTTATCATCGTGCATTTTTCAGTTTTAGTCTCTTTTCACACAATAACTGACTCATTTCAATTCTGCCCTTCCTAATGTCTGCACTGGTGTGTAACATTCTGCATAGTGCTCCCATCATCACATCAATATCTACCCTCCCACAGCATGGAGAAGCTATTTTATAGAAGATTTATAACATCCGTACTGAAGCCACTATTCTGTGAGCAACATCTACTTTCAGAACAGATTAATGTGACTTCCTTGTGTTTTATTCACGGATTGGTACAAGCAGTCATGAAAGCTAAACTTGTCTCTGCTTTAAACACCATACTATGTATATGTGGGGAATAGAGGTTTATCTGCATGTGTTTGTTATGTTGGCACTAGATGGAAGTAAGTGGTCAGCTTTGCACCTCAACCACCTTTTTACCTCAGTGAAAATAAGGTAGGAGTCTGGATGGAACAGTTAAGTACACTTCTCTTATATCTGGGTATAATTTTTGGCACTAATATTTGATGTTTCTCCAGAGATGGGATGTTGAGATGAATAATTGAAGTAATGTTTATAAAATGGGGAGAACCGACCATATATATATACATTTGGCAGAAAGTCTGTGTGCTAGCGGTATGATCAGTTTTGTTATTAAGCACCAATAATGTAGGAAAATAATACACATTATGTCCCATTTTGAATGTTAGGAAGGGGAAGCTAATATGAGTAAAGTTCTTTATACAATTGTTGGCATCTTTTATTTGTGTGTGGCTTGTGGTGGTGGTGGCGGCTGTATATGTGTAATGCATGATGTGTGTCTTGGACCACTTCAAAACACATTTTACATGTGAATGAGCAGATAATGAGGCATGTGTAAAGGCAGCTGTTACTATTAGATATTGTTGGTTTTCATAGATGGTTACCAGCATTTCAGAAGAACCCACTGCCTCCATTTTCAGGTAGAAGGATAGAGCAGATTCGTCTGGCACATAACACAGAAGACAAGTTGGAATTTGTTGTTGTTGTAACAGAGGTCTGTGTCTGTGTATTACGTGTCTCACAATATGCTGCAAGTGGTTGAAGGTTGAATACAAAACCTGTTGACACCCCTCTTGATGCCTTTCTTACTGCAAATAACAGGGGTCCAATAGAGTAGTAGATTCCAGTATCTTTTCATGACTCTGTAAAATAATAATTCAAAGTATTCAGCACTAACATTTATGAAAACTATTTTGATGTGGAATGAGAATTGTCATATTTTGTATATTTGCCCATTGTATAGTTTGTACCTAAAAGCACAGGAAATCTGAATTATGTCCAGTAAATTATTCACCTTATCTGATGAGAAACATTATTCTGCAACCTGAAGGATGTGAAAGGGTAAAGTTTTCTGGGTAGGACATAGTACCCTATGCAGGAAAGGTGAGAAATGCTTATAAAAGTTTATTTGGGAAATGTAAAGAGACCACCTGCAAGACTTGGACAGTGATGGGAGGATAACGTGGGAACTGGTGTTGAAGAAGTAAAGTGTAAGGGTGTGGACTGGATTGAAGTGGCTCGTGGTAGGGTCCAGTGACAGGCTTGTGTTAACACTGTGATGAAGGTTCCAATTGCGTTAATTCATGCTTCTACCGTGATGTAGATGAGATCTGCACTCTTCTGGGTTGTTACTCAGTGGGACTGTGACGTCAGTTTGTGGGCTGTAGCACATATGATCTCAAAATGCTGTGAAAATGAGAGAAGGTCATGTTCTGACAACACTAAAATACTTGATGTTAACTGAGTTGTGTTTAGAAATCTTTTTCTTTTTCCAACAAGTGTGATCATGAAATTCTGCAGTTACTAGTACTATTAGATGTCGTGTGAAACAAAATCCGTCAATTGCTACATTATTACAATACAAATAAAAGGAGTTTGTGTCTATGGATTTGTAATACTATGGTAACTCCAGTATAATTGTATGGACCATATTAAGTTCTTACCATGGAAACAGCTTGAAAATTAATTTCTGCATGTAATACTTTTAGGAAAAGTAAACCGCGTCTGCCATTAAAAGCTGTAATAATTTAACCAACCTGAACACTAAATAATATCGTCGTCGTCATGCTTTCAAGGCCTTGGGGCCCCATGGCACATGCCGGTCTCAGTCTAGAATCCTGAAGTCTCTTTGATTGGCATCTTGGGTTTCTTTTTCCTGCCGGTTGATATTTATATTTCATATCAGTCAGCATGAGTCTGGATCAGTCCATTCTATGAATGTGTTAATTTTTTAAATTTTCTTATTTTTCCCAAAGTTCTTGTGTTGGTAGAAAAGTCAGAAACTATAAAAATTAGTTGATAAAACATATTTGCCGATTCTTCCATATTGTAGGTGTTTGTGTGGTCCACACAGCTTTACAGCAGAGATGATGAACTAACACCTGTTCCAAGCCAATTGACCAGTGCATCGTGAATGGATACAAACAGCAAGGATCCTTCCCTTTTGTATCTTCAATAAACTTTCGACCACATGGCATCTTGCCATGTCCCATACTGCTTGTTCCTCAGCTAAAAGATGAACCCAGTTGGGCCAGTAGTCACACAATGAAGTAATTGAAACATCTAAAGTCTCGATTTCCAAATAGTAAGGCATTTTTGTGTTCCTCTTTTATGCCTGATATTGTATGTGGTAGCCAGATGGTGATTTGAAATGCCAAGAAATGACACTGTATTAAACATTTAAAACTTATTTGTGTCAACTGTTACCTTACATAACCATTGGTCTGGAAGCACATTATGGATGTCCAAACTGAAAATTGACCCAGTGGGGCATTTTATCCATTCATAGTACAACGATCCTGTTCCCTCTGACTGAACACTAATTCCTGCCCTGTCCATAAGTCATTGAGGACCACACCTCTGTCTGCATAAGCTACCTGCTTTCTCATCCTGCACACTTCAGCCCCGAAACTGGAGGCAGTATGTTCCTTGAGATGTTAGTGTCAGAACCCACTGCCACAGAGAAGCACTGAGGAAACTTAAAATCAGTACTTAAAAATAGTGTGTACTTGTATTTGTGCTAAAATAAAAAACAATTACTTTGGACATGATAGTTGTATGAATGGTTTGTCCCCATGCATACATAATGTGAATGGGTGTTGTAAATCATAAAAGAATAGAATAAATCTGCAGATTTATTGTAGTTTCAGTATTATTTACAGGAAAACAAGTTGTTAGGTGGCCATATGTTTATGTTCTGTGGTGTGCTATTGACGGTTGGCGAAAAAAGTGCTTTTTCTCTTAACAGCCTTCGTGTAACGACGTCCATCTATCCAGTGCCTTCAATATGTGCACAGGACCAGATCTCTGACTGGTTTGATTCCCTGGCAGAATGTCTTCATTGGAATGTGCGGAAAAGGCAGAAACATCTTGATGAGCTCAGTGACCTGACACACTCAAGTTCCAATGACACGCTTGACTCTCTTGACCGAACGGATCAGCTTGACAGCTAAACACACGCAGGCGTGTATGTATACATTTAGCTGCGAGTTGCAATTCATTAATGTTCAAGTGGTTGATTTTCATGTTCATGTATTAAAAAATACTTCTCTTGAGCTTACTTTCCTACCAAAAAATTGAAATAAGTAGGTTTTTGAGATCCCATGCTGCACGTGCATGTGTGTGCACTCCCCACTCATGTCTGCACCTGTTGTACTAGGTGACTGATGTAAACTCACAATGTTTGTTGTACTGCGTGTGCCATATTTAAATGGAAAATATGCCACTTTTATAAGGGTAATATTTTTGTAAAATGTAAACAAATGGTTGGATGTGCAAGAATTTTCATTAACTTTCAGTTTGGTGGTGACAAACCACAGCAACCAGACATGTGAACTTTTGGTCCACAGATTATTGAAGTTGTGTATGGAAACCAACACTTACCAATGCAGTGATGATGTAAAACTTTGACATTCTGTCCAGCAAATTTCCTGTATACAGAATCTGTACTCAATATTTTCTTCACACCCCCTTCTCCCTTTTCAAATAACAATAATCCTAGGACATTTTGGAACTGAAAATGTATGGGATAGGAAACTAAGCTTTGAGAGATCCGTTTGGAGTGCCTTCTTTGGCATATATGATGAATTTTCATGACTATGAAACACACAAAACTACTGTGTAAGTCACAAGTGGTGCCACCAATGTATTTCCCAGAACAATAATAGCAATATCTATCATTTAGAAAAATATTTTCCTATAACCCTGTGTGAATATTCCTTTAATGGCAAATCAAGCCTCACGTCTAGCTTGCTTACCTGTGACCCATTGCTTAGGTTTATTGTGCAATATGGTGCATGGAATGATGAGGGAAAAAATTTGTTACTTGACATTTAACAAATACTACATATTTGTGGAACTGTTTGAATGTAGTAATCCACTACTGAAAGCCATACCATACCAACAGTTGTGTAAATAAGGCCCCCTGCAGACCCTGTGGCACAGGGGCACCTCTCAGATGTTCATAATAATAAATTGTGTTACGGATTCTTTCAGACTGGATGCCGGTCTTCTGGCAGAAGGCAGTATTCTGGATCCTTGTTATGAGATGTGGTAGTAACTTCACTAATGATTATGGGATGTGCCCCTACAGCACATCCTTATTACTGTTATACACTTGTACATTTCACACCATCATGTGTTACTGATTTACTTTTGTTTCTTCTAGGTGGAATGGTCTTTGCCACTGCAGTGACCTTAAAGGCTTGTATTAAACATTGCTGTCCTTGTCTGGTGTAAGGTGGTGCAACGTAATGTGTGTGGGCCTGTGAATGTTATTACATTGCAACAGAAACATATACTGCATATTTGTGGAATTATTTGGACATTGATAGTTTCATTTGAATTCTACATTTTATAAGGAAAATCAATATTAGGTTCACACTTCTTCTTCTTCTTCTTGATATCATCACCATCATCAAGATAATAAGGGACCAGTTTGTGATGAAGCTGTAGCAATACACAAAAATGGAGAGCTGAATGGGCCATTATATTGGAGATGGATCCAAAGGGAGGAATAGATACTTACAGGAGATTGCTGATGTGTTGATATATAGAGCTTTATGTTGTTTATACACCTTCTGTGTTGAAATTTTTAGAGTTTTATTATCAGTGGTATCTGTAAGTGTCATTTTGCCTCTTACTAAAATTCATAGTGTTGTCATTTTTCAAGAAGCAGTTTTGCTGTCTCATGTTGATACAGTATTGCATACAGACATGTTTCATACTGGAGAGTAAAATATTAATTTATCAGTATTCTTTTCATGAAATGCATTATAATAAATCCTGTGGTTATTAGTCAGAATGTGGGTTATTTCCTCATGTCTCCATCATCATCCTTACTGGTTACAGCTGTCACTGCATACAGATGCCCATTGTTCCTCTTGTAATTAGCTCTCAGAACTTGAAAATGACATTACTCAATATTCTGTGATATCCGTGTTTCATCCTGTCCTGCAGTATGTACTAATAAAATTTTCAACATTTCTCTGTGATTATCACCCCACATGCAATGAACATGTCCAAACCATGCTGCACCACCCCAGCCAACTTGTCAGTGTCCATTTTATAAAACCAACAACTTGCACATACAAATACAAATACACAACATTAATCCACTCCTACAGCTTTATTTCAAAACCAAGTATATTTACAACAATTTTATAAACATTGGGCATCCATGACTACCTCATGGGTACAACAGGGCACATTTTTATGATTTGTATAAGGCTCAAAGATTCTAGCTATGAGATCGCATCAGAAAAATAAATCAGTTTTATTTGGAAGTGTGATCCATGGTTTGCATGGTAAGTTATCTTTTGCAACAGTTTAATAAGAAGGGTGATTATCACCTCTGTTTTTCACTGCTCAGTACTGTGATCACAATCATGTCCCCCCCAGTGATTAAATTGCATGTCAGGTAGTGATCCCAAACTTGGTTTGGATATTCTGTGACTTTTGGTTATTCCTGTAGTTCTGTTTTGTAATGTGTACCCCTACTTCTATGCTCCTGTCATTTGGAAACCTACTGTAATACAAAATTTCGGTAACATATCAACAATGAAATTCATGCGATGGAATTTGAAGTTTTTGAGTAGTCACATTTTGTAATCACATGAACTGTAGTATATCAAATAATAATTTCATCAACACAACTCTGTTTTTATCATACAACAATATCAGTTTTGCAAATTTGATACAAGTTTTACCCTGAGAGGTCATCATCAGGCAAAAAGTTTACAAAATATAAAAACAAGGTATATGGACATTTGTTTATGTGAATGAAATCTTCTTTAGAGAATTTTTCTGTTATGATTTCACATGGTGACAGTTGTGTATAATGGAAGCCATTACTTCTACTTCAAGAATGTTCAACGTTGTAAGTGGTATCAAGTGTGTGATTCCCTTTGTGATATCTTTAGTAGAACTTTGGAATTTGTTATATGTGGTCCTAACCCAAAATTGTGTATTTGTACTGATAATGTCAGTAACCAGTAAGTATTTCAGATCCCATTTCCTCAATTTGTTTTTGATGGAAAGTGTGAAGCACTGTGTACACAAGTGGTGGAGATGGTATGTGATTAAATACGTTCTGTGTCCATAAACAAACTCATTGCTCTTCTGTATTTCAATTTTACAAGTGAGACATTTTCATCATCACTTCAATTGTGCTTCATGTTGTTTGGTACAGATTTTGAGGTGCTTACAGTGGTGATGTTTCATAATGCGGTCTGGGTTAGGACACCGTATAGTCTGGTAAATGGTTACGAATGTTTTAGAGGAGCATTCTGGGTGTATCTTCACTGGCTGTCAAAAGACGTGGGCAGTACCTCCTGACTGAGACCTCAATACCCACCCATCAGATTACATGGCCCCACTACCTGGAAAACTGTAATTTTTAAACTTAATATTCTGCATTTTCCATGCATTGCATCAGTACCGCATTTATTACAAACCAAGTACATGTATTAGGCAATAAAAATACCATACTATTTTACATTGTATTTTGATCTGAGCAGACTATGAAAAAATAAACTAAATATAATGTTAAATAATAGGTATATTACCTAATGCGTATTTAATTGGCTTGTAATTATTTCGAAGGTTGCAGTTTTTTTTTGTGCCGTTGGAACGGCGTGGCTGTGGCGAGTGTATGATGTAGGAGGAGGCTGCTTTACCGATGTCGTGCCTCACAATTCCAAAAGTTACCACCAGGAGCATCCTTTACTATGGCTACTGAGCCCAGCCGGTTGCACAAAGGACGACTACGCCGCTTGTAGCGCTGTAAGTAATCGTTTCCACGGAATTTCCTCACAATAAGAGGTTCTCATAATCTGCGCGCTGACCTGTTCGTCATATGCTGTAATCCATGGTTATATGGTCACAGGTGATCGCTAGTTCGGTCGCAAGTGTAGAGGTTGTGTGATGGAGGATAAATTAAAACGCTATGAAAAAGTAGAATTTTTGGGAGAAGGACAGGTTGTTAAAATACCAGCTACGTCATATTTAATGAAGCAGGGCTATATTTTGAACTCTTTAATAAGTTTTTTTTGCATGAAATACATAATATTGTAATCTAACATAAATGTTCCAGTGGAATGCATTTTGACCTTCCTCTTTTTCTCATTTGCAGTTTGCTACCGTTTATAAAGCAAGGGATTCAGTAAATGGTACTATAGTCGCAGTGAAGAAGGTACGTTAGATGGTGTTGGTGGGGTGAATTTTACATGCAAGCGAGTTTTGAGTCTGTCATTGTCGTAATTAGGTACTTGTCTTAGGTGATGTGATGCCGTGTAGTGCGCACTGTACCGATGTTTATGGGGATCATGTTGCCTCCATCATTAACGTAGATGAAGATGGGAATGGTACAGGCAACAAGGTGTCCCAAACTACACGGCGTCACATCTCAAAAGATATAGTTGTTTCTATGTGAATTCTTGGTAATTAAGTATGGTACTTTGCGAATACCAGGGGATGTAGTCCAGCACAAGGTAAGAGGGCCTCATAATTTGTTTCTTTGCAGATGCACTGCACTGACAGAATACTGGGGATATAGGATATTGTACACATCTTTATAAGAAGTTGATTTGTGTTCCAGAATGTGCCTGCCATAATCAATAAAATGTATATGAGCAGAGTGTAGTTTTTCATTTCATAGGTTATGATTTGTTTTCTATTTTTCTCAGCAGAATGTGTGTTGAGAATTTAGTAATGTTTTCAGTATACTCTTTTTAACCTCCTTTGACAGATTTTCATATGCTAGGTAACTGAGTGTGAATCATCATTACAAAGCAACCTGTCAGTGCAGGTGTCTTTAGAGTATTTTTTTTTTTCCAGATTAAACTGGGAAGCCGAGCAGAAGCACAAGATGGGATTAATAGAACCGCTCTTCGAGAGATAAAATTACTGCAAGAGTTAAAGCATCCTAATATTATTAACTTGATGGGTATAAACAATAACACACTAGAATGTGTTTGGCATGAGCTTTATATGTGTTGTGTTTATGTAATATTTACTAGAATAAGAACTCAGATTGCTAACAAATGCTTTCAAGAAACCTTTTGTTTTGTTTCCTATAGCAAGAAAAAATAAATTGTAAACCATGTTAACCAAATGGTTGGAACTTGGAGGTTATGTAAGGATGTATCTAGTGCTGATATAATACTGAAGGATGCAATCATTTCTTTGTATGGTTGAAGCACCTGCTTATCTTGTGCATAATATTTGGTTCTGTTGATCTCTTTCAGATGTGTTTGGACACAAGTCTAATGTATCACTTGTATTTGACTTCATGGATACAGACCTTGAAGTTATTATTAAGGACAGTACCATTGTTTTAACACCTGCTAATATCAAAGCATATTTGTTAATGACATTGCAGGGCCTGGAATATCTCCATATCAATTGGATTTTACACAGGGTACCTATAACTGATTTAACTTTTAACATGTTTTTTGTTTTGTGAGACTGCTTCTATACTTTTATGTGCATAGTGCAGAGTTTTACATAAGATTTCTGTCTTCTGTGTTAGGATTTGAAACCAAATAATCTGCTTGTGAACTGTAATGGTGTACTCAAGATTGGAGATTTTGGTTTGGCCAAGTTTTATGGCTCTCCTAATCGTGTATATACTCATCAGGTTGTAACCAGGTGGTACAGGTAGGGAGTATGCATTCTTTGTTTTCTTAATATTCATGTAAGTAAAACTGCGGTCATGAAAAAGTTTAGAATTTCTTTAATGGCTGTGTAAGACAACATTCTTTTCCTTTAGAATAAATAAGAAGTGCAAAATACATGATAAAGACTTCGAATATTCACACATGTGTAGAAATGTATAAGTACTCCATAGTGACTTTTGGTATAGTTGGCCTGCACTGTGTTGTATACAGCCATAACAGTGAGTGTCATAGTCCCTCTGCACATTCCTATACACAGGACGCACATCTAGAGTTTGCACTGAATATATTTTTGCACGTGGGGTAAGCAAAAAGAACTTTGGTTTGTGTACCTCCCAGGATGCTGGTTTAGAGCACTTGGGCAAGAAATGTGTAAATAGATTTCATACAACAACTATTTGAGAGAGACTAAGATGTTAGTTTTTCCTTTGCAGGGCACCAGAGTTGTTATTTGGAGCACGTATGTATGAGACTGGTATTGACATGTGGGCAGTTGGTTGTATCCTGGCCGAACTGCTGCTCCGAGTCCCGTTCCTACCTGGTGACTCTGACTTGGATCAACTGACTCGTATCTTTCAAGTGCTTGGCACACCCACAGATGAGACATGGCCTGTTAGTACTCCATAACAGTTTATTTTAATAATGTCAAAAATGATGGACCAAGTGCATGTGTGGAGTTTTTATGTGTTCTGTGTGTGAAGTGTTTGAAAGGGTTTTGAAATTGAATTATCGTTACCATTCTTCCAATCACGTTTCATCTCTGAAAGTTCTGAATAGATTGTTATGAAATTTGGTGTTTGGTGGGTACATGAGAAAAGTTTCTTTTGAATTTCATTTTGTTCATATGAGTCCAGTGAGATCTGATACATAAAAGTGAAATCAGATATTTTTAGTTTTGCAGAAAATGGCTGTGAGCAAACCAGTCTGAACATTCTGTAAATTTTAGTTTTCTAAAAATCTATTACTGTTATATGAAATATGTTTTTATATGGTGCATTCGTATGTTTAATAAGCTGAAGGAAAACTTAACACATGCATGCCATGAATAGTGTCTACTACTGAATAACAATGCCAGTAGTAGATTTATATGAAGTTGTGAGAACTTCAAACCTAGCGTAGTAAATATGTATCAGCAGTAAATGAACGTCAAGAAGTCGCAATCCCAACATTTGTGTACATTGTTCGTTTCAGAATTTGAAAGAATTGCCAGACTTTATTCAGTTTAAAACGTTTCCTGGGACACCACTGCGTCATATATTCACGGCAGCAGGGGATGATCTGCTTGATCTGCTAGCAGGCTTGTTGTCTGTTTCACCACTAAAGCGATATAATTGTCACGAGGCACTGCAGGCTCCATATTTCAGGTTTGTGGACAGTAAATTGTTGTGTGATGTGGGGGTGTTGTGCGTATGTAAATGGTGGTCCTGACAAACTATGTGATGGAGTTACCTATTAAGGATCATGACAGAAGGTGTAACATTTTTCCTAACTATTTTTAATTTGGTGTGGGCCGGGATAGCATAGTCGGTATAGTGAGTCGCTACAAGCTTGATGATCCGGGGATGGAATCCTGATGGGGGTAACATTTTCTGCACCCATCCAGACCAGTCCTGGGGCCCACTCAGCTTCCTATACAATGGGTAATGGGTGTTTCCCAGGGGTAAAGCGGCTGGGGTGTGGTGTTGACCACCCACCCCCACCTAGCAACAAGGTTAAAGAAAGAGTAGAGATATACATCTGCTTTCCCTCTGGGCCTTCGTGGCTTGTTCTAGGGTGAACTTTTATCTTTATTTTGGTGTAATGCCTGTTGTCTCCACTGCCTATTTTTGCTTCCTGTCTCTATTTCTTCCCTGTGCCCCCTCAGACTGTTTTATTCTCCTCTTTCCCTACATACTCACTCTTTACCCCTCTCCATGTATCTTCTCACACTCATCATCTCCCTGCCCTTTCCTTCCATACTGTAAATTTTAAGGGGGTACATGGCACAGTTGGTTAAGGCACTATGCTACAAGTCGGAAGGTCATGGGTTTGAATCCAGATTGGGTCATTGGGATTTTTCTGTGACTTAATCCTTCTGACTCAGCTTCTAAGAAATGGGTACCAGGGATGTCTCCTGGGGGTAAAGGCAGCCAGTGTGTACGGTTGACAACTTTGCTTCCTTCATGTACTCATTATCTAGAAATTCTGGGCACCTCACCCTCCTGGAGCTCTCAGGGCCTGTCTAGGCCTGTATAGGGATAGCTGTACTATAAATATTGAAGTGTGGTGTTAAGTGGATTACCAGTGCAAAGTAAATTGATTTTACATGTGTAAAATGAGACTCTTCCCCACCCCAATCCCACCATATTGGAACCAACCCTGTTGTGTCTGTATGTCCATTTGCACGTAGTAACTGGAGCAGCATTGAACAGATTGCAATTAAATTTTATATTAATATACGAATTCTACTGCGGGCTCTTTTGACTATGGTAATGAACCTTTGGGTTCCACAAAATGCAAGAAATTGCTTGATTAGCTGAGAAGTATTAGCTTCTCAAGAAGGACTCTGCTCCTGAGTTAGTTGGTTGGTTGGTTAATTAGTTAGTTACTAATTCAGTCGGTCAGTCAGGCAGTTGCTTACTGCAATTATACTGATATTTGAAACACGTTCAAATTTTGGTTACAATAGGACAGTAGCAACATACATTATTTGAATACCTGTGTGCTCTGTGATCGTAACTAAGTAGTTATTGGAGTCAGATGTGTTTTAAAGGAGAGTTGTGGAGAAATATGCAACACATTTATGTCCAGTACACTTTTCCTTAAATCTTACATTTCTTGAGATAATGATGCAACAGGGATGAAATACGCCAGAATTATTTGTTACACATTTCCTAACTTGTTTTTCATGTAGAGTTTTTTCAAGGCCACCATGATAATGTGTGCATTGTAACTGTCAATATCATATTGCTTGTCACTAGACTATACTATTGTAAACTGCATCACAAGAGTCCTGTAGGTAGCTTTCCAAGGAATGTGTATATAAACTTGTACTGAACTGTGCACCACTTCTTTTATGTGAATTCTTCTCCTGTAAAATGGACTGAATGTCATGCACAAGAGAATGTAGTACACAAGTACACATATACTCTAAAATTTGTAGTTTCTGATGTTTCAGATATTTGGAACATTGTAAGAAAGAAATATAGGTGCAGGAATTAAAGAAATACTGCATTTGTGTCCAAATTCTGCGAAATGTAAGCCAGCACAAACTGGCATGAACAGCGTAATTTTTGTTTCCAGAGGAAGTTTACTACACTCAAAATACTAAGTCACTGTAGTATAAAGTGGTATTAAAATTGTATTAATAAATGGAAAAGTGGCTGAATTAAAAACATTTATTCTTGTAATAAGAAAATATTGACTGAAGATTTTTGTGTAATTGTTTATATTTTCTGAGCTTGAGAGCCCTTTTCCTTCAGTATGTATGGCAGAATATCTTGGCTTCTACATGTGAAATGCAGCAAATTCCATAGCATTTTAAGAAGTAAGGTTATTGAACTTATTTATGAAGATATGTCATTGTTTAAACTGAGGAAATTCATGTGACTGTTGTATTGACACCATTTTGCAGTAACAAGCCCGCTCCCACGCAGGGGCCACAGTTGCCACTTCCCTCTTCTATCCGTCAGAACAATGAACATGAGAAACCTAACCTGAAGAGGAAGCTCCAGGACACAGCAGATGGAGGTTGTATTTACTTAGAATTGGATGCATTATTTAGTGGTTAGAATATTAAGTTCATCAGTTACATCTGCTGAGCTGGAAATCAATTTTTGTTCTGACAGTTTTCAGGCTTTCAAAGCAGTGTAGTTGAGAATTCTGTTCTGGCATAATGTGGTCTGTCACTGCGTGTTTGTTGTCCAGTGTTAGAGTGTGTGTAGTGACCTGATCTGTGAGGGTCAATGGTCCAAGGCCATTGGATCATTGACCTTTGAACATGATGTCAGTAAACGATGTGTTAACCTTGGTCATTGAACACCCAGTGACAGGGCACAATATGCCAGAAGATGAGAGTTAATATAAAGTAATTTTAACAGTCTTGTTGTACATGTTCCAGTTAAGAAACCATTAATGTCTTTAAGAAGAAAATGGGATTGGTGACTGAAATATGATTGTGTGGAATTCAAATTGTAATCTTTTGTTATATGTTTTTTTTGCAGTTTCCCACACAAAACGACTGGTATTCTAACAGTAGCTACCATTTAGGGAAAAGTGATGAATTATTTTTAAGACATTTGTGGAAAAATTATGAATTGCATCATAACGTGATGGAATGTTTATAACAGAAGATTTAAGTCTGGAGTCTTCAGCAACACCACTGTCAGAACCTCGAATCATGTATTATGCTACGGAACTTCGTATGAATATGGTAATTCTTTTGTACAAACTTTTTTTATATGTTGTGTGACAAATAAAGATATGGATTACTGCATTTACCAGAATATGTGAGAATTTTTAAAATTCCTTATTTAAAAATTGAAGTATTGAGGTCTGACACATGCATGTGAAGTGTGCACAATCTGTGAACAAGGAAACTTATGCATCTGCTATAAGAATGAAACACTATACTTTATACTTCAGATTTAATTATTTAAAAGCTAACATGTCATTTGAACTTGAGTTGTGCCTGTGAGTTGTTGGAATATCTAATAATTGTATTGGGTTGTGTTAAAAGGAAGTAAAATAGTATTTAAAATATTAAAAAATGCTTTGAATTTGTGATGCGAATTTTAAATTAACTGTAATCAAACATGCACAAAAAAGGAACAGCTACAATAGGCGAAGAAATTGGTCCTTGTGGAACATGGGTGTGATGCAGCAGAAAGCAAGAACTACATCGAAATTAAGACAATTTAAACAGAAAAGCATTCTTTGGGCCAAAGCTGGCGAGTTAGAATCCCAGTGGGAAGTTCTGGTGTTTGTGTTTTACGAATGTAATCATCACCTTCCTATTACCACACGACTCGAATAATGAGAATTCTACCCCCACCGAACACATCACATTGTATCATCGTTATCCGTGGTCGACCCCCTCCTTGTGTGCTGATCCATATTGTGTGTAATCTGTGAGAGCCATGGATGAGAGTCTTGGACATACACGGGTTAAGGACGGAGTCAAAAAGACAGTAAAAGTAAATGCATGTTACGAGTGTGTGTTGTGAAAATACTGTATCTTGCATTATGATAAACTGTAAGAAAATGTTTCTGTCGTGTCGAGAGCACGGAATGATGCACGTGAGACGCGTTTGAATAGTGGGAGTGGTTATTTGTACTTATTCAGTTGGCAGGAAAGTTAAGGATTAATATCTGGTAACTTTTAGGCATTATCCTAGAATATACGATGATGTGTATACAGAGTACTTTTGCAGTGTTGTGAAGTGATTTACTTCTCAGAAAGGCAGTAGTACTGTATTTTAACGTACCAATTGGCGACAGTGAAATTGTTTTGAATGTTTTAAGTTTATAATGACATCGGCTGTTAGTGATTGTTTCTGGAAAGATAACGGTGTGTGATAACTTTGT